>OLPO01001090.1_pt1 | contig 19547 bp, 16 predicted proteins | sample 1672831 | NCBI WGS metagenome assembly OLPO01 (sample SAMEA3136728, study PRJEB25190) | human gut metagenome
GGATTTGTTCCTGCTGGCATGTTTTGCAGAAATCTGTGACATGGCATCCCTGCTTCGCATGACAGTATCACTGGAAGTAGCAGTAGATACAATTGTAGATGCTGCACTTCCAATGATTATTATGAATGCGATCGGGATGATTGTATTTATTTCCAATTTTAACGGGGTATTTATTTTTCAGGATCTAGAAAGCTCCAGACAGATCCAGAAGATGTCTGTACTTTCCCAAAAATGTCTTCCACTTTTGCAAGATGGCGGGTTGAATAAAGCAGAAAATATGAAGAAACTATCCGATATTATCTTGAAGGAAACGCAGTGGTCCGGCATTTTGTTTACAGACCGGGAAAAGGTTATACAGTGGCAGTGCAAAGCGAAAGATGAACAGGCAATTTTCTATCAGGCAAAGTATGGAGATCCAATTCCGGAAATCTGCAGACAGGCAATGGAAGAAGGAAAACTTGTCAAATACGAAGCACAGACTGGAGAGAAAAAATGGATCCATACAGCGCAGGATTACTCAATCAGTTCGGTGCCATTTCGGGTGAAGAATCAGTCAGTCGGAAGTCTGACGGTATGGATGAAACGTCAGTGGATGGACAGACAAAGTGAAATAGAGTTGTTACAGCATCTGATGACGCTTGGATCTTCACAGCTTGCGGTATTAGAACTGGAACAGCAGAAGAATTTGCTTGCACAAGCCGAATTTAAGGCATTGCAGTTTCAGGTGAATCCACATTTTTTATTTAATGCATTGAATACAATATCGTGGATATGCAGGGAAAATCCGGAGGAAGCGAGGAAACTACTGCTTACACTGGCAGATTATTTCCGTTATAATTTAAATTATGATGCATATATGGTTCCGCTAAGAGAAGAATTGGAACATGTCAAAGATTATCTTCAGATTGAGAAGGCAAGATTTGAGGAGAAGATGCAGGTGACTTATGAGGTGCCAGAGAAAATGGAAATTCTGGTTCCAACGTTGATCTTACAGCCACTTGTAGAAAATGCAGTGCGATATGGAATTGACCGGACCGGATGCCGTTATGTCTATATTGGAATTACTGAGGAAGCAGATGCATACCGGGTAGAAATTTCAGATCATGGGAAAGGATTTCCAAAAGAAGTACTGGAAAAAATAGCAAAAGATGAACCGGTAGGAAGCAGCATCGGGCTTCAGAATGTACATAAGCGTATGAAGAGTGTATATGGAGAGGAACGTGGACTTCAGATTCAGAGTACGCCTAAGGGAAGTACTGTGAAGTTATACTTTTATAAAGGGGTGAAGGAAGCATGAGAATAGCGATCGTAGATGATGAAAGACCGGCAAGAAGTGAACTGAGGCATCAGATTCAGGAATTACTGAAAGAGGCAGAAATAGTAGAAGGAGATAGCGGTGCAGCAGCATTACAGCTTGCAGGAGACGGAAAGTATGAACTGTTCTTTCTCGATATTAACCTGGGAGATATATCAGGCACCGTACTTGTAAATGCAATTCACAATATGCAGCCACAGGCAAAAATCATATTTGTGACAGCTTATTCCGAATATGCAGTTGAGGCATTTGAATTGGGGGTAGAGGATTATGTAATGAAGCCCTTTGACCAGAAGCGAATTCAAAAAGTGTTGGATAGGTGTAAAGTTGGCGGGAAAGAAGAAAATGTACAGCATGCAGATTCACAAAGCCAGGGAAAACAGGCACCCATCCGCCGCCTGGCAATCAACAGTGACGGAAGAACTATTATTGAAAATGTGGAAGATATTGTTTACATTGAGACATATAACCGAGGCTGCAAGATTTACACAACAGAAGGGGAATACTGCGAAAACAAATCTATCGGAGAATATGAAAAGAAGCTGGATCCGAAACAGTTTTTCAGGATTCACAAAAGTATTATTATAAATCTCGATAAAGTGCGGGAAGCATTCCCGTGGGGAAGTAACAGCTTCAGTTTGCGCATGCAGGGATATGAAGATCAGATTCTGCCAATTGCCAGAGATAAGACCAGGATATTAAAACAGCATTTAATGGGTCTGTAGATCAGCTGAATTAATTTGACACGTAGTGAAATGCAAAAGCACTACGTGTCAAATTGCGTTTTACGATGCCGCTTTTATCGGCATCCGTCCAGAATCTCGAAAAATTCAGGGTAAGATACATCAACGCACTGGCTGTCGTGTATGATGGTATCTCCATCGGCACTAAGTGCTGCAATTGCAAAGGCCATGGCAATCCGGTGATCCAGATAACTGTTGATCTTTGTACCGTGAAGAGTACGTCCACCTTGAATGATCATTCCATCGTCAGTCGGGGTTATGTCAGCGCCCATGGATCTTAAAGCCTCTGTTGTCGTGTCGATTCGATTTGTTTCTTTAACTTTTAATTCGGCCGCATCTTTGATGATAGTGGTACCTTCGGCGCAGGCTGCCATGACGGCAATCATTGGAATTTCGTCAATGAGCGTCGGAATCAATGCACCTTCTATCGTTGTGCCATGCAGTTTACTTGTACGGACAAGAATATCCGCGCGAGGTTCACCTCCCTCAAGTGATTCGTTGACCAGAGTAATGTCAGCGCCCATATTTCTGCACACTTCCAAAAAGCCTGCGCGGGTTTTGTTAATTCCTACATTTTTTACAAGCAGCTCAGAATCCAAAGTTAAAAGTCCGGCTGCAATAAAGTAAGCAGCGGAGGAGATGTCTCCCGGTACGCAGATAGACTGACCGTATAGTTCCTGACATGGTTTTACATGTGCTGTGGAAGTACCGTCAGGGTTGACTGTGGAAGTGATATCAGCACCAAAGCTTTTCAGCATCAGTTCTGTGTGATTTCTGGACAAAGCCGGTTCTGTAACAGAAGTCTCGCCATCTGCATAAAGTCCTGCAAGAAGTATGGCAGATTTGACCTGTGCGGAAGCTACCGGTGAAGTGTAATCGATTCCATGCAGCGTACCTGGCTCTATTTTTAACGGAGCACACAGATCACCGTTTACACTTGTGATATGTGCTCCCATCTGAGTGAGAGGTGTAATAACACGACCCATTGGCCGGGAGTTCAAAGATGCATCACCAGACATCACGCTTGTAAAGTTCTGGGCAGACAAAATACCAGACATCAGGCGAGTTGTTGTGCCACTGTTCCCTACATTTAAAATATCTTTTGGTGCGGCCAGACCGTGCATGCCTTTTCCGTGAACAATTATTTTCTCTGGAGTACGGTCAATTTGAATCCCCATAGACTGGAAACAGCCGATAGTAGACAGGCAGTCAGCACCTTCTAAAAAGTTAGTGATTTCTGTTGTGCCAAGTGCAAGTGCACCTAACATAATGGAACGGTGGGAGATGGACTTGTCTCCCGGAATCATAATTTCTCCATGCAATCCTTTGCATGGGCAGATAATTCTATCGCTCATATACAATATACCTGAATTTCTGCAGTAACTCTGCGGCCTTCTTAGAGGAAGACTCATCGTAGAATTCTATACGCAGAACCCCTTCTTCAAATTCTCTGTTGTGCACAATTCCTATATTCTTGATACTGAGACCATTCGAAGCTAGGATTGTTGCAATGGCTGCGATTCCACCAGCTTCATCAATAATATCACAGTATACTTCAAATGCCTTTTTAATCGGACCAGACGATGCTCCCGGAAGTGAATTCCGGTATATTCTGGAGGAATCAAACCAGTCATAGATTGCCTGCCCATCTCCGGAATCAATCATGCTCTTTACTTCTTCCAGATATTTAATATAAGAAGCAAGAATCTGTGAAATGTTGTCTTTATTCTTTAGACAAATGTGTTGCCACATGGTCGGTGAGGAGGAGGCAATACGTGTGATATCTTTAAATCCTCCGGCAGCCAGACGTTTCATCAACTCGCTTTTTGTATCGCTGTCCTTTACGTAATTGACCAGCGTTGCAGCAATGATATGCGGCAGATGACTGATAGTGCCTGTAATATAGTCATGTTCTTTGTAGTCCAGAATAATTGGAAGTGCATGGATTGTAGAGACAAGCTGCTCATATTTATCTATTTTTTCCTGAGATACTTCTTTTGAAGGAGTCAGAACAAAATAAGCATTTTCCAGAATCATTGCTTTGGAATTGGCATAACCGCTTTTTTCAGAGCCAGCCATCGGGTGTCCTCCGATGAAATATTTCTCAATGCCAAGCTTAATAACTTCCTCATGGATATTAGTTTTTACACTGCCTACATCGGTCAGAATACAAGCGTCGTTCAGATATTCTGTCAACTGCTTCAGATATGCTACATTAAAAGCAACCGGCGCGCATAAAAATATGTAGGAACAGTTGCGAAAATTATCATCAATAGTAGTTGCCGCAACATCAATGACGGATTCCTGGGTAGCGAGTGCCAGAGCTTCTTTATTTTTATCAAAGGCTACGATTTCGTAATCCGGAAAGTAGGTTCGAATTGCTTTTGCAAGAGAACCACCGATGAGTCCGAGACCGATAAAGCCGACCTTTTCTTTCATAGTAAAACCTCCTGGTGTTTCATAAGACAAAAAATATGTCTGTCAATTATTGTAACTTGCTTACTTATGATTTGTCAATGCTTTGTTACTTTAAAGCAACAAAGCAAAAACTGAATTTTAAGGCAAAAATGTTTGTATATAGCAAAAGTTAGAAAATTAATCAATATTTCATATAATATTTGCACAAAATAGTTGTAATAATTCGATTTGTTTAGTACAATATACACATGGGATATCAGGAAGAAGTATTATAAAGAATTCTTGAGAATTACTACATAATATAAGGAGGCAACCAATATGAAAGTTTACAGAACGGACGAGATCAGAAATGTTGTCCTGTTAGGGCACGGGGGCAGTGGTAAGACAAGTCTTGTTGAGGCCATGGCGTATGTATCAGGCGCAACGAATCGTATGGGAAAAGTAGCGGACAAGAATACGATCAGTGATTTTGATAAGGAAGAACAGAAACGTGGATTTTCTCTTAGCACTACCCTGACACCAATCGAATGGGAAAAGGCAAAGATCAATGTGTTAGATACTCCGGGATATTTTGATTTTGTAGGAGAAGTGGAAGAGGCAGTCAGTGCAGCAGATGCGGCAGTTATTGTCGTATCCGGTAAAGCAGGTGTAGAGGTCGGAACAGAAAAAGCCTGGGCACTTTGTGACAAGTACAATCTTCCAAGAATGGTATATGTAACAGAGATGGATGTGGATGATGCCAGCTTCAGACAGGTCGTTCAGGATCTGACAGATAAGTTTGGTAAAGTCATTGCACCACATTTCCAGCCAATCCGTGAGAATGAGAAACTGGTCGGATATGTCAATGTCATCAAGAATGCAGGACGCCGTTATACAGGTCTTGGACAGAGAGAGGAATGTGAGATTCCAGATTATTGTAAACCGAACCTGGAGATGTACCGTGAGAAGCTTCTGGAAGCAGTCGCAGAGATTAGTGACGAATATATGGAGCGCTATTTTGCAGGAGACGAGTTCTCAGTAGAAGAAATCCGTTCTGCCATGAGAACAGAGGTTATGGAAGGAAGTATTGTCCCAGTGGCTATGGGATCTAATATCCAGGCACAGGGCGTCGCCAATCTTCTGTCCGATATTGTAAGATTCTTCCCAAGTCCGGACTGGAGAGAATGTGCAGGTATCAATCGCAAGACGAATGAGATTTATGAAGCAAATTATGATTTCGCAAGAGCCAAATCAGCTTATGTATTTAAGACAATGGTTGATCCGTTTATTGGAAAATATTCATTTATTAAAGTTTGCTCCGGTGTATTAAAAGGTGACGATACACTTTATAATGCAGATACAGATACAGATGAGAAGCTTGGTAAGATTTACACGATGTTCGGTAACAAACCTGTGGAAGTCAGTGAGCTGTTTGCAGGAGATATCGGTGCTATCGCAAAACTGACCGCAACAAGAACAGGGGATACATTGTCCACAAAGACAACACCGGTTCTTTATGGTAAGACAGAATATTCAAAACCTTATACATATATGAAATATGTAACAAAGAATAAAGGCGATGAAGATAAAGTATCTCAGGCACTTCAGAAAATGATGGCAGAAGATGTAACACTTAAGGTAGTCAATGACAGCGAGAATCGTCAGGCACTTCTTTATGGTATTGGAGATCAGCATCTGGAGATTGCAGTCAGCAAGTTATTAGACCGTTACAAATGCGAAGTAACACTGGAGACTCCGAAGGTTGCATTCCGCGAGACAATCCGTAAACAGTCTGATGTAGACAGCAAATATAAAAAACAATCCGGCGGACATGGACAGTACGGACATGTGAAGATGCGCTTTGCTCCGTCAGGAGACCTGGAAATACCTTATGAATTTGATGAAGAAGTTGTAGGAGGAGCAGTTCCGAAGAATTATTTCCCGGCAGTAGAAAAAGGACTTCAGGAATCTGTAGTGAAAGGTCCTCTTGCAGGATACCCGGTTGTTGGTGTCAAAGCTACACTTTACGATGGATCTTACCACCCGGTAGACTCTTCTGAGATGGCATTTAAGACTGCTACGATCCAGGCATTTAAGAAAGGATTTATGGAGGCATCTCCAGTACTTCTTGAGCCAATCGTATCTGTGAAAGTAACAGTTCCGGATGAGTACACCGGAGATGTAATGGGAGATCTTAACAAGAGACGTGGCCGTGTGCTTGGTATGACGCCGGTTGGCGCAGGAAATCAGATCGTAGAAGCAGATGTCCCGATGACAGGATTATTCGGATACTGCACGACATTACGCTCTATGACAGGTGGACGAGGAACTTATGAATATACATTTGCACGTTATGAACAGGCACCTTCAGAAGTACAAGAAGCAGAAATTGCAAAAAGAGCCGCTGAAGAATAGAAAGATAAGAAAAAGTTAATTAAAGTTTTAACAGGAGAAAAGCCCGTTTAGGGCTTTTTTTCTGTGATTAAAAGTGCTATAATCTCTATACCTATATGCAGTTTTATAAATAGTAATTTTCAGGCATTCAGTGAAAATATAAAGAAGAATATAACGAGGGATAAGAAATGAAAATAGTGATTATCGGCGATGGAAAGGTAGGTCATAAGCTGACAACACAGTTGTCAGAAGAAGATTATGACATTACCCTGATTGACCAAAATGCCGGGAAGCTGAAAGCAGCTTTGAACAATCTGGACATTTTCTGTATTAATGGAAATGGTGCGGATGCAGAAGTTTTAAAACAGGCGGATGTGCCGCATGCAGACATTGTGATTGCATGTACATCTACAGATGAGATGAATATGATTAGTTGTCTTCTGGCAAAGCGACTTGGTGCCAAGCATACCATTGCAAGGGTGAGAAATCCTCTTTATTATCGCCAGATGGAATTGTTGAAGGAAGACCTGCATCTTAGTATGGCGGTCAATCCAGAGCTGGCAGCAGCTAATGAAATATCAAGAATGTTGCTTTTCCCAGAGGCGAATAAAGTCGAATCATTCATGAAAGGAAGAGTGGAACTGGTAGAGTTCCCGATTTCTGAGACAAGCCCGATCGTGGGATTATCACTGGCAGAGATTAACAAGAAATATGAATTCCAGATTCTTGTATGCGCCATCAAGCGTGGTGAGCAGGTCTATATTCCGGATGGTAATTTTGTAATTGAAAAGGGAGACCGTATGCATGTGGTCGCATCACATCAGAATCTGAAATCGTTCTTCCGTGCACTTGGACATAAGGAAGAGAAAGTGAAGAAGGTTATGATCTGTGGTGGCGGTCATGTATGTTTTTATCTTGCAGTTCAGTTGCAACAGGCTGGCATGCAGGTGAAGATTATCGAGCAGAATCAGGCAAGATGTGAGGAATTGTGTGAATTACTTCCGAAGGCAACGATTATTCATGGAGATGCGACGGATCAGGAGCTTTTGATTGAAGAAGGCCTTGAGAATGCCAATGCCATTGTTGCCCTGACCGGCATGGATGAAGAGAATATTATGATGGCACTTTTTGCAAAGACAAGAGGGATCAAGAAAATTGTTGCGAAGGTCAATGCAGATACAAGGGCACAGATGGTAGAGAGCCTTGGAATTGAGAGTACGGTTTCTGCCAAGAGCGCGACAGCAGATGCAATCCTTGCTTACGTTAAGGCAAGAATGAATTCTTACAGCAGTGCCAATATTGAGACGATGTACCGACTGCTGAATGGCAAGATTGTAGCACAGGAATACATCATTAACAAAGAATGTGATTTCACAAATACTCCGTTAAAAGATCTGCCTACTAAGCCGAATAACCTGATTGCATGTATCGGACGCCACAGAAGAATTATCATTCCGAATGGTGACGATCATCTGGAAGTCGGTGATAGTGTTATTGTGATCGCGAAAGAGCACACGATCAATGATTTTAAAGATATACTTGCATAGGGAGTCATAAGATATGAATGGAAAAATGGTACGTTATATTCTGGGCAGAATGTTGGGGGTAGAAGCATTGCTCTTGCTTCTTCCGGCATTTGTAGGAATATTATATGGGGAAGAAAAAGAAGCCCTGACATTTGTGATACCGGCAGTGATTCTGACATGCATTTTTGTAATAGCCGGAAGAAAGAGACCGGAGGGACAGGTGATTTATGGAAAGGAAGGTATGGTTGTTGTTGCCAGTGCCTGGATTACATGGTCCTTATTCGGAGCACTTCCATTTACATTGTCCGGAAGTATTCCGAATTTTGTAGATGCATTTTTTGAGACTGTATCTGGATTTACAACAACTGGATCGTCCATCTTAAGAGATGTAGAAGCATTACCACAGTGTATGCTGTTCTGGCGAAGTTTCACTCACTGGATTGGAGGTATGGGAGTGCTTGTCTTTGTTCTGATGCTGACGAATCTGGACAAGAAGAATTCCATGTATCTGATGCGTGCAGAAGTTCCGGGACCGGAGAAAGATAAGCTTGTTCCAAAGACCAAAACGACAGCAAGAATTCTGTATGGAATTTATTTTGGATTGACAATGATCCTGGTCATTCTTCTTATGTTTGGAGGAATGAATCTGTTCGACAGTCTGATCCATGCGTTTGGCTCTGCAGGAACCGGAGGATTTTCCAATTATGCAGACAGTGTAGGACATTTTGACAGTGCATATATTGACTACGTTATTTCAATTTTTATGATTCTGTTTGGAATCAACTTTATTATTTTATGCTCCTGGGAGACTTTAAAGCATTCTGGAAAAATGAAGAACTTCGAGTGTATCTTGGAATTGTTGCGACAGCAACAATTCTGATCACTTTGAATACAAATCAGATGTATGGCAGTATCATGAAAGCATTCCGGTACGCCTTGTTCCAGGTATCAACGATCATTACGACAACGGGTTATGCGACGACAGATTTCAATCTTTGGCCGACATTCTCCCAGTGTATTTTAGTGCTGCTGATGATCATTGGAGCCTGTGCATCTTCCACCGGAGGCGGTATTAAAGTGTCACGTCTCATGATTGTATTCAAAGGAGTAAAACGTGAAATCAAGCAGCTTGTGCATCCGAAATCTGTGAATCTGATCCGGATCAATAGAAAGAAGATCAGCGATGAGACTTTACGAGGGGTCTATGTATATCTGATGGCATATGCACTGCTGGCAATTGTATCTGTGTTGATCATTTCTTTGGATAATCAGGACTTTACTACGACATTTACATCTGTAATGGCAACACTTAATAATATCGGACCGGGACTTTCGGCAGTCGGACCGACCGGAAATTTTGCAGATTTTTCAATCTTGTCAAAGATTGTATTCTGTATAGATATGCTTGCAGGACGTCTGGAAATCTTCCCGTTTCTTACTTTCCTTACTATGTTTGCATGGAAGAGAAAATTTTAAAAGGAGAAAGTTATGAAAACAAAAACAAAAGGTTTAATAGCCCTGATTGTGGTAATCGTTGCAGCAATTTATTATTATGTGACTATACCGGCAATCAACATTCACTCTACAGATACGTGGGGAGCAGTATTATTTCTAATCGTAATAGCTTTAATTGTGAAACTCTTTTTTTATGGATTCAGAAATCCTGCGAAAATTCGTATCAGCGATTTGAAAGAGAGTAAAATACTCCGGGCAGGCGTGATACTTTTGCTTGTGCTTGGTGCAGTTTATTTCATTGGAAGTATTTTATCTTCCCCGATTGTTAATGCGAAGAAATATCAGAAGCTGATGAAGGTAGAGCAGGGAAATTTTACAGAAGATGTAGAAGAGCTTTCCTTTGATAAGATTCCGCTTCTGGACAGAGATACTGCCGCACTTTTGGGAGACCGTAAGATGGGCAGTATGGTAGATATGGTTTCACAGTTTGAGGCAGATGACATCTATTCCCAGATTAATTATAAGGATAATCCGGTGCGTGTAACGCCACTTCGATATGCCAGTATTATTAAGTGGTTTACGAATCGTTCAGAAGGAATACCGGCATATATTCGTATTAATATGGCAAATCAGAACACAGAGCTTGTAAAGCTGGATAAAGGCATGAAATATGTGAACAGTGAGTACTTTAACCGGAACATTTACCGGCATCTGCGATTTGCACATCCGACATACATTTACGGAGATTTGAGCTTTGAGATTGATGATGATGGTGTGCCATACTGGATCGCACCGGTGAAAAAATATAACATTGGTCTGTTTGGTGGTGAGACGATCGGTAAAGTTGTGATCTGTAATGCTATTACCGGTGAAACAACGACTTATAAGACAACAGATGTTCCGGAGTGGGTAGACAGAGTCTATTCTGCAGATCTTCTTGTCAATCTGTTTGACTATTATGGAACACTGAAACATGGATTTTTCAACAGTGTGCTGAGCCAGAAAGACTGCCTGAAGACAACAGATGGTTACAATTATCTTGCACTGGACGATGATGTATGGATGTACACAGGCGTGACTTCGGTCAACGGAGATCAGTCTAATGTTGGATTTGTATTATCCAATCAGAGAACAATGGAAACAAAGTATTATGAATGTGAGGGAGCAACAGAAGCTTCTGCTATGTCTTCAGCAGAAGGACAGGTGCAGAATCTGAAGTATACCGCAACATTTCCACTGCTTCTTAATATATCCGGAGAGCCGACTTATTTTATCGCATTAAAGGATGATGCGGGACTGGTTAAGAAATATGCCATGGTAAACGTGCAGAAATATCAGATCGTTGCTATCGGAGACAGTGTGAGTCAGTGTGAGGACAATTATCTGAATCTGCTCTTAAGCAATGGTGTGAAAGAAGAAGCGAAGGACGACAGAGAGATTGAGACAATCACCGGAGAGATTACAAAGATTGCACAGGCGGTCATTGATGGAACTTCTCATTATTATCTGATGATTGATGGTTCAGAGGATATTTTCGATGTGTCTGTAGTTGATTACATTGATGTAGTCCGGTGTGAGGCAGGACAGACTGTGACGATGGAATATAAGAAAGGCGAGAAGGCAGATACAGTTGTAAGCCTTAAAATTAAGTAACATTTGTGAATAAAATGAAAAATACAGCGGAAGGCTTAGAGCCCTTCGCTGTATTTTTCTATCTTTTGTCTGACGCGTTCTGCTTCATCACCTTCAAGAGGTGTCGGACAGTAATCGTTTTTATTACTGGAAGAAGACAGAGAACAAGGAATGATGTTAATGTTATCGTCATCGGCAACTTTACCGTCTGTGTCGATAGTAAAAGTCTGTTGGAAGATCATCGTATCCTTATCAGAAGGATTTTTATTTCCCCCAAAACAGAAGTTTCCCAGACTGTAGGCAATATATTTTCCATTATACTTTTCAATGCCTTCCAGTACATGTGGGTGATGACCAATGACAAGGTCGGCTCCTTCATCGATGGCCAGATGTGCAAGTTTTTTCTGGGTAGCATTTGGTGTGTATTCTTTTTCAATTCCCCAGTGGAAATTAACGATAATAATCTGTGCCCCTGCATCTTTTAAGGCTTGGATATTTTCTTTGATTTGCGTTGCTTTCTGCTCATGCTCAGCAAGTTCATAGATACCGGTAAGTCCGACTTTGATACCTTTTACATCCACCACAACGACATTTTCATAGCCAAATGTAGCAATGCCTGCGTTTGACAGATTTTCGATGGTATCCTCCTGGCTTTTTGTGCCGTAGTCTTTGCTGTGGTTGTTTGCAATATTGGCGGCTTCCACAGAACTTCCGGTTAAAATGTCAGTGTATTTGGCAGGCCCTTTAAATGCAAAGGTTTTATCAGCCCGGCTCGTCTCTTCGGTCAGTGTTCCCTCAAAGTTTACAACAGACAAATCATCAGCTTCTAAGATAGAACGGACATTTTTAAAGAAATAGTCTGCGCCATATTCGTTGTAGTAAGCATTAAAGCTGGTGGACTGATCAAAACTTTCATCAGTTCCAAGTGTGCAGTCCCCCATAGAACTTATAGTGATGGTGGTAGGTCCCTTTGAGGAACTGCCTTTTTTTTTCTTGCCAGAGTTATTGTCTGTATTAATGACAAGTTCTTGCGTTTTTACAGCAGATGTGTCAATTTTTTCTTTGGAAGAGGAAGTGTCCTTACTTTTGGCTGTCTGCTTCGGGGAAGTCTTAACGGCTTCTTTTGTGTCAGTATGTTTATGCAACAGATGACTGATGCCATATATTGTGCTAAATAGAATCAGACAGACTGTACATAACATGCATCCAAGCAGCATGGCACGTTTCCTTTTTCTGCGTCTGAGTCGTCTGCGTCTGGCTTCCATCTGACGTCTTTTTGATGCTTTGATTCCTGAATTGTTATCACTCATAGTATTTTTGTTACCTTTTCATTCGTTTTAGAAAATGTGCATAAAAACAGACAGTCCATCTTAAGATAGACTGTCCGCTTGTTTCATTGTTTGATCCATTTAATTTAAAAGAGTGCAGCCATCCAAATCAATGTCCTTTAATTCTGCTTTTTCTGCGCTGATACTTACATAAAAATTGATACCGCATTCCTTGGAGAGTTTTTTCAGACGGTCAATAAATCCTGGAATATTTTCAATGGAAATATCTGCGTGTTTTAAAATACCATCGATAAAAATGCACTCAATATCGTGGTTGGAGCTATACATTCCATATAAGAAACCAATGTACTCATCGGTATTCGTAATAGATGGAAAATCATCCATACAAATTGTACGGATATCAAATGCAACACTTGCGGTATCGCGATGAGTCTTTTTGATAAAAACGACATTACCTTTACATTCTTTCGCCTGCTTATTTGCCTGCTCGATCATTTGTTGTGTTTTTCCGCTGCCTTTAGGGCCAGTTAATAAATTTACCATGGCAAACTCTCCTTTATGTATAATATTATACCGGGCATATCCGGTATCGAATAGTTGATGTTTATATTATACACTAAAGTACAGACAGTAACAACCTGAAAAAAGAAGTTTTTAGACGATTTCATGAGAATTTTCGAATAATCTTAGAATAAGCGTGACAGTTAAAGATAGCATAGGAAAAATGTAAAACTGCCAGAGATATATGGGTTTTATATAGATATATAGATAAATCCAATTTGACGAAGCGCTTATAAACGTAGGATAATAGAAAGATAGAAAGATGGGGGATTTATAACTATTGGAGGAATTTATGGAAAAAATAACAAGAGAAGAGCTATTAAAAGCAAAGATTCCGGGAGAAGAGACGGGAATTCAAGTGAAGACAGGATTCTGTGGATTTTGTGGTGGAGACTGCCTTTTAGATTTTTATATAAAAGATGGAAAAATCATAAAAACAGAAGGCAATTGTACACTTCCAGGAGCAAATGGACGTGTGTGCGTGAAAGGTGCTGCGATAAAACAGGCACTTTACAATCCAGACCGGATCCTATATCCGATGAAACGTGTCGGAAAACGTGGAGAAGGAAAGTTTGAACGGATTAGCTGGAAAGAAGCACTTGATACGATTGCAGAAAAGATGCAATCAGTAAAAGAGGCTTACGGTCCGGAACAGACGATGGTCTATGTAGGACATCCGAAGTGGTTCAGACCACAGATAACAGAATTTGTAAATAAATATGGAACACCAAATTATGGAACCGAGTCCAGTACATGTGCTTATGCACTTATGATGGCCAATCAATGTAATTTTGGACAAAATATTATGCTGATTCCACCAGATTTTGGACGGTGCCGGACTCTGGTCGTATGGGGCGTGAATCCTTTATACAGTAATTCTGTCAAAGGCGGTGCCGGATTTTTACATGCAGTTGACCGGGGTGCGAAAGTGATTGTTGTTGATCCAAAGTGTACACCGACTACAGAATATGCACAGTTACATCTTCGTCCGATTCCAGGAACAGATGGCGCACTGGCACTGGGCATGGCAAGAGTAATCATCACAGAAAATCTGCATGATTGTGAATATATTGAAAAGTATACTTATGGATATGAAGAATATAGAGACTATGTTATGGATTTTACTCCTGAAAAAGTTGAAGAGATTACAGGAGTTCCGAAAAGTGATATGATAAGGGCTGCCAGAATGATTGCAGCAGAGGGACCGACTTCCATTATGTTATCGGCATCACCAGTCGTACATAATATAAATGGTGTGCAAAATGGACGGGCAATCGGACTATTGATGGCGCTTACTGGTAATTTTGGGATTCCGGGAGGGTTTGCAGGTCCGGGACCTGCAAGAGCTGTGCTGAAAGATTCTTTCATGGGTACAAAAAAAGACCGTGAGCATCCGGAAAAAGGAGTAAATTATGGAGAGTTTCCAGCGTGGGACAAATTAACTTCCGTAGAGCTGCAGGTAGAACATATTGCAGATTTTCTCCTTGGAAATGGCAAATATCCAATCCGTAATCTCATTTCCTTTGGAATGAACCATCATATGTGGCCAAGACCGGACCGGATCGAAGAGGGAATGAAACAGGTGGAATTTTTCTCCTGTGCAGATTTATATATGAATGATACATGTAAATATGCAGATATCCTGCTTCCGGTTGCTGTTACACAGGAACGGGAGCAGGTTGAACTGCTGGGACCACAGATGGTCTATTATCAGCCAAAAGTCGTGGAGAACCAGGGAGAAACAAAGAATGATATGGAAATTCTTTTAGAGCTTGCAAAGCGGCTTGGATTTACACTTGGCAATCCAACGTATCGTACTTATGAAGAATATCTGGAAGATCGGTTAAGCCCGACAGGACTTACATTGGACGAGTTAAAAGAACATGGTATGATGCCGGCAAAACATATTATGCCAGCCAGAACAACAGAGGATATCATGAAGGTCCATACGCCTACCGGAAAGATTGAGTTCGTATCTACGATTCTTAAAGCCTGTAAGAAAGAGTGGCATGAAGGAGTTCCGGCATATCATGATTTCCGGGAAACATTGCCGATGAAAGAGTATCCGCTTATATTAAGTACCGGAAGCAGAAAGCCGCAGTTATTTCATTCCAGGACCTATCGGCTGCCATGGCTGGTAAATCTGGAGGAGTGTCCGATTGTAGAATTACATCCGGAAGATGCCGAAAATTACAGCGTGAAAACAGGAGAGATGGTCACACTTGAGACTCCGGTCGGACAGATGGATATGGAGGCAGTGGTGAATTCTTCTTGCCTCCAAGGTGCTGTAAATGTATATCATGGTGCCGGGAATTACGACATTAATCTTTTGATCGATGACCAGTACATTGATCCGATATCAGGATTTCCGGGATTCAAATCTTATTGTTGCAGAATTGTGAAAAAGGGGGCATAATAATGAGCAGAGTAGAATGTGATAAAGCACGGTGTTCCGGGTGTCTGGCCTGTATAGTTGCCTGCCTGGACCAACATTATGATGAGGCTGACGGATACGCAGTTCCAGCGAGAATATATGAGATGCAAAAAAGCGGGGACAGTGATCTTGAAATATATGTGACAAGGAGCTGTCTGCATTGCGAGGAGGCAGCCTGTTTAAAAGTCTGTCGTTATGGAGCTCTAAAAAGAGACGAAAGAGGTTTTGTAATACCAGTCAGAGAGAATTGCAAAGGGTGTAAGCTGTGTCTGAAAGCCTGTCCTTATGATGTGCCAAGATTTGATTCTGAACATAAAATTGTCAAATGTGACGGTTGCTCTGTGAGGGTAGCAATGGGATTGGAACCTGCATGTGTAAGGGCTTGTAACACAGGGGCGTTAAAGCTTGTATAATAGATGAAGGAAATAATATAAAAGGTAGAGAGATGAATATAATAAAGAAATTAGAAGACAGCATTTGGGCAAAAGTGATTCTTGCGGTAGTTGTAGTAGTCATTGCATTTGCAGCCAGATCCATGCTTGAGAACAAGCATGAGGAGAGCAAGATTGACAAGCAGACAGCAGGAAAGACAATACGTGAGACGAGTTATGCAGAGACAGTTCCGGAAGATGATCCTATTCTGAATGTGTTTAAAAATGCTTATCCGACAGCGGAAGTATTACTTGCCTGTAGAGAAGATGTGACAGATGATGGGCTGGATGATCTTGTTGTAATCTGTAAAATGGAAGAAGGTAACCGGACAATTGTTGTAACAGATAAGGGAGATAGTACGAATTATGATTTTTCAGATCCGATACCTGCACCGGTAGAGAATCAGAAAATTCAGTTTAAGAACATTGATAAAGAAGGAGAAATCGAGATTATTATTACTGGAGAAAAAAAAGGAGCCGTAGGTTATGCCATCTATCGTATGATAGACGGCCAACCGGTGGATCTTTTTGGAGAGGGAATGGAGGACTGCTGCTAAATGCAGAACTTGTAACCTTTTCCCCAGACAGTACAGATATGAGTTGGATGAGAAGGATCTTCTTCCAGCTTATCCCTTAGCTTTTTGATGTATACGAGGATGGTACTGTCATCGCAATTATCACTTCTCCAGACTTTGGAGAACAGCTCCTGTTTGGAAAAGATGTACTCTGGATTTTCAATAAAGAGATAGAGAAGGGAGAATTCCTTAGAAGTAAGGGATATCTCCTTTCCGTTTTTCAGTACAGTCTGAGAATCCATCCGCAGTGCGAAAGGACCTTTTTTTACTTCGGTAATCACCTCATCGGAGCTTGAAACATACTGATTCGTGCGCCGGACCATGGCACGGATCTTAGACACCAGTACAGTTTTGCTGAACGGTTTTGTAATGTAATCATCGGCACCAAGTTCCAGACCTTTGACCTGAGCCGAGTCCTCACCACGTCCACTTAAGAGGATGACCGGAGTATAGTTCTGACTGCTGCGGATCACCTTTAAAATGGAAAACCCGTCCTGATCCGGCATAATGATATCCAGTAAGATTAAGTCAAATGTATTGGCTTTCAGGATATCAAGTGCAAGTGTGCCGTTATCTGCACAGGTGACAGCGATATGTTCCTGTTTAAGGGTCATACTGACTGCTTTTAAAATGGAAGGTTCATCATCTATAATAAGAACCGAGATATCTGGCATTTTGTAAATACCTGCCTTTCTGTTATTGTAATCATGAAAAAACATATTAACATAAAGCTATTATATCTATGAAAAAATTTAAAGTCAACCATAAGGGAATGAGAAGAAATAATGAATAGGAAAAGAAAAGAATTGATTATTTCAGTGACCGGAGTGTTGCTGTTGCTGTTAAGCGCAGTATTCTGTTATCAAACTGTACGAGATGCAATCATTGATAATGAAAAAGAAAGTATTCAGAATATTGCAGAAGTCAGTTCGCATAGCTTAAAAGCGACTTTTCAAGGGAAAAGTAATCTCGTATATGCTGCATTATCTGGGGATATGGCAAGCGAAGAGAGTATAGAAGCAAGTTTATTGAAGATTGGAGAAAAGGGGAAATATATCCGTCTGGATCAAGTTAGTCAATTGCAAGACTGGGAAGCAGATTCCTGCGAGGAGGCAGGAAAAAATCCAGGACATGTTATTGCAGGACCAATAAGGAAAACATATAGCGGAGGATATGTACTTTATCTGACAAAAGCAGTCTATATGAACCGCAGCATTGCGGGATATGTTCAGATTGAATTGAATCTGGATGAGATTTATGAAGGAGAACAGGATCTTTCTAATCTTAATGTGGGTAATCAGGGATACTGTATTGTAAAAGATATTGATGGTACAACAGTCATGGCAGATGCAAGAAATGAAAAAGAAGAAATCTCATTTTCAAGTAAAGATGTATCCGGCTGTGAAGTTGTATGGTCTTATGAAGTAGAAGGCGGCTCGCCAAAGAAGACTCAGAAACTTGTGGCATACAATACCGTTGATTTCAATAGGGTTCAATTCGTGCTTTGCGTGGTGGAAGATTACAGGGATATTACTGCACCGATTGTGAAGATTGCTTTTTATTTGTCATTATTTGGTGTGTTGATTTTGATCTGGGTTGGAATTTTCGGATATCGGATTTTAAAGCAGCAAAAAGAAGAAGAGAAGCTTAAGATAGCACTGGCACATGAAAAAGAACTCAATGAGGCAAATGAAGCAATGAAGAATCAGGAAAGTCTGATGCAGAAATATAATCATTCGAAAACGATGACATTTCTAACAGGAGCGCTGGCACATGAGTTTAATAATCTTATGACTCCGATTGTGCTATATAGTGAACTATTATCAGATAATGACACAGTCGTGCAAGAGATGCCGGAAGAGGTCTATGAATTAAACATGTCAGCAAAAAGATGTGAAGAACTGGCAAAACAGCTTTTGGATTATAGCAGACAGGGAAGAGCAGAGAGAGTATTATCAGAGTATAATGCCACATTTGCCGTGGAGAGCAGTATTAGTATTGTAAGCAGGCTGATTCCGGAGAATATTAAATTTGAGACATCTGTATGCAGTACATCTTATTATATAAAAGGTCAGGTGGGATCGCTGAATCAGATCATATTGAATCTGGTAACGAATGCTATCCATGCAATCGGAGATAAAAAAGGATGCATAAAACTTCAGTTTGGATTAAGTGTAGATGATGGCCAGATGGTAAGGCTTGTGGTAGAAGATAATGGCTGTGGTATTCCAAAAGACCTTCGAAAGCATGTGTTTGAACCGTTTTTTACAACGAAAAAAGATGGGAAAGGAACCGGAATTGGACTGACTGTAGTGAAACGTATGGTAGAAGAACACGGAGGCTGGATACAGGTGCAGAGTGAAGAGGAAAAAGGAACAACATTTATTATGAATTTTCCAAGAGTAGACGATTCTGAATAAGAGTTTATTACTTAAAAAGAGCAGCCACAATTGCGGCTGCTCTTTCGTGAATACTTGTTTAAAAGCATATTTTATTCATATGCCTGACGATCTTTCAGGTCTTTATTTAAGTAAGATGTAGCTGTCTTGGAGATATCTACTGCTTCATCATCGGAGATATCATCAATTTTCTTAGCTTCGTTGTACCAGTCTTCGAATGTCATACCAAGTGGGAACTTGTCATCAACGTTCTTCTTGATAAATTCATCAAAATCATCAACACCAGCATCTTTTGAAATATCTGTTGTCATGAATTTATTTACGTCAAATTTAGTTTAATTATATCCTCTTTGTAGCCAAGCATATTGTAGTTGAGTTGTTATAACACTTGACTTT
>OLPO01001091.1_pt1 | contig 19524 bp, 19 predicted proteins | sample 1672831 | NCBI WGS metagenome assembly OLPO01 (sample SAMEA3136728, study PRJEB25190) | human gut metagenome
CAGGGTACAACCCGGATAATAACTGTACTTCATACTTAACATTATCCTTTCTTAGTTGTTCAGGTAAATAGTGATAATCATATGATTCTTTGTCTTTTTTTTAACGATATATAGACAAAAATATAAATCAAGTCTAATACAATTACTTTTTATATCTTTATTGAGACATAGAAAATAAAAGAGTTTGCACACCCTTCCTCCGCATTAAAGGAGTGTATCAGCTCGATTTCCGAAAACATCATATCATATTGATAACAATTTAACAAGTATTTTTTTCTGATTTTTCTCTTTTTTTGTTATTTTACAAACAATCTTTTAATTGGTTCTGACGAAATATAAATCCAAAGGAAGCAGGATTTCCCACTTCCTTTTGGACTTTTATTTTTAAAGGTCAATCTGAGCAATAATCTCTTTCAGTGCGTCTGCACTCTTCTGCAGCTGTTCAATCTCTGCTTTGTTCATTCTCATAGGAATTTTACCCTGCACGCCATTTGGTCCTACCAGAGTCAGAGTACTGAGGCAGACATCTTCGATTCCATATTCTCCATGCATCATAGTGGATACTGTGGAGACAGATTCTGAGGAAGATACAAGAAGGCTACAGAGTTTACAGACGGAAGAGGATACCGCATAGAAGGTTGCACCTTTCTTGGAAATAATCTGTCCGCCGGATTTCTGTACATACTGAAGCATAGCCTCTTTATCCACAGGTTCAATATCTTTGCCCAGTTTTTTCTCAATTTCATAGTATTCATCTACACTTACGCCTGAAATATAGGCACCGGTCCATGGGATAAAGGAGGTATCTCCATGTTCCCCGAATACATAGGCATGAATGTTACTCTGCGCAATCTGGAAATGCTGGGAAAGTCCGCAGCGCAAACGTGCTGAGTCGAGAATGGTACCGGAACCAAGGATCTGGTTTTCCGGAAGTCCTGAAATCTTTGTAAAGACATAAGTCATAATATCAACAGGATTACTTACAATAAGATAAAGAGCGTCCGGTGCTGCCTTTACGATCTCCGGTGTGATGGATTTAAGGATGTTTACATTTGTCTGTGTAAGCTCAAGCCTTGTCTGTCCAGGCTTACGCGCAATACCGGAGGTGATGATTACAATATCGGAATCCTTTGCATCTTCATAATCACCGGCAATAATAGAGATTGGATCTCTAAAGCAGGTTCCCTGAATGATATCAAGAACTTCACCCTCTGCCTTCTGTTTGTTGATATCGATCAGAACAATCTCAGATGCGATATCCTGGCTTGATAAAGTGTACGCAATTGTAGACCCGACGCTGCCGGCACCAATGATAGTAATTTTACTGCTCATAACCTTAATACTCCTTTTTTCCTGATAAATTTTCATCCATATCTTGATGATATTGTATCTAGATATGTACAATAGTGGTCTTGAAAATCATATCATATCGTCAATCATTTAACAAGTTATTTTTATCAAATAAAGTGTTAAATTTTATTTTTATAGCTTTTTGATGACTTTTTTTCAATTTTTTCTTTTGTTTTGTTATGTTTTTCACAATTATTTGCAAATACTGGGGCAAAAAAAACAGGGTTTGACTTTATTCTATCATCTATAAAGTCAAACCCTATTTCATATCTCCTGGTCTACCATTGCAGCAAACTGCTCTTCCGGATGAGGACGTGAATAATAAAAGCCCTGGATGGCATCACATTTCATCTCTTTCAGCAATTGAGCCTGTTCGGAGTTTTCAACACCTTCTGCAACTACCTTCATATCCAGTCCATGAGCAAGGGAAATTACCTGCTGCACCACCTTTTTTCCCTTTGGCTGTTCAATATAATCTATCAGCTTTTTATCAATCTTCAAAGTAGAAAAGGGCAGCTCATTCAAACTGGTGAGAGAAGAATATCCGGAGCCAAAATCATCCATATGTAAAAGGAATCCGGTTCTGACAAGTGCCTCTGTAATCCTCCTGATCCGGTCGCTATACAGGGCAACAGTCTCCGTAAGCTCTATGGGTACACAGGAAAAAGGGATTTCTGCACCCTTCACAATCTCCACATAGCGCATCACCGTACCGCTGCGATGCAGACTTGCCCTGGACAGATTGACTGAGATCGGAATCAGCTCCTTTCCCTGTAGCATCCGTCTTCTCTGATAACAGCAGACTCGTCTGAATACATATTCATCCAGTTTTACGATCTGACCATTCTTTTCATACACAGGGATAAACTCTCCGGGAGATATGATTTCTCCATCCGGCTTCTGCCAGCGCACCAGTGCCTCCGCACCTACGATTTTTTCTGTCCCCACGCTATATTTGGGCTGATAATACACCACAAATTCCCTGTTTGCCACAGCACCCTCAAAATCACTTTCCAGCTGTCGGCTGCGTATCTGCTTTTCCCTCATCTCCGCAGTATAATAAGAGACATTACTTTCATAATTACCACGGATGTTTTTGATTGCCATAAAGCCACGACCGCAGATTGCAGATACAGGAAGTGTTTTATCAATGTGCATATAAACTCCATAATTAATGGTCACATTAGGAATGGGTGCATGATCTGCGATCTCTCTGATATACGTTTCTATTTTGTCCTTATCAATCTCCGGCTGCCCATAAACAAGACAGGCAAACTGATCACTTCCATATCTGGAAACCAGCCCATGCCGGATAAGCCCCTGATATGCCTTTGCCATATAGCACAGCAGTTGGTCCCCTGCAGTCGCTCCATAACTGCCGTTGATCAGCTTAAAATCCTTTACATCCGCAACCACAACATGAAAATCTTCCTCTTTTTTTAATTTGAACAGAGTTTTGGCATGATGAAAAAAGGCCTGTCTGGTATACAGACCAGTCAGCTCATCGTGTTCCACGGCAGCCAGAATCCGGGCAGATTCTCTCAGCTTGATCACACTGTTGATCCTTCCAAGTACAATCTGTGGATTATAGGGCTTAATCACAAAATCTACGGCTCCCAGCTCCAGGCATTTTAATTCTGTCTCCTGTCTGCTGCTGGCAGTCATGACGATCACCGGAATAGACGAAAGCAGTGAATCTCCCTGAATCCTTTCCAGGAATTCATATCCATCACATACGGGCATACATACATCCAGAAGGACTACTGACAGCTCCTGGTAATGCTCTGCCAGGCATCGCAGACCTTCTTCCCCGTCACAGGCTGTCAATACCTGATATCTGTCAGACAAAATTTCTGCAAGCATTTCTCTGTTTAACTGGTTATCCTCTACCACTAATACCTTACGCTTTGCATCATTGCTGACTTTTTTCAAGGTATCTTCTTTCATCTCTTTTCTCTGCCTGTGGTTATTCATTTTTTTCACATTTTCCCTTCTGTATGGTTTGGATAACTTACCCCCTCCGGAAGCGGATCCCATTCATTCAGGCCCAGGCTCTGCCGATATCTGGCCTGTTCCATGGTTAACTTTGGAAGATCATCTTTCAGATATTCCATCAGTTCATCAATTCCCTCTCTGGTCACATTGTTTACCAGAAAAATCCTCTCACAGCCTGAATTGATCAGCCACTGCTTCACCATAGGGATATTAGCATACGGAGAATCTATCTTGGTTATGATCCCAATCAGCGGTCTCTGGATAAAGGAATGGCTGCCGGAAGCAAAAAGATTAAAAGGCTCATCTGCTGCCTGCACAATTCCCACCACATCTGCTTCAAAGGAGAAACAGGCCAGTCCCACGCTGAAGTGCTTGGACTCTGCATATTCTCCCGGTGAATCAATGGTATCATCATTGGTATTGGTATATTGCGTTTTTACATAGTGAAGCTCTTCCCCCTTCAGTGCCTGGGTAAGGGAAGTCTTCCCTGCCTCACTTCTTCCCATAAGAAAAATTTTCTTCATATATTATCTTGTCACCTTATCCTGTATCAGCTTTTGTAAACCGGGCAGGTTTTAAAGCCCAGCACCTGGTCAAAAAATTTCACTACCTCTTCCACTGCTGTCTGTACTTCTGTCAGTCCGCCTGTCAATATCAGGGAACCGCAGAAACGATCCATAAAGCCGATCTGTACATCTGCACTTTTCATAGCCACATCAGCAGCTACCACAACAGCCTCCCAGGGTGTAAAACGAATGATGCCTACTGCCTCGCCTGTGTGATCCTCTCCCTCATGGGTACCGATATGTAATCCCAGATTCTGATAAATACAGGAAGAAGAAGGACTGATCACATGAGCCATGCACACTTCCTTACCCGGAACCCGGACTCTGACCATGCGGAGTTTCTTCCCCTTAAGCTTTTCAAAATCCTCATGATAGATCTTTTCCAAAAGCTCCTTCGTTGTTATTCCAGCCATTCCAACACTTCCTATCTCTTGGTGATGTCACATACTACATAGCCCAGAGTATCCCGGAAATAATCCACGATCTCCGTCAGTGCAGACATTACGTCAGAAATCTCTCCTGTAATGATCAGTGTCCCGGTAAAGCGGTCTGCAAAGCCAAGATATACATTTCCGCTCTTTACTGCAATATCAGATGCGATTACTGCTGATTCCGGAGGTGTCATATTCATAATTCCAATTGCAGAAGAACGATAGTCCAGCTGAGGGTTCAGACCCAATTTCTGATAGATGACAGGAGCCGGACCTCCCATTACATGTGCAAAAGTAATCTCCTTACCTGCTACTGTTTCCTGTACAATTCTTATCTGTTCGCCATGGTCATTTGCCATTTTAAATCTTCCTCACTTTCAAAGCATACTTTCACTTAATACTCTAATCGTACTATTTTCCCCATTTTATGTCAAGTTAAAATCTACCAGTTTTGTGGTATTTTGTTACTTTTGGTTACCATTTATTGATGTTTGTTACTGTTTGCACGCTTCTATCCTGTGAGGTGTTTTGGAAAAAAATTCCGGAGGCTCTTTCTCTGAGTCCTCCGGTTTTTCTTTGCTTATGTATTACAGCCCAACAGCTCCTGTCACATCACCATTGATCACATAATATGCTGCATTTTCTTCTGGTTTGATGTATATTTTAACATCTCTCAGATCTTTTTCTTTCTTGCCCATTTCTTCTGTCCAGATCTTCTTCACATTTTCCAGAACATCCTTTGCATAAACCTCTTTGCCAAGGAACTGTACATAAACTTCTGCGTTTACCTCTTTCTTTACAGTTCTTCTTACTGCCGGTTTTTTCTCTGTTGCCGGCTTCTTTTCTGCTGCTGGTTTCTCAGTAGTTTTTTTTGCAGTTGTTCTGGTTTTTCTGACTGTAGTTTTTGCAGGAGCCTCTTTTACTTCGGTTGTCTGTACTGTAGATGTATCAGGTTCTGCTTTTTTTGCAGTTGTTTTTGGTGTCATATATATAGCCTCCTTACAAGGTAATCCAGCTGTGGACTCTGGAAATCCACAGCTTTCGATATCCTGTTACCGGAATAGAATACTACGTTTTCTGTTTTTTTGCAATAACTATATTCCCAGATTTTCCAAATCCTCCTGCATATATGCTTTTAACCGCTGTTTCAGAATTTCATTTTGTTCCAGACTCAGATTCTCATCCAGCTCCAGGATCTGCGCTGCCGTTTCACTGGCAGCCTTCAGAATATCCCCGTCCTGATAAATATCACCCAGTTTGAACTCCAGCAGACCACTCTGTCGGATTCCAAAGAAATCTCCCGGTCCCCTTAGCTTCAAATCTTCCTCTGCAATATAGAAACCATCATTGGATTTATTCAAAATTTCCAACCGTTTTGATGTTTCCTTTTCTTTATTTCCCTGCATAAAAATACAATAAGACTGATGTTCTCCTCTTCCCACACGACCCCGAAGCTGATGAAGCTGTGCCAGGCCAAAACGCTCCGCATTCTCCACCATCATTACGGTTGCATTAGGGACATTCACTCCTACCTCAATAACTGTGGTGGATACTAAAATCTGAATTTCTCCTGCAGCAAAGGACTCCATAATCTTATTCTTTTCCCTGGAATGCATTTTCCCATGAAGAAAAGCAATTTTAATATCAGAAGGGAAAATCTGCTGAAGCTTTGCTGTATAATCCAGAACATTTTCCCCGTCCATTCCCTCACTTTCCTCCACCATTGGACAGATTACATATACCTGTCGTCCCTGGCGGATCTGCTGTTCCATAAAAGCATAGGCTTTTGGCCGGTAAGAAGTATCTACCACACAGTTTTTTACAGGCAGTCTCTGGGCAGGAAGCTCATCGATCACAGAAATATCCAGATCTCCGTAAATAATAATTGCCAGAGTTCTGGGAATGGGTGTCGCACTCATAACCAGTACATTGGGAGGATTTCCCATGGTTGTCAGAGCCTCTCTCTGTTTCACCCCAAATCTGTGCTGTTCATCTGTGATCACCAGTGCCAGCTGGTTATATTGGACCTTTTCCTGGATCAGAGCATGGGTTCCAATTACAATATTTGCCTCTTTGGATGCAATCTGTGCATATTTTTCCCTTTTCTCCCTGGCTGTGTCCGATCCGGTAAGAAGCAAAGGATGGCAGAAATCAATTTCCTGTTCCTTCAGAAGCTTTTCCATAGCCTGAAAATGTTGTCTGGCAAGTACCTCTGTCGGTGCCATCAGCACCGCCTGGTAGCCATTTTCCGCAGTCATGATCATAGCCAGAAAAGCCAGGATTGTTTTGCCGCTTCCCACATCTCCCTGCACCAGCCTGGACATCAGCCCATGACCGCTCAGGTCTCTTTCAATCTCATGCCATACATTTTGCTGGGCTTTTGTCAAAGCATAAGGCAGATTTTCAATGATCTCCTCTGTAGTCCATACAGTATGCATGGGAAAAGTATTGACTGTACTCTCTGTTTTTTCTTTCAAAAGGCGCACTGCAAGAATAAACAGCAGAAACTCATCAAATACCAGCCTTCTCCTGGCCGCGATCAGCTCCTGCATATTTTTGGGAAAATGAATGGCAGACAATGCAAAATTGCAGTCTGCCAGATGATACCGTTCCCTGTACTCCTGGGAAAGATATTCCTGATGGAGATATCCGTCCTCCAAAGCCTGATGGAGCAGCTTCACAATGGTTTTATTGGACAGCCCTGATGTGAGGGCATAGATTGGCTGGAGACTGTGCAGAATCTCTTCGTAAGCTGCAGGGGTAAATATTTCCGGATGTTCCATCTGAAGCTTTCCCTGCTTGCGGGTAATCCTGCCCCTGAGAACAAATACACTTCCCTTTTTCAGAGTGGAACGTAAATAAGGCATATTAAACCAGGTAACAGGAAGCCTCCCTGTTTGATCTGCCACTGTGGTTGTTACCACCTGGAGATTACGTACCTTGTTAATATAGACACCCGTTGTAACGGTAGCTGTTATGGCAGCTACCGTAGATTCCTCCAGAGAACGAATCTCTGCCGGTGCTTCATAAATATCATAGGTACGGGGATAATAATGGATCAGGGAATCTGTATCAATAATGCCCAGTCTGGCAAACAGGGCTTCCGTTTTCGGGCCTACACCTTTTAGTGTATGAAGTGGGGGCATCTGTTTATTCTACCGAAATCACGTAGTAATAAATAGGCTGGCCCCCTGCATTTACTTCTACGTCACAGTCAGGATAAAGCTCTTCCACTGCGGATGCAAGTTCTTCTGCCTCAGCCTGGTCAGTATCCGCACCGTAGTAGATGCTGACTACTTCTGAGTCATCGTCCATCATAGCTGCGATGGTTTCCTTAGTTACCTCCAGTCTGTCCTTTCCAACTGCAAGGATTCCGGAATCGCCGATTCCCATAATGTCGCCTTCATGGATTTCCTTGTCATCAATACGTGTATCCCTGACAGCATAGGTGATCTGTCCGGTTTTTACCTGTGAAATCGCCTGGAGCATATTTTCAGTATTTTCAACGCTGTTTTTCTCCGGCACATAGCTGATCATTGCCGTGATTCCCTGAGGAATGGTTTTGGTAGGTACTACCACGATTTCCTTGTCTTCTGTCAGGTCACGGGCCTGGTTGGCTGCAAGAATAATATTTTTATTGTTTGGGAAGATGTAGATGGTCTTTGCATTTACTTTTGCAATGGCATTTAACATATCCTCTGTACTTGGGTTCATGGTCTGTCCACCCTCAATCAGGTAATCCACTCCCAGTTCCTTGAAGATTTCAGTCATTCCCTTTCCTACAGATACAGAGATAAAGCCTACCTCCTTAGGCGGCTGAGCTGCAATTGCTGCCTCCTCCTGCTTCTCCTGTTCTCTGGCCAGCTTCTGTGCATCTTTGATCAGCTTCTCCTGATGCTCCTCGCGCATATTATCAATCTTCATACGGGACAGTGCTCCAAAAGTAAGAGCCTTCTCAAAGGCAAGTCCCGGATGATTGGTGTGTACATGTACCTTTACAATCTCATCATCTGCCACCAGAACAATAGAGTCACCGATAGACATGAGGAATTTCTTGAATTCATGCTCTGTCTCCTCAGGCATTGGCTTATCCAGAAGAATAATGAACTCTGTGCAGTAACCGAATTTAATATCCTTCTCTGTCTGTGCATCGATTTTGGTCACCGCAGGACCCTTGGAACCACTGAACTGTGTATAATCCACTTCTTTGCCCAGATAACCGTCATAAGCTCCGTGGAAAACTTCTACCAGTCCCTGTCCGCCCGAGTCAACAACTCCTGCTTCTTTGAGAACCGGAAGCATCTCCGGTGTTCTGGCAAGAGTCTCCTCTGCATGAGCGATCACTGCCTGGAAAAAAGTATCCAGATCCTCTGCAGTCTCAGCAAGCTCCACAGCCTTGGCTGCAGCTTCCTTTGCCACTGTAAGAATAGTTCCCTCTTTCGGCTTCATTACTGCTTTGTAGGCAGTTTCCACGCCTTTCTCCATAGCTGCTGCAATGGCTGCCGCATCCAGATTTTCACTTTTCCGTACACTTTTGGTGAAGCCACGGAGAAGCTGTGAAAGAATTACACCGGAATTTCCGCGCGCTCCTCTAAGGGAACCGGAAGAAATGGCTTTTGCAAGAGTTTCCATATCTGTCTCACCCAGGGAGCCTACCTCTGCTGCAGCTGCCATAATTGTCATCGTCATATTTGTTCCTGTATCTCCGTCCGGTACCGGAAACACATTCAGTTCATTAATCCATTCTTTCTTCGCTTCCAGATTCTTGGCTCCTGCAAGAAACATTCTGGAAAGTACTCTGGCATCTATGGTTTTGTTATTCACCACAAGTTCCTCCTCTATCCTAATCAATTGCCCGTACACCTTCTACAAAAATGTCAATTTTTTCGATCTCCATTCCTGTAAAGGCCTCGACTTTATATTTTACATTGCTGACAAGATTGTCTGCAATTGTACTTATATTTACTCCATATGCTACAATTACATGGAAATTCAGGCGGATTTTATTGTCCTCTGTAATCTTAACACTGATACCATGTTTCAGACTTTTTCTGCCTAAGAGCTTTACCAGTCCGTCCTTTACGCTGACTGCTGCCATGCCCACGATACCAAAACACTCTACTGCCACACTTCCAGCATAGGTTGCAATTACATCTGTGTCAATTATGATCTGACCCAATCCGGAATCTATACGTCCATTCATATGGTTACCTCCAATGCTCTATATTGTTAGATAAATGTATTATAACCTTTTTTTAGTGATTGCACAATGTTAAATTTCGTCTTCTCCCCTTTCATATAAAAGAATTTTTAGAATTTTCTTTTTTTTGCTTGCAAAAGAGTCATTCATCTGTTACAATGTAGACTGTTGAAAAAAAGCGTCAAGGAGGTGCTATCATGGCTAAATGTGCAATCTGTGAGAAAGCTGCTCATTTCGGAAATAATGTAAGTCATTCACATAGAAGATCCAATAAAATGTGGAAATCTAACGTAAAATCCGTTAAAATCAAGACTGCTGAGGGTGGAGCTAGAAAGACATATGTATGTACTTCTTGCTTAAGATCCGGTAAAGTAGAAAGAGCATAAATAACACCTGTACCCCTGTTCTGACAGGGGTATTTTTTTGTCTTTTTATGTGTTTGATTTAGTTGAAAAGAAGGCTGCAGATTCCGCAGCCTTCTATAGTCTCTATAGTCCTTTGATTCTTCTGCAGTTTCCTGCATTTTTACTGACTCAGTGGCAGAACAGATGATATCCCAGGAGCAGAAAAGCTCCGGCTGTAACTACCAGAATCACATTCTCAGCAATAAGAAATCCTATCACCATCCCCAACCCAATAAAAAACAACATAAAGCCAATCAGCTTTTCCACTTTTTCTCTGCCTTTTCATTGGTTTGGTATAGTTTATGCTTCTTCCCCTTTTCCTGATGCAAAACGATCTACAAAATCAGGAACCATATCCAGAATCTTGGTAAGTCCATCCTGATTTTTTACATTTACCAGCTTGGTAGTACCATTCTGAATGACCAGAACTGCACAGGGAGTCATCTTACCGGTCATTCCGCCGCCGCCATTGTCCTTCTTGTCACCGGAAAAAGCACCGGCACCTACGCCAAAAGCCACATCAACCAACGGAAGAATAATGGTATCACCAATGTGAATCGGTTCCCCTACCACAGTTTTTGCAGCAATAAAGCTGTCCATACCTTTGAACAATGAGTTTACAGTTTCTTTGAAATTATTCTCGTTTGCCATTCTTATGCCCTCCTGGTTTTCCATCGTCTTATGACATATTTTATATTTTTATTGAAATAAATACTAACCGCTGCCCGTACAAACACAATTCCGTATATCCTGCCTTTTATTCTCACATTTCCCTGACAGTAATTTTCTCCGCTAAACAGGGGTCTGACCCTGACACAGTTTTTATGGAAAGGAATGGTCATTCCAAGCACTGCAAGGATGGCTCCTGTTATAGAGGGATCCTCTGTGGAAAAAGTAATCTCTCCATCCATCTTGGTTGGCAACACATGGCGGATCAGAAATTTTGCATGTGTCCATACAAGAGAAATACCCGCCTGCACCCTTGGGTGTTCCAGAAAATCTCTCCACCAGGTTACCTGAGCTCCCACTCTGCACAGCGCAGCCCGGATATGATGTATTCTGTCCCATATTCTCTTTCTCTTGCTCTGTATTCCTGACAGCAGTTTCCTGACAGGGCTTATCTTCTTTTCTTTTATATCTGAGTCTGTCTTTTGTTGAGATTTTTCCGGTGCATCCTGTGGCTGACTATCCACCGGACTGCTGATCATTTTCTCAGATTTTGCATTCACCGGGCTCTCCGGAATTTTCTCCGGTTCTATTACTTCCCTTTGATCCTCCTCACTCTCTGAGGAATCCAGGGAATGCTCTTTATTTTTTTTTCGCCTGTTCAAAATTTTGTCCACAGGAATTCCAAACAACCGGAATGAGGTCTGCAGATTTCCCTCTGCCCAGACAACCCTCAGCACAACTCCATGAAACAGCCAGCTGATCTGTCCCTCTCCTCTTATCTTTTTCCAGTCATCCTGTTCCTTGGTCCCGGATGCCCTGTACCTGACCGGACAAAAGAGAATCAGCAGAATTGCCAGCAGAAGCAGTCCCAGCACAATTCCCAGCAGAATCAGTATAAACTTTAATATAAGCCATAAAATATGTAACATCTACTCACCTCTGCACATAGGTCTCCTGTACCAGACTGCGAACCATTTCCAAAGCCTCGTCCTTCCCCTTTGCCATGCCAATGATCTCCAGACAGATTCTGTAATAGCTTTTCTGGAGAAGCATGGCTGCCGGAATGATCTCAAACAGATTGGATGGATTGTCAGACAGAGTAAGAAGATAAATTCCATGTACATACTTCCCGGCATCCAGTTTATTTTTTATTTTCTCAGGATCCTCAATACCCTCTCCTGTAAGATAGTCCTTCTTCCATTTCAGCATTCCATACCTGCCTCTCTCTTTTTCAGCATTCCCCTTTTTCATAATTTTAAACAGGGCTGTGTAAAAAACGCAGCCCGGTTTCCGTTAATAATACTTATGCTGTTTTCCCCAGAGTCCATTGCTCCTCATGTCCAGATATTCCTGATAGGCCTTCTCCACAATCTGCTTTTCATTGGAAAAGCGCAGCAGATGATAGATCTCATGGTACTTATAATATCCGGAATCCACAAAAAATTCCTCTCTTTGGGGCTTACTATGATAATTATCCGCAGTCATCAGGTACCAGTGTACCTCCTTTGTAACTACGTCCTCCGGAACGGTAAAGTTATATTGGCTCTTTCCGATATATTTTACAATAGACGCCCGCACTCCGGCTTCCTCCAGCACTTCCCTCAGCGCTGTCTGCTCATGTGTCTCCCCTGCTTCTACTGTTCCTTTCGGCAATACCCAGCCCTCATAACGGTTCCTGTAAGATTTATACAAAGTAAGAATCTTACCCCGATGAATTACCACACCGCCACAGCTCGTTGCTTCTATCATAATGCAATCCCTCCTGTTTTGCGTGGTATTAAAAACTGGTTATAGTATACCCCTTTTTTGAGAATGCCGCAACTGTTAAAAACAGTGCAGAATAAATTTATTTCTGTCCCTTATGGTTCACTCACTGCTATCCATTATTCTAATCATAGTAATATGCATCAAAAAGTTGACCTGCAATAGGCACTGCTGACTCACTGCCGGTTCCTCCGTTTTCAACAATAATGGCAACTACCAGATCCGGATCATCTACATTGGAATAACCCACAAACCAGGAATGACTGGATCCGTTCTCATCAAATTCCGCTGAGCCAGTCTTACCTGCTGCTGTATAACCCCTTCCATTCAGGGCAGAGGCAGTTCCTTCCTCTACTACCTTCTTCATCAGTTTTCCCATAAGATTGGCTTCATTTACGCTCATAAGTCTTTTATATTTTTCCGGTTCTGTGGTCTTTATTGTTTCACCATCACTGTTTTTCACAGAATCAATGAGATATGGCTTCATCAGTTCCCCTCCATTGGCAATGGCACTTGTAAGCAATGCCATATGCATAGGTGAAACCAGAGTATTTCCCTGTCCGATGGCTGTCTGCATCACCTCAGCAACAGAGGATTTCCCATTCAGGCTAAAGGTGCTCTTTCTGTAGGAAGTAAGAGGAAGGTCTTTGTTAAACAAAAGATCCTCAGCAGTTGACCGCAGAGAACTGCCTCCCAGCATAGTTCCTATTTCTGCAAAAGCACTGTTGCAGGAATGGGCAAAGGCACTGTAAAAATCTTCCTGGCCATGTACTTCCCCGCCATAACACCTGATCGTATGTCCTTCCTTGGTAATACCGCCCTCACAGAGATAGGAAAAATCCTCCAGTGTACCCCTGGTGCGGAAATAATCCAGGGCAGTGACAATCTTAAAGACAGAACCCGGAGGATAAGCTCCGTTTGTGGCACGATTCAAAAGACTGCTGTCATTCTGATCATTCACAAGAGCTTCCCAGTTCTGGGCGATAGTGCTGGGATCAAAATCCGGTTTGCTCACCTCTACCAATATCTTACCTGTGGAAGGCTCTATGGCAACCACTGCCCCTCTTCTGTCCCCCAGCGCCTGATATGCTGTTGTCTGCAGATCTGCATTCAAAGTAGAGACTACCGTATCTCCCATATTTTTCTGACTTTTAAACTCATTTTTCATCTGATTCAGGAAAAACTCATGGGAAGTCAGAAGCAGAAAATTCGCCTCGGATTCCAGTCCGCTTTTTCCATTGGAATCATAACCTACCACATGAGAAAAAATATTTGCATAGGGATAAGTACGCTCCTCTGTGCCATCCTCATATACATTGGTCTGAGCCAGCACCTCTCCGTCTGATGATTCAATCTTGCCTCTGACAACACGGTCTGAAAAAGTATCCTGTCTGGTGTTATAGGGGCTATTGATAAAATCCTCGCTTTTCACCTTGTCAAAATAAACCAGATAACCGATCAGACTGACAAAAATCAGCACAAAAAAGCAGGATACAAAAGTATATTCCCTGTTGCGGGATCTTCTTTTTTTAGAAATTTCCTGAGCCTTGCGCTTCTGCTGTTTTTCCAGCTCTCTGCGCCGCTTCCTTTCTTCGTTGTCTCTCAATCTCTTCGTCCTCGTCTTCTCTCAAAATATAAAGTCCCTGAATAATTGCCAGCATTAATACTGTGCTTGCCACAGAGCTTCCTCCATAGCTTACCAGCGGAAGGGTCACACCTGTCATAGGAATAAACTTGGTGGCACCGCCAATGGTCAAAAACACCTGAAATGCATACTCAGTGCCAAGTCCCAGGGCGATCAGCTTATAAAAAGGCTTCTTGATCTTCAATGCAATATTTACGATCATCAGGAAGAAACTCATACACACCAGGATCAGACAGATTCCAAAAATTCCTCCCAGTTCCTCGCAGATTGCACTAAAAATAAAGTCATTCTTAACTACAGGGATCTTCTCCGGGGATCCCTGGCACAGTCCCATTCCGAACCAGCCTCCTGTACCAATAGCAAACAATGACTGCACGATCTGGTATCCCTCATTCTGATAAACTGCCATGGGATCCTTCCATGCACTCACTCTCTGGCGTACATGACCAAACAAATGATAGGCAATTACAGACCCTGCCGCACCTCCGCCAAGCCCCAGGGCCAGATAACCCACATTTTTGGTAGCCACATAAACCATTACCAGATATGCTGCAAAAAAGATCACTGCACTTCCCAGGTCACGGGAAAGCACCAGAATTCCTACATGAAGTCCTGCCACGATCGTAGCCTGGACTACCGTTCTGAAATCTGCCCCTCTGCGAAGCAAAGCAGCCATGAAAAATACAAATGTGATCTTGATGGCCTCTGAAGGCTGGATTCCCATCAGAGACAGCTTGGCTCCATAGCTGGTACGGGCAAGGACCAGAACTGCCCCCAGCAGAAGGATTCCCACACCTGCATACAGCCAGGTAAGATCTTTCAGAAATTTCATCTTACGGATCAGCACAGGAACCGCAAGGGCAACTAAATTCACTGCCGTAACGATAATCAGCTGCCGGGTGGCCGTAGTCACATCCAGTCTGCACAATATGATAAATCCCACACTCAGCAGCATACACATATTATTCAGCAGCAAAATGGATGCCTTTTTGTACAGCATTCTGTACAGGATCTGGATTCCGGCAAAAAACACCATCATCTCTGCATAAAAAGTTACAACCTGAAATTTCCCGGTTTTCAGATAAATAACCAGAAATGCCGTAAAGTCCATAAAGAAGATGAGCATCAGCTGCTGACGCAATGACTCATTTCTCTCTTCCTCACTTTGCTGCTTCACCATATAGAAACAGTGAAAGGTATAGACCACCATCAAAGTAAGGATCACAAATTTGGATAATTCCACAATCACATTAACCATGCATTACTCGGCTCCTCTTTTAAAATGTCCCTTTGTATACTCTCTCTGAGGGGGATCTGCCTCATTCTGATAAACATTCACAAATTCATCCAGAATCCGTACTGCCTCATTCTGATCTTCAATGGTAAAAGAAAGGCGCAGTGCTGCAGGTCCCAGCTTTCTTACCTGCTCTCTTTCTCTCAGAAGTCCATAAGGAATACTATTGTAAATGATATTATAGCAAGGTGTCTTATCCCCTGTATTTTCCATTTTCCAGGGATTGCAGAAACAGGCTGCAGTGAATCTCTTATCATATCTGTCCTTTAATTCTGCCTTTCCCTCACTATGATCACATCTGTAAACATTTTTGCGGACACACTGTGCAGACATCATCAAAGGCAGATATCCATATACCAGCATCTCACTGTGGCTGTTATTTCTGTGCCGAATTTCCCCTTCATTTAGCTCCAGGGGAATGGTATCCCTAAGAACCTTCTGTTCCTCCCAGAAGGCAACTGCCTCATTGTTCCAGGTATACATGCTGTGATCCAGAACACATTTTTCAGCCAGCCCTGCCTTCTGCAATATGGCAAAGGCCTCCAGGTTCCGCACCAGAAATCCTGTCATTCCCTGACCCAGCCATTCTCTGGCCTGCTGCAGATATCCCTCCGGAAGTTCTCCCCGTATGATATGGGGCAAAGCCAGATACATTTCCAATCCTCTGTCTGTGCCAGCCTTCAGACACTGCTTCATAGCAGAGAACGGAAGATACATTCCTCTGATCCCCTCTCTTTTATATAACGCAAGAGCTGTCTCAATGTCTTCACAGGAAACATAGATTGGAATGTTTTTCCGTACAGATTTCTTTGCTGACGAAGGGGCAAGGGAAACAGAAGCCGGTTCCTGTCTTCTGTATTTCTGCAGAATTTCCTCCTCCAGTGCAGCCAGGGCCTGTCTGCGCAGCTGGTTCAAAAGCTTCATTGGTACAAAAACACTGTCATCCATCTGGATTTCCAGGCTTTCCCACTCATAGGGAGTATTTCCCAGTTTCTCCATCTGTATCCCCACACGCTCTCTGGTAAGAGGCTGATTCTGTGCATACTGTACCTCTCCCAAGGCAGCTGTCCCATGGACCTCTCCGCAGGATACATCCAGAATGGCAGCACTTCCGGGATAAAGGATCAGACTGCCCCTGATTTTTTCTTTTTTCTGCACAGGAGAGCAGGTTACATTTCCGGTTTTCTTCTCATTGGTAAAAGCCATCATATCAGGACCATTCTGCATCTGATAATATCCTGTGCAGGAACCTCCACGGTTAAACAGGTCCAGAAGATACTGCCTGTCCTTCTCTTCCACCTTATAACTGTCCGGTCCCTTTTCAAAAAGCAGATCCAGGTATTTCCGGTATACCTTTGTCACTCCGGCCGTATATCCGGGCTGCTTCATCCTTCCCTCGATCTTCAGAGAAGTTACTCCTGCCTCCAGGATCTCCGGCAGAATCTCAATAGTGGAAATATCTTTAAGACTGAGAGGGCAAAGGTCCCCTTTGTTTTTCGTTTTCCTGGGGACATCCTTCTTATCCGGCAATAACACTTCATAAGGCAGTCTGCATGGCTGGGCACATTTACCCCTGTTTCCGCTTCTGCCGCCAAGCACACTGCTCATAAGACACTGTCCGGAATAGCTGTAACACAATGCCCCGTGAATAAAAGCTTCTATTTCAATAGGGCTTGTCCTGTGCATCCTGCGGATTTCCTCCAAAGATAACTCCCTGGCAGTTACTACTCTGGATGCACCCTGTTCTTCCAGAAATTTCATTCCTTCCGGACCGGTTACTGTCATCTGGGTACTGGCATGAAGAGGAAGCCCCGGAAACATTTTGCAGACAGCTGCAAAAACTCCCATATCCTGTACGATCACTGCGTCCAGTCCCTCCCTGTAATAGGGCAGAAGATAGTCATACAGCTGATCTGTAAGCTCTCTGTTTTTTAAAAGCGTATTCACTGTCAGATATAATTTTTTGCCATGGATATGTGCTGTATCAATAGCTCTGAGCAGTTCTTCCTCACTAAAATTCTTCGCATAGGCTCTGGCTCCAAAGGCTGCGCCGCCTACATATACCGCATCTGCCCCTGCCCCCAGTGCTGCTTCAAAGCCTTCGTAGGAGCCGGCAGGTGCCAGAAGTTCTATCTCTTCTCTTTTCAAATTAATTCCTCTCTTTATTTATAAGCTGTCAGAATCCACAGATTTTTATGCATAAAGGGGAAATCACCGAAGCAATCCCCCCTTATTATTTCCGTTCTGCTATTTCAGCAGCTCATCGATCTGTTTTTCCAGTTCTTTATTCTTGCCTTCCAGAAGACTTTTCTGTTCCAGTGCTTCCTTCTCTGCCTTCTGTGCCTCTTCGATCTGCATACGCAGAGCAATGAGCTCATGCTTCAGATCATACATCTCCTGGTCCTTCTGCTGAAGATCCTGTTCAAAAATCTCTGCCTGCTTTTTTGCCTTAAAATAATCATCTGTAATATTCAGGCTGATCAGAGTATGCTTTGTCTCCATGGGCTGTCTGCCGTAGCCCGGAAGAGCACTTAATTCATCGATTTTTTTATTAATATAGGATGCTACCTTCTGGAAATATTCTTCCGATTCGTAACCTCCCAGCGTAATAATCTTACCCCCTATGATTACCTTTGCTGTATTTTTGACTGCCATCCTATAGCCTCCTGTATCTTAATCACTGCCGTTTCACTGACGCAGCAGCACCATCTTTCGTCATGTCAAGCGGATATTCGCAATCCGCTTCGCTACTTGCTCATAACCGACATACAAGCCGATATCAAATTTATTATACTCGAAAGCAGCTCAAATGTATAGAAATTTTTAAAAAAGTTTTAAGAAGCCCCAGGAATTCCTTATTCCTTATCCGGAACAGCATATCCCAGGTGCTCATAAGCCAGCCCGGAGGCCATTCTTCCCCTGGGAGTACGATTGAGAAATCCGTTCTGCAGCAAATAGGGTTCATACACATCCTCCAGAGTTCCGGAATCCTCCCCAATGGCTGCTGCCAGTGTTTCCAGGCCCACCGGTCCTCCCTGAAAATTTACGATAAGAGTCTGCAGGATCCTGCGGTCTATCTTGTCCAGCCCATACTGATCCACTTCCAGCAAATCCAGGGCAAAGCAGGCCACATCATAAGTGATCCTGCCATCATATTTTACCTGCGCAAAATCCCTGACCCTTTTTAACAGACGATTGGCAAGTCTGGGAGTTCCCCTGGAGCGCTTGGCGATCTCCGCCGCTCCCCTGGCATCAATCTCTACTCCCAGCACCTGGGCAGAACGGATAATGATCGTCTGCAGTTCCTTCTGATTATAGAATTCCAGATGATGCATCACTCCAAAACGATCTCTGAGAGGGGCTGACAAAAGTCCGGCCCTGGTAGTTGCTCCTACAAGGGTAAACTTCGGCAGATCCAGGCGGATAGACCTGGCTGAGGCACCTTTTCCGATCATAATATCAATGGCAAAATCCTCCATAGCCGGGTACAGCACCTCCTCCACCTGACGGTTCAGGCGGTGGATCTCATCTACAAAGAGAATATCTCCCTCCTGCAGATTATTCAGGATCGCAGCCATCTCTCCCGGCTTCTCAATAGCCGGACCGGAGGTTACCTTCATATGGACGCCCATTTCATTGGCAATAATTCCGGATAATGTAGTCTTTCCAAGTCCCGGAGGGCCATAAAAAAGCACATGATCCAGTGCATCATGCCTCTGTTTTGCTGCTTCAATATAAATTTTCAATGTATTTTTGGTCTTCTCCTGACCAATATATTCATCCAGCGTCTGAGGTCTCAGATTTCCCTCAAGGGCAAAATCCTCCTCTATAACGTCTGTTGTAATTACTCGCTTCTCCATTCACGAAACCTCTGTTTTATTTGTGACATGCTCCCACCACTTAAATCCCAGATTTTGAAGTGGGGGCTTCTTGCTCAATGACTCTACTGAGCCAAGTATCTACAAGCTATCCTCGCGTGCCCCGCGATTCTTTTTGCCCGGACACGGGCGTATTTTCTTACTTATTGTCCGGATATGGACAGTTTATACTGCCAGCATCCTTCTTGCCTCTTCACGGATATTGATCGCTGCATTTCGATCTCTGTCCATCTCATTTCCACACGTGCAGCGGTATACTCTTTCAGATAATCCCAGCTCTTTTTTTATCTTTCCGCATTTACTGCATTTTTTGCTTGAAGGGAAAAAG
>OLPO01001093.1_pt1 | contig 19515 bp, 15 predicted proteins | sample 1672831 | NCBI WGS metagenome assembly OLPO01 (sample SAMEA3136728, study PRJEB25190) | human gut metagenome
ATGAGATATTTTCAGAGAAAAAATTTTCACATATAAAAAACATAAAAAACAGACTCTGTTTACTTACAAAGCCTGCTCTCTTTTTATAAATTCTTCTTAATTTGAATAATATGATTTTTTAACACATTGTATCCTTTCAATTGTCCTGAATATAATAAACGATCATCACATAACTTATGTTTTTGTAAATCTTCAGATATTTCTTTTATAGAAAAATTTATAGTTAGGTTTTGCGGATTCAATGACTGCATTTTCTAGCATTTCTCTCATTAATTCTCTTTTTGATCGCATTCTTTCTCTTCTCCTTTATTGTCAATTTTTCTTAGCATTTATAAGATACTTTCTCAAATTATCATAAGTATTACATCTTTCTGTATACAAATGACGGGATGAATAGTCATTAGAGCTGTCATTTATTTCTACCCTACTTTTAGATACTTCTTCAAATTCGGATTCTATATACTCTAAGAATGAGTTCAACATTTTAACATTTGCTTCTTTATCAAGCTGTTCTTTTCCAAAAAAATCAGCCAATTTTGGATCTTTTTCTTCAAGTTCTTTTTCCAGAAGCATAAAATCCAATACTTTATCTATTTCTTGTAATGAATATCGATATTCTTTTTCGCAGCTATTGTGCGGGTCCGTCAATCCACGAATACAATGGAAAAGATCATTTTTTATGAAAACTATTTTGTAAGCTTCTTTACTTGCATAAGTGTATTTAAATCCAGAATCCGTTTTTGCAGATTCAATGATAACTGCTTTTTCTAGTATTTCTCTCATATCTTCTCTTGGGGATTGCATTCTTTTTCTCCTTCTTCTTTTACTATAAATATGATAGAAAATTCATTTTTTATTTTTCACATATAAAAAAAAATGGCATAAACATCTGCTATGCCACTTTTTCGTTTAATGTAAACTTATTCAATAATTGCTCTAAAAATTCCTCTTCACAATTGAACATGTATTTGAAATTTGTGCTTCTTGTCCAGTTACTGTGCTTATGAACACATCGATTCACAACTTCTGCTGCTCCGATATGATATAATTTCTTCTTTGCACGACTGGCACCTACATACATCAGATTCGAATTTAACATGTATTGATGAGATGCAGGGGTAATGATGATTGGAGTTTGAATGCTGCTACCCTGACTTTTGTGATAAGTAATCGCATAAGATAGCTTCATATTTTCTAATGCGCCCTGATTCATTTTGTAGGTTCTTCCGTTAAAATCAATCCAAAAATCTTTCTTTTCAATCCTTGTGATATACCCGCTGTCACCATTTGCGATCATTTCATTTATTAAAATATGTCCATCTTCATCACATGGATTATAAATGTTTTTAATGTTCATGACAAAATCTCCGACATGGTAATACCAATCTTCACACTTGATCACATCATCATCTTCCTTCCATGGGTTTGCATACCATTGGAAATAGCGATTTAATGTATCAACGCCAAATTTTCCACTATTATATGCGGTTAAGACCTGAATGTCCTCTGGATCACGCCCTTGTTCTAATAATGCCTTATATAAACACAGAGTCTTGGCTAGTAATACATCGTCACTTGTCTGGTAGAAAACATAATTGTTATCATCTCCCAGAGTAAAAACATCATTTTCCTGTAGATCAGATGGTAAAAATTCCTTTCCTTTTCGCATGTCTGTTGCAGCCTTCATGATTCCATTGTCATCATATCGATATACGGTATCTAATGTGATCTTAGGGATATCTTTGGATTTTAAGAGATCATGCAGCATATTTCCTGTTCCTACTGATGGCAGCTGTGCATCATCTCCTACAATGATCACTTTACATTTTCGAAAATCTAATCGTTTCATGATATGATAAGTTAGATAAATATCTGTCATAGACATTTCATCAATGATCAAAAGATCAGAATCAATGGATTCTCTTTCAAATTTGCCTACTTCTCCTGTTTTTGTATAACATAGCCCACGATGTATGGTTGATGCAGGTAATCCAGTATACTCTTCCTGAACTTTTGAAGCTTTTCCGGTTGGAGCCATTAACTCAACAGAAAGTTTCAGGTCTTTTGCTACTTCAATAACTTCTGTAATGGTTGCACTTTTACCAGTTCCAGCAGGTCCATTTAAGATGATGATGTTATTGTTCTTTAAAGTCTTTAGTAAAGATAGCTGTTTTTTAGATCGCATAAATCCATCTCCAACCTTATAATCTTCCGGATCAATCTCTTTCCATCGACGGGACAGGATTGGGCGGCTTTCTAAATAAATATGAATCTTCTTTGCAATATAGGCTTCCATGTAAGCCATCCTTGTTCTTGTGATGTAATGTTCTTGATCCTTGTCTGTATAGCAGAAAAACATGCGGTCATCTTCAATGGATACCTGAAAATAATCTGCACACTCTGGAATCAGGTCAATGACAGCTTTTTTTAAAGAACTGATCTTCATCCGACTGCTGCCATCATCCTCATTCTTCTGCAATAGGTAATCAATGCATGCTTTGCAGCGTCCTTCACTATATCTTAGGTCCTCTTCATAAAACTTGATCGGTGCCTTCTTTCCTTTGGATGAAAAATACTCTTCTGCCTTTAATAAAAGCTCATCTGCTCTTTTAAATCCAATACGGGAAATCTCACAAAGACAACGATATGGGTCCTCAGAAAGTTTTTGAAAGATCATTTCTTTCGAATGATACTGGTCAAACAGTTTTTTGATCATCTTAAAATCAAACATTCCATCCAGCTCATTGACAATATCAAAAAAGATGAAGTTCTCCTTGATCTTCTTTTCAATTTTTCCCCATGTCTTTTTTCCAACGCCTTTGATCTTTGACAGATTGACATTCTTGTTTTGTAAGATCCGATCTATGATATCTGGATATGCATCGCATAAATTATATGCTTGTCGATCAGATAAGATTTCCTGGAGGAATGCTCTTGTTTCATCAGCTCCATGAGGCTTATCCATATAAATTGCTTTCACTGAATATGAAGCTCCATATTTGGGATGAACCTGTTTTTGATCTGCATGGACAATATAAGTACGATTACGTTCTAATTGTCCAATATTCCCTTTGATGGATACAACCTCTTTCTCCTTATTTGCAATTTCAAATTTATAGATGTAATAATCCTGATTGTGGAATGTCTGATAGATTGGCTTTCCACTGAATTTGTATTCTTCCTCAACTGACATAATTTTCCTCCTTTCTCGCATAATATCTTCTAATTTAAATATGAGAGATTTGGTAAAAAAAATTATTCACATATAAAAAATGGCACAAAAAAAAGACTCAGCCTTAATTAGCCAAGTCTTTCTGATCATTATTCATCACAAAATGTCTGTTCATAAATATTTTGGAAATCTTCCTGATATTTGACATTTCCATATTCTTCTTTTGGTGTAGCATATCCATCTTCGATCATCATGGCATTCAACATAGAATACCGAACCGACATCATTGAATTTATCTTTTTCGGTTTCTCTACCCAGACATATCTTAACTTCTTATGCTTTTTTCCACCAACATCATTTTTGTCTGACTGCAAGTATACAGTATTCCCGTTTTCTTCAAAATAAGAATGCACGTATTCCTGCGCCCCGTTTTTTGGATCGATCCCAATCAGTTGAACAGTTTCCTCATATCCTTCTTTATCCATCCACACTTTGATCGTATTTCCATTTAATACCTCTGTGACTTTCGCTTCTCTTAGAGCTGCATTAACTGCAAGTTTATTCTGCATGGTATCAAGAAATAAAATAATGGCGGATGCAATCAGAATGATTTTAAACACTCTTTTGATCATATCGTTTTCTCCCTTCGTCTCTTTTTCTTTAAATATGAGAGATGAAGGAATGTCATAACTTATATAAAACGATAAACCTCAGCAAGCAATTTCTGTAATTTGTGCGTTGTAATAATACTTCATAACTTTTCTCCTTTTCTAAAACAACTATTATCATCTTACATTATGAATATAAGAGATTTATCCCCTCCAAAGAAAAGAACATTGTACTTTTTCAAATACAAGAAGATCCCGGATCACTTCCGGGACCTTCTTATCCTTTGATGTCATCTTCTTTTTTCTTTACGACAGCCATTCCGATCGCTACGATTGCCAACAACAAGATATTTGTCTTATTCTTTCGGATCATTTTGATCACTCCATCGGAAAATGATCTTCCCTGTGTAGACTGGCTATCAAGACTTATTTTTGTTGTCTCTCCAACAGCTATATCAAAACTTGTATCATCCAATACATAATCTTTTGTCTCTGTTCCGTCAATGCGATAATCACTTGCTGGCAAAGAAATTTTCTGATGATACCCATTGGTTCGTTTCAGATTGACTTCATACTTCTGTTCTGTGTTTGTATCAATGATCTGTATTTTGACTGATCTGGGCAGCAGATCTGTATCAGTTAACTTAATATCCAATTTTCCACCCTCTGCTGCCATTACTGTACTGCACAACATCATTACCATCGCCATCACGGCGATCACAATTCTTTTTAGTTTCATAAACTACCTCCAACTTCTTTTTTTAATAAAAACTTTCTCTAATACAAATATGAGATATTTGACCTTCATTTTTTGCATCATGAGGTTCCTTTTTCTTTTAAAGAAAATGTGCATCACTTTTCTGGTTCATTTTAACTTTTGATCCATCCTGTGATGCAACTCTTTCAGGTCGTTATATTTATTTCTCATTACGACTCATCTTGTTGATTCCTTTCACATTCTTCTTTTTTCAAAGGAGAAGGGGCGGTGTTTATTTTTTAAAAAAAGGGAATGCATTGCATCATGAGATCGGGTATTGATCACTGCTGCCGCATGATGCATCATTATTATGATTCATTTTAATTCTCGGCAGCAGAATCCTTACGGATTCTATTCTTTTTTTACGCACTCATCATCTTATTGATTCATTGTCCTTTTTCTTTCAACAGAAACAAGGGCGGCTTTTTCTTTAAAACAAACAGGGGATTGGAAAAGGACTCACCTACTTCTGCTGCCATTTATGACTCACTTTTATGATGCAGATGGAGATGGTGGCAGCAGTCTTTCTTTCAATCCACAAGAATTGCATCACTGTTCTGATGCATTTTTATATCAATCTCTTCCTGATGCACTCTTTCTTTAAAAGAAAATGGTATTTTGCATCATCTTATTGATTCCTTTCTACTTCTTTTAAAGAAAAACGAGGAACTAATCCTACTGATTCATCATGATCTGCATCATTATTCTGATGCATTTCTTCTATATATCACATCATCTTTCTGATGCATTCTTTTTCTTTTCTTTGAAACAAACAGGAGTAAGTGATCTTTTTGCACCATCTTTGTGATTCATTTTTATTAGATTTTGCATCATTATTATGGTGCATTTCTTCCTATTTTAATGAAAACACGACTCATCTTTCTGATTCATTATATCTCATTTTGCATCACATATTCGATGCATCTTTTTCCTTTAAAGTAAACAGGGCTGTTATTTCATCATCTTATTGATGCAATTTTATTTATGAAGATCAGATCAGGAGATTATTTGTTAGGAAAGCTGTCTTTTTTAATGAAAACTGGGGCAGCAGGGATAATGCTAAGATGGTTATTTGTTTGAGAGAGATTGGTTTTATTAAAAGAATGAGATGGTCTTATTATGAGAAAGCAGAATGATGAAACTGTCTTTTTAAATAAAAACAACTGCCTGTTTTAATGGAAATACTTTTTTAAAAAATGATAAAATTATCTTTCATCTTATCCATCATATTTGTGATAGATTCTTCTTCTTTAAAAGAAAGCGTAACTTATTACGCTTTGTTAAGAAAACGTATACACATTAAATAAAAAATTACAAGAAAGGATGAGAAAAATGGGAACATGTTATTCATTTGTTTCGACAGAAAAGATAAAAGATCTTGGTGCTTTTAGTCGAAAGTTAGAACACAATTTTAGGATTGGCGGACGAGTTCCAAATGCAGATCCTATGAAATCATATTTAAATGAGGAATTGATCAAATTAGAACCAGGAAGCGATTATATAAAAGAATATAACAAAAGAGTTTTAGATTCAGCATATTACCAAACACATAAGATCCGGAAAGATGCTGTGAGAGGAATTGAAGTAATGATGACTTTTAGTTCAAAAGATATTCCCAAAGATTTTGATTTTGAGCAATGGAAAAAAGAAAATGTTGAATGGTTACAATCTTACTTCGGAAAAGACAATGTTGTTTCTGCTGTTTTACATATGGATGAAACGACACCTCATATACATGCTGTTGTAATCCCAATGGTTAATGAACGATTATCAGCTGCACATTTTTTAAATGGCAGAGAACGAATGGCGAATCTACAAAACAGCTATGGTGATCGAATGGAGAAATTAGGTTTAACGCGTGGGATGAAAGGCAGCTTGGCAAAGCACACAGATATTAAAGAATTCTATACTGCTGTGAACAAGCAAAAAATAAAAGAATTACCTCAGCCCAAAAAACATGAAAGCACAAAGGATTATTACGAAAGAGCCCAGAAAGTATTCCAGGAATCAAATTATCAGCATTTAAATGAGCTACAAAAGAAGGATCGAGAGATCATAGAAAAGAATACCCAGACACTACAAGAAAATCTTGAGCTTGCGAACAGTATCAAAAAAACACAGGAATTGATCCGAGAGATTGAGCATCGTTTTGGAGAAGACAAGGATACTGTATTAAAGAAAATTGACACAATGAATCATTTAAATCAAGGATTAAAAAGTTATCCAGATCAAGACTTTTCAAACAATGTATTTGAAGGAATGCGTGAAATTCTAAGATTTGAAAAAGAAAAGACAAAACGTACCAGAAAAGAACCAGAAAAGAGTCTGGATCAGATTCTTGATGAAGCGAAAAAAGAATTACAAAAATAAAAAAAAGACCCTCAATTTTGAAGGTCTTTTCTTTTTGTTATTTTAGATATTGATCCATGTTTCTCCAAGTTACATTTCCAGATTTATTAAAGTATCCCCCTGTTGAAACAGCTACATTTCCTTTTCCTGATGATTCATGAATATAAATCATTTGATTATTTTTGGTGTAACCAATAAAGATTCCAGTATGATTTATCGATCCAAAATGAACCATGATGTCTCCAGGTTTTAAAGTATTAGTCGCTTTTCCTTTTGCTTTCAGTGTTTCCGTGCTCCCATTTCCCAGGTTATTTCCAACTGCAGTCCAATAAACCCAGTCAACAAAGTGTGAACAATCAAGCCCTTTTCTGCTTCTATTTTTTTCATCAGGAGCAGCTTTTGTTCCAAAATGGTTTTTCTCAAGTCCAGGATAACTAGCTGAATCACCAAAATGATAAGGAATTTTTCCAACTGCACTTAATGCTGTTTCTATGATCTTTCTTCGTTTTTCAGAAAGATTCGTTGGTAGCTGATCTAAAATTTTCTTCTGATCCGCAGAACTCATTGTTCCTGATGCATCATAAGAAGAAACTCCTGTGATCTGCTGTTCTAAAGAATCTATATCAATACCATAAGTATCTTTCCAGTTATCATCAAAAAACATTTCTACCATATCCCGGTTATTTTCAATCCAATGTTTCCATTTGATTGTTTCTCCATTTAATTCTTTGGAAATTTTATTATATTCTTTAACCTTGCTATCATTATCTCCTGGATCGATCTGATATAGTTGAACTGCTTCATCCTTATCAATTCCAACGATACATGCATTTACATTAAGATTTACATGCCCTGGGCAATATTTTTTAGAATGCTTTCCATCGCATCCATAATGTCCCGGACACTTAGACTCTGTATAAGTTTCAACAATCTTACATTTTGCTTTGTATGTTGGATCAGCAGTTGCTTTTGCTTTTTCTTCTGCTGATACTTCTACAATTTCTTTCTGATTGATCTTTCCTGAACCATTCTTTATTTCTTCATCTTTTTTAGATTTTGGATATTTACTGATTTCTGCTAATGTTAATTCTGCATCAGTTTCTTTTCCACGCTTATTTTCGGTTCCTTTACATCCAGATGTTTTATACTTATATTTTTGCCATGAATTCTTATCTTGGTTACAATAATATTTTTTGCATCCTTCATCTCCATAAGAATCTTTTTGGACTTTGATTCCATCAAGCAATCCATAGCTTCTTCCATTTGGACCTTTTGCATTTTTGATTTTTTCATCATTGCATTTATAATTTTTTACTTCTTTACAACCTTGACATTGATAAATTTCACTAACTTCTGCTTTTACTTTATGAGAAGCATTCCATAAATCAAGACAATAAGCTTTCAGTAATCGATCATCTCTGTCTCCGCCCTGATCAAAATAAACAGTTCCCATACATAAGATTGCTTTTGCATTTGACATAGGAAGTTCAGATCCAGAGGCTCCACTAACTCCTGAACCATTAATAATATCAATTTCTCCATCAAATAGAAGCCATTTTTTCTCAGAGCCATCTGTGATATGGACACCTGTATATGTCTTTCCTTTGATTTTAATAGTTTCAGGTTTAGAAGCTTTTGACGTTACACGATAAACAGATACATTTTTTGCTGTTACTTTTGATTCTAAATCATGCGCACAGGAATTGGAATTTGAAACATAGATATCAAAATTCCCTTCTGTACCACATAGATCCTGTAAAATATAGTAATGTCCATTAATAAAATATACGGACCCATAACCACCACCAGTTGCTGCCTGATCGGCTTTTGTTACTGCCAGTGTCACTCCAGGGGTTGCAGCGACACCTGTTGATGTTGCACGACTACCTTTTGGATCATTACATCCAGCACAATATCCTGTTGTATTATATTTTCCTACAAGTTTTTTTGGGATGCCATCTTTTTCTGTTCCTTTACTTGCATACACAATCTTATCGCCTTTATAGGTATTCTCGGAATCTTTCGATGTATTATTGTTTTTGTTTGCTGCTTTTTTAATAGAAACTGACGAACTTTGTGCTTTAACAATTGAACTATTTTTTAATTTTGAAGACGCATCATTTCCTTCAATAATAGGATTTGGCGTTTTTCCTGTGATATCTGTATACGCATCTCCATTATAAAAATTGATACTTACTCCAGGAATCTCTTCTCCTTTTACTCCAAATTCTGTAATTTCAATCTTCTTTCCAGTTTTCGGATCGGTTCCACCATAAATTTTTTTACCTTTGATTTCTGCCGGTTTTTTCCCTCCTAGTCCATAGACATCATCATCCAACCATTTCTCATCTTTGTTCGTTAGTGCGGTCAATATCTCTCCACCTGCGGATTTCATAACATCTTTTTCAGAGACATCTGCACCTTTACTTGTTTCAAATAATGACTGTACTGTTGTTGTAATTGCTGCAGATGCAGCCATAACAAGCTGTAAAACAAGAACAAGCAGTAATACGCCTCCGACAAATATGAGAACTCTTTTGATGATCATGCCGATCATTTCATTGATCTTATCAAAAACATTAAAAATACGATCAAAAACGCCATTGATTTTTCCAGTAACTTTACCGACCAATGTTTCAGAATAATTTTTCTTAAATACTTTTTCAAAGGCCTTTCCTGCTGCTCTCTTAGGGGCCTGTTTTATGTTATTGATCTTTTCAAAACGTTTCAGTTTTTTTTGTGCTCGAAGATTTTGCCGTTCTAATTTTCTTTTATTTTTGGCTTTCAGCTTTTTGCGTGATGCAATCTGCTTTTGTGCGATCTTTCTTTTCGTAGATTCGGATGCAAATTTTCCAGTGACTTTCAAAGTCTGTTTACTAGTATATCTTGATGCACGTAAAGCTTGTCTACCAACAAATCGTGAAGAACGTTGGACAATATATACAGCATTTTTTGCACCGCGGAATGATTTTGCAAAGAGAACCGCAGCATCATATGCGTCAATTCCATGCAGTAATTCCTGTCGTAAATTCTTACGAGCTATCTTGCGGCCTCTCTTCATCTTGATTCTACGAGATTCTTTGCTTAAGATCTTTCGAAAATATCCAGTTGCTTGCACAAGATCTTTATCACTATTTTTCAGAATACTGATAAAGGCACTTAACTGAGCATCGCTTAGTTTATCAATATCAATTCGATATTTTGATAAAATTGTCTGTCTGCTTCCATTCATCATTACCCTGATGTTCTGAGCGTTCAAACCCTTATTTAAGGATTCTGCCATAGTTTTACTTAAGATGTGTTGATCCTGCATGATCTGTGAAAGTTTTTGCCTGGTAAATCCAGCTTGCTGCATATTTCTGATTTCAAATGCCTGAGCTCTTTTTGCACTATATCCAAAAAATGCTCCGCCTGTAAGAGCCCCTCCATAAACTTTCATTTTACGATATGCTTGATAAGCATCTGTCTGTTCAATTTGCGTTCCATGGATGATCGTACTTCCAAGATCTGCACGGATTCTTGAGTTGTGACGGGCTCCACCATAAATTTTCGTATATTCAACTTGGTTATTTTGTTTATTTTGTCCATAACTTAATGGGCTTGGACCATTTGGCCTTAAAACATTCGGATTACGTGATTCTTGTTGAATCTGCTTCATCCTTTCATTGCCAATACGTGGTGGTATTGATGGATTCACTCTGCCTCTATCAGACGGCTTGTTAGACGTCCTTTCTAGAGAATTACTGGAATGAGAAATATTCGATGAATTTTTAGGGCTTTGATAATGCTTGCTTGATCCATTGAATTTTGATTCGAAGTCACTGACCATTCCTGGCTTATATGCCTTCTGATTAGCATCATATTGCTTTTGTTTTTCTTTTTCATAGTTTTCTTTTCGACTATAATCAATACCAGAAATACGATGTCCTTCTGATTGATAGTTTTGAATAGCAGAATGTTGATTCTTTTCTATAAAACTCTGATAAGAGTTTCCATTCTGCATTGATCCAGAATAATTCAGCTGCGATTGATTTTGTTGATAAATCTGATCATGTAATTTTTGAAATATTTGCGACTTCTGATCATAATCCGGCTGATGAGAAATATCTGTAGAAATATTTGTTTGTCGCCTGTGATATCCTTCAAAAGTTTGATTTGAATACGTATATTCAGGATAACTTGAATCGACAGATTTTGATTCATGACTATATGAACCATAATTTTTCTCAATCGAGCTTTCAAAATCATTTCCATCCTTATAGATCCTTGTTCCTTTATTGGGATCAAGTGATTCTTCCATTGCTGTTTGAGTAATATGCTGCCGATGTTTTTTCAGATGATTTTTTGTGTTTTTGTTCTTTTTCTGATTGGCAGGATCTTTGATATCTTCTTGATCAGGATCCATGCTTAATCCCAAAACATCATAAATCGTTTGCAGATCATCTTCTGTAACATCATCATTTGTAACAACTTTTTGTGTGTCACCATATTGACGAGTCTCATACTCTTCATAGACTTCTCTGTCACGATCAAGTTCTATATAATCAGAATCAAAATTATCATTGTCGATTTCTTCTTCTTGTTGAAAAGCGTCCAATTCTGGATTCTCTTTTGCCCACTCTTCCATGTCTCTCGCTTCTCTAAGCCATTCATCTTTTTTTGCTTTTGTAAATTCAGCTTCATTTTCAAAGAAATAAGATTTATTATCTTCCTCACTGTATGGGCTTATATAAGCATTTTTGATCAGCAGCTCATATTCTTCATCTGATAAGCCTGATATTTCCTGGAATTTCTTCCGTCCGATTAATTCCAAAATGATCACTCCTTTCTTCTATTTTTCTAAGGATTAAAAAAAAATCCTCATATTAAATATGAAAGAAATGAGAAAAAATATTGAATCCATGACTACTATATTTTTTTAAAATGAATCAAAAAGATGAATCATTCTATTGACATATTTTGTAATCATGATATAATATAAACAAGACGGAATGTCTTTATTGTAAAGAGGAAAAGAAGATGGGAGCGTGACGACGCTCCTTTTTTATATGTGAAAATTATTTTCCAGAAAATCTCTCATATTTATAATAACAAGATAAATATAGGAGAAAGGAGAAACTTATGGATAGACCAATCGCAGGAGCTGTAAACGGAACAGTGATCCAGAGTGCACAGTGTTTATATGGAAAAGTAATCCGTGCTTATGATCCACGTTTTTACGGTAGAAAAGACAATAAAAAGAAAAGATGAGATTTTTCATAACCTCATCTTTTTTTTTGACTATCTAAATTTTTTAATAAATCTTATAACAAATGTTAAGATACCAATTGCTAAAATAAATCCTATCGCAAAAGTAATCCAAAAATTACGCTCTGATGTTTTGTCTGTTTTATTAAGAACACTACTTTTCTTATGATTCTGTTGTTTCTTTTCTTTTTTTACATCTTGCTGAACTTGATAAATCTTTTCACGATCTTCCTTGCTTTCAGAATCATCTTTCAATGCTCCAAAAACGACATCGACAACTTTAGCAGCAGAGCGATCTGTGATTGAAAATTTTATATTTTCTGGAGAAAAGTTTCCTGTCCAATCATTGTCTGCTCCACCTTCTTCAATTTCATAATCGCCAATCGGAAGTTTTCCTTTTGCAACATATTTGTTTCTTTTAGAAAAATTAAATGAAAAACGTTCTGATGTTTTTTGATTTACTGCGGTGATATAAAAGAATTGTTTATCTGTCTCTCCTTTTACTTGCCCCTTAAATATAACATCAGCATATTCATTTTCATCGTGCCTCAATTCATCAACGTCTCCTCCAGTCATCCCAACTTTTTTATTAGCTGATACACTTACGGGAGATAATGTAAAACACATACAAAACATAATCATTATAAGTTTTTTTATCAATTGCTTCAATTACTTACCTACCTTTCTGAAATGTCTTTGAATGATCTTAGACTCTTCTTCTGACAATTTTTGCCCATTTCGGAACACAAATCCATCAATCGAGAATTGATCCTTTTCTGGAATTTCAATGTGTGATTCTAAATACACATCAACGATCCTCTTTAAGATATAATTGATCCTTTCATAATCCTTTTCATATACAATGATTGGAATACTATCGAAATCGACTCCTGAAAAATGATGCTCATAATCGATACTGTAAATAATATTTTCTATCTCTGCACATTGCTGCCAGTAGCTCCATTGTGATTTTGGTAACTGACATACATAAATTGGCGCTGTTTCAAACATTGTAGAGCTATTTTCAAACACAGCTCCATCACAATAGATCCGATTATAAACTTCATCGTATTTCATCTTCATAACACTTGGAATAGAAATTCTCCAAATATCCTCATTTTGTTCATTCAATTCCCATGGATTGTTTTTTTGTTTTTTAAACATATCCTGTTTATAATCATGAAAGATCTTGTCTGCAGAATACACAAATCGTACTGGATTTACTGAAAACCATCGCTCAATCTTTTGGTAATCACTATCCTTCACATAAATGTGCTCTACATCATCAAATCTTTCATGAATATATTTCGAAGATACATGGGCTAAATTCTCATGAAATAAGAATTTTATACGGTTTTTTAATTTTCCATTTGTCATATCATACTGAACTGTTTGTTTATAATTCTTCCATTTTGATGTAACTTTTTCCTGTGTCTTTTTAATAAAGGTTACCAATAATGCTTGAAATTTAATTTTATCATCTGGAAACCAATTATTAATGTATTTCTCATATACATCTAAAATATCATTTGCATTTTCCGGATCAATACGTTCTGGAATCCTTGTGTCATCATACCATTTGTAAGCATGTTTAATTCCCTCCAGCCTTCTTGCTGTTTGTGCGATGTTGAGAAAGTCTTTTAAGTAATTATCCTCACTGACTTGGAAGATTGTCTGATATGGATAAACATATCCTGGATAAAAAGCTTGATCACACAGAATTTTAGGAATTAATTTTGGATTAGGGACAAAATATTTTTCTTTGTATCGATCAGATACTCCAAGACATACATATCCCTCCCCTTGCTCTCCGATCACAAATTTGGCGCAGATATCGTAGTTTTTCTGTAATGCTGCAATTTCTTTTGCAATATATTTTAAATCAGATTCATAAAACATATTTTTTTTCTCCTTTCGTCTGTTTGTTATATAGTAAATATGACGATTCGAAACACTGCATAAATGGAAAAGAGAAAGGCTTATCTGCCTCTCTCCCTTTGTTCCTTTTTACGAAGTTCTGCACGTTTTTCTTCACGTTCTTTTTCATACTCTTTTTCTTCCCAGTATTTCTGTTCAAAGTATGCTTTTGCTTCTTCTTCTTTTTTGATCTGCTGATTGATCGCGGAAAGATCGATCTGATCTGTTTCGTTGATCGTGAAAGATTTGTTTTCAAACAGCAATTCGATATATGCCCCTGTATCATCCTTATAAGTACGGAACATTAAAAGATTTACACATGTCATATAATAGCGCCCTTCATAATATGTAGGGACGATTGTAATGATCAGTGCTGGAAAATCTTTTCTTTCTTCATTCGCTGCATAATCATCCATATCAGCTTCGTATTTTGACAAAAAATAAGACAACCTGCGATAATCAGCATTTTTCTCATCAATGAACTTTAACTGGATGTATGAATGACCAAGATTTGTTTTATAACGGATCTCTGGTCCAAAGATTGTCATTTCCGTCACACGTTCTGCATGATCTTCCATCCAATGCTCATAATTTACATTGACTGCACTCGCAGCCTTTTTGCGATTTTCTGAGAATTGCATATGATCTAGAAATTCTTCAATTGTAATTGTATCGTTCAAAAGATTTTCTCCTTTCTAAGTAATTAAGAAGTTAGAGATACTTCTCCTACTTTCGTTGTCATTGCTTTATACAATTTTGTATTCGTTGGGAATTTATTTGTAAATGGCACAATTGTTTTTCCAGTGTATAAAATGCCCTGTCCTGAATCAGCATTTGTGATATATTCACATTGCGCGTCAGAAATGTTATACATTGCTGCTAATTCATTACGATCCAGTGGTGCTTGATTTAACATTAAAACAAAGTCACAGTTATTTAAGATCGTTCTTGCTTCTGCAGATTTTAATAAGTCTTCCACGTTCTGAGTCATTCCAGTTGGAATTCCACCCCACTTACGAGCTCTCTTATAGATAGATTGTAAGAATTTTGCAGACGTATCTGTTTGAGTCAAGATATGCATCTCATCCACATAGAACCATGTACGTTTTCCTTTTGCTTTGTTCTGAATAACACGATTCCAGACATCATTTAAACATACCTGCAATCCCATATTCTTCATACTTGATCCGATATCTTTAATATCATAAACAATAAATCTGTTTTCAAGGTTAACATTGGTACGCTTCGCAAAGATATCCTGAGAACCAATCGCATATAATTCCAGAGATGTCGCTAAAGACTGAGCTTCTGGATCCGGCTGTTTCATTAGCTCCTCATATAAATCCTCTAAAACAGGGGATGCTTTTCGATCACATGTTCCACCCTGATATGTCTGCATATGCTCTACATAATCTTTATAAATGTTCTTCGTACAACGGTCGATGATACTTACTTCATTTGGAGACAATCCAAATCTTGCGCGGCTGATTGTTTCAAACAGAGAGGAAATGAAGTCTGACTTTAATGTAACCGGATCATCTCCTTCATCAGCATAGTTCATATCCATATCTAATGGATTGATGTGAACTTTTGAACCAGATGAAATCTTGATCACTTCTCCGCCAAACAGTTTTGCTAATGGGCTATACTCGCCCTCTGGATCGATAATCAGGATCTCATCATTCGTATTCAGGAAAACATTTGTGATCTCCTGTTTTGCTGCAAATGATTTACCTGCACCTGGCGTACCTAAGATAACGCCATTGGCATTCTTGCTCTTTAAACGATTATAAAGGATCAGGTTATTCGTAACCGTATTGATACCATAGTATAATCCACCCGGTTGAACCATTTCCTCTGTGACGAAAGGAATAAAGATTGACGCACATTCTGTTGTTAACAGTCGGTCCGTAAATACTTTATTATTGCATAATGGAAGGACTGTCGAAAATGCTGATTCCTGTGCATAGCTAAAATTACTGATCGGGCATAAATGTTTAGAAACAATTGTCTTTAATGTTTCCTCATATTTATCCATTTCTTCTTCATTATCCGCAAGCAACATGATCACGATCGTTACACTAAACATTTTCTGATTTCGACTTGTCATATCCTGAATCAGTTTTTCTGTATCATCCTTTGCTTTCTTTAAGCTTGGAGAGATCAGATCCTGAGAATATCCGCTTCGATTTGCTTTTTTCTGTGATTCCACAATATTTGCGTTGATATTTGTCATTTGATTACGAACCATTTTCATGCTCTTATCCTGACGTAGTGGCTGATAAATGATAGAAGTCACTGCATTACATGGAATATCACAGACATCAGCAAGCATATCTGTTGTTAAGAATGTAGGAAGACTCTTAATGTAATACAATTTTCCAATGCGATTTCCTAAATCTACATGATCTTTATGAAATTTCATGTATGACGGACATATCAGATCTTTTGTTGTTAATTTCTGTTTCTTCATCCATTTATAATTAATGGACTCTGCTTCAGATTTTCCAAGGTTTGCTTTCTGATAAAACGGAATATCTTTACTTTCATCATTGATGATCTCATAAAGGATTGCTAATCGTTCCATCAATGATAAAGCCTTCGTGTCTTTCCTTCCAGTGATCTTCTTAATTCCTGATTTGATCTCTGCATCCATACGATTAAATACAGAAACAGCGGCATCAATATCATCTGCTTCAATGGAAACCGTCAGATATTTATCTCTTCGGAGATTATTTCTTCCTTCTGTGATCTTCTCAAGAAGCATATCGTTATATTCTTCTCGATATTCATCTAGCGCTTCCCCCTTTAAGTTCATAAGAATCTTTTCTTTAAACTCTTCCATATCAATATCTCTGTTAAAGATCGTAATCTGTAAAGAAGCATTATTGTTGAAAGAATTCAGGAAATCCCCAAACGCAATAAAGATCTGATTCTGATCTTCCTGGCTAGCGATCTTAAAATTAATATCTTCTAATGCATATGATTTTGAAAATACGCCTTCTTCAATCTCAAAGATTCCATTCTGATAAGCATAGATATAAGGAATTGTTTGTTGCACAGTTTTTGGTACTTTTGTTTTCTTTTTCTTATTTTTTTTATTCTGTGCTTGTTTACTGTTTTTTGCCTGTTTCTTTGGCTCTTTTTTCTTTTCTTTTTTATTAAACATAGTAAAAACCTCCTCATATCAAATATGAATTTTTTAAGAAAAAAAATGGATGGTATAAATTTGGATTTTTTATGCAAAAAAAAGACAGATAAGATACTCCTTACCCGTCTTTAAAGCATTATTTATATGCTTTTATTTTTGATTTCTTTCTTTTCTTCTTCTTTTTCTTTTTTCGCTCTTCCATCAATTGCTTATTGTATGAATTTTCTAGCTCATATTTCCGGACCGTTGGTGATAATACCAGTGAAACAAAAGATGCTCTTAGGAAATCTTCCATTTTCATTCCATGGGGTTCAAATATACCGCTCATTAAAATAAATGGAACTGCCAGAATCATACAAACAAACGTAGTTGTATCTGATGTTAGATAAGGTTGCAAAAGATTATATGCGCCAATAACCGTTGTTCCACCTAAAATTAAACAAATGACTTGCCTTGTTGTAAATGGCCCGATCAATTTTGTCTTATATTCTCGAATATCTTGATTAACTTCAATCTCAATCATAATTTTTCTCCCTTCTATGCCCCAACAAGATCACTTGCAAATTGCTGACTTCGAACAACCATCATACAGGTACTTAATCCAACAACAACAGCTTTAAACATTGTAACTGTGCCACCGCCAATAATCAGATTTTGAATAATTCCTGCAACCTGTATAATTACCATAATGACAGCTGCTTGCAAACAAACTGCTAAGAACTTTCTTAAATATCGGAAACCACCAGAGTGTGTTCCATCTTGAAAAATATCTGCCATGGAAATCGGTGCTGTTACAGCCCTTACTCCTAATTCAATCACTCGTCCCCAACAGATAACTATACATATGAGTTTTGAAATCCAAGCAAAAACCCAAGGCAGAAACCATTGTATGATCATACCTAAGTTACCAATCGTATTTTCATCTTGAATATCCTTTGCATAATCATCTAACACTGTAGATGATAATCCTTTTGGATCAGAAGTAATAGCAGTTGCAAGACTACTTCCGATATTGATACAACTAGTTAAAATGTCCCACCCATTTTCAATCAATAATTTAGCAATTACAACTTTTAACATTAATTTAAAGAAATGCTCTAAAGAAAAATTATCCTTTGTCGTTTTATCGATTAATTCGATTAAGAAAAACAAGACAATTAATGCTTCTCCTACAGGGGACACAATACCAGTGTAAACAGATTTCATACTTTCCATCATATTCCCTGTAGTTTTTCCAGCTATAACCTGTTTCATTTCTTTTCCAAGTGTTACATTTAATGTGTCACGAACCATATCATAGCAAACTTTTTCTAAGGGTTTATCAATCTCTGAGGGGTATGTTTTTCCATCATCACTTACTTTTGTCTTATTATCTTTCTTGTCTTCTTTTTTTGCTGCTGTTGTAGATGATGAAGATGAATTCGTTCCTGTAGAATTTCCACCAGTGCCTATTCCAGGTTTTCCAGGTGATGCAGTTGTTGGCAGTTTTACCGCAGTCGTTGTTAAGTTTGATCCTGGGCTATCTGGCGTAGCTCCTGTCCCTTTTAAACTTGTCTTATTCCCAGATGTTTCTGTTGAAAAGGAACTTTTCTTTGTCGCCGCCTGAACATTGCTGAATGGCTGAGTGATCAAAGAGAAAAGGAAGAAGAAAGAGAAAAGAAAAAGAATTTTCTTTATTTTCTGTTGTCCCACTTTTCTTACTTCCTTTCTAACTCATGAAGCTTTTTAGTCCATATAAAACAATGCCAATACAAACTTGCATGATACGTTTACTAACTGCATCAAAATTTTCAGAACGCATATCTAATATCAGCATTCCTACAGCATAAATTGTAATTAGAAACCCTGCACACTTAATTGGCGTATATAGTTTATTAATAAGATTGTTCACTTCACTTACAGCTTGTTTTGATCCAGCCATAACTGTCGTAAATAAAGGAGATATACTGAAAAGAAAGAATAAAAACTTACGAATGAAAGTTGAGGAAAGAAAAATGAAGAACAGTGAACACTTTGGTGAACTTACATCAAGAATGAATCATTTTAGAGAAGAAGTCTTAGATAAAAAGCCTTATATCTGTGCTAAAAGAGCGCTACTTGCGACAGAAGCTTATAAAGAACATTTAAATGAACCTCCAATTATGAAAAGAGCGTATATGTTAAAAAACATCTTAGAAAAGATGCCTATTTATATTGAAGAAGATACTCTGATTGTAGGAAATCAAGCTTCATCAAATAGAGATGCACCCATCTTTCCAGAATATACAATGGAATTTGTGATGAATGAACTTGATCTATTTGAAAAAAGAGATGG
>OLPO01001096.1_pt1 | contig 19479 bp, 17 predicted proteins | sample 1672831 | NCBI WGS metagenome assembly OLPO01 (sample SAMEA3136728, study PRJEB25190) | human gut metagenome
GCCTATTCCGGTTTTAGTTACTGCCGTTCGTACAACGGCGTTTCTAATTCCAATGCCAATGTCAGCGGTCGGCTTTGCTATTTAACTTATTAATTTGTAATTTATAATTTTAATTTAAAATATATTTTTCTTGTATTATGGCTTAAGAGAATACACTAATAAGTGTATTCGGCTGTAATAGTGTAGGTCGTTCATAAGACTTGTTGCTGCTTGGTAGCTCTTGTAATAACAGTGCCAATTCCAGTTTTAGTTACTGCAATTCGAACAACAGCGTTTCTAATTCCAATGCCAATGTCAGCGGTCAGCTTAGTGTTTTCATGAATATTTACAACTAATATATACTTGTGAAGACCGTGCCTCTAGGCAAAAAAGAAAATCTTCAGAGGATATTAGTAGGTATTGCAACAACAATTAACCGAAAATTTCCATTAGAAAACAGAAATATGAAAAGGATTAATGATTTATTTGATAAAATAATTGATATTGATAACCTTAATCTAGCAGATTCAAAAGCTAGAAAAGGTAAAACTCATAGTTTCGGAGTAATGAAACATGACAAAAATAGAGAGAGCAATATTAAAAAGCTACATGAACAACTTAAAAATGGAACTTTTAAAACCTCTCCTTATAAGATATTTAAAATATATGAAAGAGAAATCTTTAGACTTCCATATTACCCAGACAGAATTGTCCATCATGCAATTATGAATATAATGGAACCTATCTGGGTTTCTGTATTTACAGCTGATACATATAGTTGTATAAAAGGAAGAGGTATTCATGGTATTGTTCCTAAACTAAAGAAAGCATTAAAATATAATGTAGAAGAAACAAAATATTGTTTAAAACTTGATATTAAGAAATTTTATCCTTCTATAGATCATAATATCTTAAAGAAAATTATTAGAAAGAAGATTAAAGATAAGAGATTACTAAAACTACTAGATGAGATTATTGATTCTGCACCTGGAGTTCCAATCGGAAACTACTTATCTCAATTCTTTGCTAATTTATTTCTAGCATATTTCGATCATTGGTTGAAAGAAGTTAAAAGGGTGAAATTCTATTATAGATATGCTGATGATATAGTTATTTTATATTCAAATAAGGAATTTTTGCATAATCTATTAAAAGAAATCCAAGAATATTTAGGCACCTTAAATTTAACTGTAAAAAAGAACTATCAAGTCTTTCCTGTTGACGCAAGAGGAATCGACTTTGTAGGATATGTATTTTATCACACCCATACCAGACTTAGAAAAAGAACTAAGGTAAGGTTTGCTAAATTAGCTGCAAAAGCTAATAAAAGGTGTTTATCATACAAAAATTATAAGATGATAATGTCTAGTTATAGGAGTTGGGCTAAACATTGTAATTCTCAAAATTTATTAAGTAAATTGTATAAACCAAGAAGTATAATAAGTAAATAAAATTATGATAGCGTACTATGATTTTCAACCCGCAAAACTAGAGAAGATAAAGAATGATAAGTATTTCTATAGATGGAATATAGAAGAAGTAGAAATATTTCATGAGGAAGATGATAATCCTACTATTCAATATAAATGTAATGAGATTACTTTTTATGGGCAACCAAATAGTAATACCATTTTGGAGCAAGTTATAAAGTCTTTATGGGATAATGAATATGAGAAAAAATTAATTAATGATTATAATTCTGCTAAAGAAGGCTTACTAGACAAAACTTATATTCAAAAATATCTTGATTTTTTAACCGAAAGAGCCCAAATAAAGACTATAGTTGATTCTGATTGTGCTGAATTAGGTATAAAATAATTTGTTATGACAGAATTGATTAAAAAAGGAAAAATATTAGATAAAATATATACCATAGTAGGAGATGAAGGTACAGATATTATTTTAAATAGTAAAGGAAATGTTAAAATTAGGTTTGGGAATTCATTCCTAAACCTAATTAAAAACGGAAAAATTTCATCTGAGGCTATTTCTGGGTATTCATCTTCTGGGATTAAAGAAGTTGGAGATAAATCAGAAATTACTTCTGATGGTATATATTTTTCAAAGGCAGATAAGACTTTTTATATTAGTTTTGGAGGTATAATATTTGAGATAAACGGCAAAGAAATAGAAGATGAGGATATTCCTCCAGAGGAAGGTGATATAGATTATACTACTGAAAATTATTTAGCAATAAATAAGAGGCAAAAACTTACATCTGAACAATTAAAATATGCTTTAAGTAATCTCAAACTCATTGTAGATACATTATCAGATAATATACAAGATATTCCTGATACATATCCAATATATGTAACAGAAAAAGAAAGACATTATAAAAAAACTAATGGTCAATTACAAGAGTTATATCTAAATTTAAATGATGGAGGAACAGTTAAAGGATCTGTTACTATAGGAGAAACATCTTCTAACTATCCTAAATCTAAATTAAATATTATTAATCCATCTCCAGTTACTTTATTTGATGGTAATTCATCTAGTCTAAGAATTCAATTTAGTGAGGGAAATATTATACTAATCCCTAATAATTCTACGTATACAAAATATGTAATAAATACTAAGGGTATAGGTATAGGAACTACTCCTACTGTTCCGTTGGAAGTTTTGGGTAATGAAATTGTTAGAGGCATATTACAAGTTCTAAATAGGATAATAACAGAAGATATTGGATCTAATATATTTGTTCCTGGATTTACAGGAGAAGGGTTTAGAATATATAAAGATGACCAAGGTCAATATAATGCAGAGTTTGATAATTTAACTGTTCGTCAAACTATGCGTATATATGAACTTATATTAGAAAAAATAAGGGTTGTAAAGGGATCTCTTATAATTTCTCAGGGCGGAAGTATAGTTAAAAGTGTTGATGAGATGACTATTGAATTTGATGATATAGATGAAAATTATATTCCCACCGGAGAAAAGATAACTGTTCAATGCTATAAGATAACATTTGATGAAGAATATATCCCTTTTACAAAAAATGACTTGGTTAGATGTCAAGTGTTTCAATATCCTAATGTAAGAGGTTATTGGGTATGGGTAAGAGAAGTAGATGGGAACTCTATTTATGTTGATAAAACAGAATTTTCTGCTCCTTATTCAGAGCCAGAAGTAGGGGATGAAATATGCCAATTAGGTAATGTTGTAGATCCTAATAGACAAAGTGCTATTTATCTATCAGCATCAGATACTATAAATCCCATAATTGATATTTTATCTGATATCAAACAAAAAAGTTTTAGTGGAAGTATAAGATGTAGATTAGGTAACTTAAATGGTATTACTTACGGACAAAATGAATTGAAGGGACATGGGCTATTTGGAGATAACGTTTATTTAAAGGGAAAATTAATTACTTTTGGACACGATTCTAACAATTCAATAGATATTGGAGATTTCTACGAATCAAATAGTATTAATTTATCTAAAGTACATGAATTAAAATTATTTTTTACAGATACTTTTAATCAATTAATATTTTATAATGGAGATTTTGTTCCAGATGAAAAGAGGATAATAAAAAATCCATATTACAAAACTCCATTTATGAAAGATGGAGAATATGAATTCGATCCCTCTAATAAATTGAATCCTACTGAAGAAGAGGTTCCAATGTATTTAGAGATGATACTAAATCCGCCACCAGCAGCTCCATATAAAAGTATTTATAATTGTACAAAAGATGGAATAACTACATGTTATTTAAGAGATTATGAAGTTTCTAGTGATCCCTCTACACCATTGATATGGAGATTAATTACAGAATATAGAAATCCAAAACCAGAAAATTATGATCCTAGTGATCCTCCTGAAGGTTTTATAGATATAGATTTATTACCTATTGAAATAGATTTATGTAGGCAATTAAATTTATTAGGAAGTAATACAGATGTAGGTTCAGGAAATACATTATTTTATTCTGAATATTCTAATTTACCTACTACGCCATATGAAGTAAACGATTATTGGATAACTACAGATAATAAAATATATATATCTTTAGCTAGCAGAATTTATACAGATTCTCCAATAATAGATGATTGGGCTGAAAGAAATTTAGCTCAATCTAGTATTAGAGAAGATGTGGCTAATAAATTAGGATATGATAATTATCAAGATCTAATGACCTGGGCATTAAAAGGAAATACTATCATAGAAGGTGGATATATTAATACTAGATTACTTGAGGCGGAAATTATCATAGGTAATCAATTAGTAGAAGGGCCTTATATGAGGTCTGATAAAATAGAAATTAGAGATCCTAATGATTCCAATGTTACTAGATGGAGATTAAATGCAGAAGCCATTACAGGAGGTATAGAATTAGTAGAATCTTCTTCTATTGATGGTGTAACAACTATAGTAGAAAGACCACATGTTAAATTTCTTCCTGATGGAACTATGTATGGATTACGAAGAAGTGATGAAAATGATAATCCTTGGAGATTTAATAGTGATGGCAGTGGATCATTAGCATTAGGTAATATTAAATGGGATCCAGATGGCAAGATTACCTTTGGAGATGATGTTTTGGGTACTGTAATTGATAATGGATTGATCACAACTGGTACAATAGCATTAGGCACCGGAGATACAATATTTGTTGCTAATTCTGGTATTACTGGATCTATTGATCAAGAAGGATTATCAGGAGATAATTTAGTTAGATTTTGGGCAGGAGGTACTTTAGATGATGCCAGACGAACAGTATTAAATAACATAAAAAATACATCTTTAACCCCTATTGCTCCATATGTAGTTACTCAAGGAGGAGAACTATATTCTACTAACGCATACATATCTGGTGTTATTAATGCTACAGGGGGATCTATAGGAAGATTACAAATTTTAAATAATGGAGATAGTTTATCTTGGAATGGAAAAAATTTATTTGAATCTTCTCTATATATAACTCAATCTTCATCTCAAACAATTGTAAAATTGGGAAGTCCAGGTAACAAAGCGGCATCGGCAACTATTACTTTCGGAACAGACTATATAGGTACAGGATCAATAGAATTAATAAATACAGGTGTAAAAAGATATGGACTTTCAAGTGCTGTATATATGCAAGCTCCTTTAATATTTACAGAATGGTATGGTAAAGGCACACCTTCCCCACAAACTATTTTTATTACAGATACTGATAACGAGACCACAATACAGCCTGGAATGCATGGATATATAGAACTTTATTCAGCAGGAAATAGACAATGCAGAATTAGTTTAGGTTCCACTAATTGTATTCCTGGACAAATTCTTTTTTTATATAATAAAAATCCTTGGGACACACATAGAATTGAAATTCGCCTTATGCAAGGTTGGTTTTGGTTGATAGAACAATCTGCCGCTGGGTTTATTTTAACATCAGAAGGATGGAGACTTTATAAAGGTACAATGTCCAATTATTAATGAATATATTTAGAGAAATTTTTAGAGGAACTAATGGAGATCTCTCATCTAAAAGAATTATGGGAACAATTCTAATAATTGCAGGTATAGTAATAGGTTATATACTAGCATTACCTACTGGAATATTAGATGAATCCATTTTAATTTTTATAGGTACACTACTTACATCTGGTTTAGGTTTATTAGGTGTAAGTGTGAAGGAGAAGAAGATAAAGGGTTACGGATGTAAAGATTCTGGAGAAGATGAAAAAGATAATAATTAAATATACTATAATTATAATCTCTATAATATATGTTTCATTTATAACTAAAACTTGTTTAGAACAAGCTAATACTATACGAGAACTTAAAGATTTAAATACAACAGAACTAATCCAAAAAGATTCTTTACAAAAAGTTCATACAGTAACTGTTAAACAGTTTAAAAATATTATTCTAAAACAAGATTCGTCATATAGAGAAATAATTAAGTCTAAAGATATAGAAATCAAACAACTTAATTCTATATCTAAAATACAAATTAAAGATACTATTATTTTAAATGATACTATTATAAATAATGTATCAACACAGAAAGATACTGTAATACACTTTATTAAGCCAATTAAATGTGTTACAATCTCTGGAGATCTTATTATAAATAATAGTAAAATAGATTTAACACTTAAAGACGCTATGTTTAATATTTCAGTAATAGTGACTGATTACTATGAAGTTATATATTGGTATAATTTTAAAAAAAGAAAAGCTCATGGTTATCCAACTATTGGGTTTAGAAATCATTATATCAATAAAACATATGCTAAAGCTAAAGATTTTGGAGATAAAATTGACGTAGAGTTAATTAAAATTAGAAAATAAAAAATATATTTTTTATTTGGAATCAGTCTAAATAATATCTATATTTGCAAAATAAAACTATAAATTTATATTGATATGAAATTTGAGAATAGAAATACGGAATTAAAAATCGTAGCAAATGAAAATGCAAATTATGCCGAATTAGTGTTGTTTTTATATAAACAAAGTAGCCCAGAAGGGTTAACTCTTAACCAGATTCGGACTGATATGAAGATTATGGATGTTTTAGAGGCAAATCTTCATAATGAAGAATTTGAAATAGACTCTGAGGCAGTGAAATCAATCAAAAATATTGTAGGTAAATCAGTATGGCCTATTAGACATATTGATTTAGTTACTTTTGCTGACTACATTGATAGTTTATAAATCGTAAATGAAAATGATCCATGAATGAGGATTTAGAATTATTAATAGGTTTAGATCCTAATACTGAAGGATTAGGAATTACTGATGATCCAACATTACTTACTAACCTAGAAGACACTCCTTCTACCAAAGAGCCACAAACTCCGACTCAAGTAGATACACCTCCAGTATCAGAACCGGAGCCTACATCTCAGGACAAAACAGAATCTGATTTTGATCTAATTGGTGCTGCTCTTTTAGCTAGAGGTTTTAAAGATCCTAACAACATTAAAATCGAAACAGATTTAGGTATTGAAACTAAATCCTTTGATGAATTGACTAATGAGGAAAAATTACAAATTTTAAACACCTCTCCTAATGATAATTTTGAGTTAGCTCCAGAAGAGACACAATTAATTTCTTTTATGAGAGAAAATGAACTAACTCAACAAGATCTTATATCCTACTTTAAAGCATTAGGTGTACAGGAGTATTTAGACAATAATGTTCAGTTAGAAGTCGATTCTCTTTCTGATGAAGAACTATTAGCTATGGATTTAGCTAATACATACGAAGATTGGACAGAAGAGGAAATTAATGAAGAAGTAGAAAGATCTAAAGCAAACCCAAATCTATTTGCAAAAAAAGTAGCCAAACTTAGAGATATTTATAAAGAGATAGAGCAACAGAGAATTGAAGAAGAAAAACAGAAAGAAGTAGACCCCAATGTTGACCCAGAAGCTGCAAAGCAATTCTTAGAAGCATTTAAAGAAGCAGGAACTAAGTACAATAACATTTCTGGTGTGGATTTAGAGGAATCTGATTTAATTTCAACATATGATTATGCGTTTAAGCCTACCATTAACGGCTTAACAAAATTGGATATGGATTTAAAGAGTCCTGAAAGACTATTTAAAGTTGCATTTTTAATGGCTCATGGAGATGAAGTACTTCAAAATCTTCATACTGTCTATAGACAAGCTCTGGCAGAAAAAGATAAGGAAATAAAAGCATTAAAAAGTAATCCATCCAACCCTAAGGGAAATAATAACAATTCTAAATCTACAGTGTCAACAACGCAAAGGACTACTGGTGTTTCATATACTGATGATTTAGATTCGTTATTAAAGTTAAAAAATTAATATAAAATAAGTTAAACTTTAAAATTCAATTTAAATGTTTGTAGCTGAATACATCAGTAATAGAGCCAATATGTCTGGTTCAAGGACATATCATGACTTTTCACAATTTTTAGGACAGGCAAAACACAGAGTTGGTCTAGCTGCGTCCTTATGTAAGAATCATACTATTTCTACATTAGTAGATAAATTAGGTAACTTAGTATACCAAGACATTCCAAAAAAAGGAACTAAAAGCATTAATGCATTTTGCATCGAATGGGATGTAAATGTGAACTTTATTAAAAGAATCGCATTTGCTGGAGAACCTATTGGAGACGGAATTGGGAATACTGAGATTATCATACCACTAGAAGAAAGATATTATGAAAAACACGATATTATCGTAGTTGACGGTTCCCATCAACAGTTATATGTTACTAGAAGACCTGTTTGGAGAACCAATAAGTATTTTGAATATACTTGTGTGTTAATTGGTAATGATGGTAAACAACATTTAGACAAATCCGCATGTAAGCCAGGTATGACTACACACTGGATTTCAAATGCCCATCCATTTGATTACCATGATCAGGGGTTAAAAAGTAGCTCCCTTACAATATATACAGTTTTAGCAGCCTAAAATTGTAAAAAGTGTAAGAAAAATTCCTTTAATTGCTGGAAACTCTTTAAAATTGGTAACTTTAAAGACAATCAGCAGCGAAGCTCTAGAGTACACAAGCTGTAACAGAAGTGCTAGAGAACGTTCAACGACTATCCGAAAGGAGTAGGACTTATAAAGTTCGAAATGGGGAAAACCTTATTATTATTTAATAAAATATGAAAAAATACTTAGTGTATATGACAATTTGTCTGGTGAACAATAAACAATATATAGGAGTTCATGAGACGTTAAATCCTGATAAATTTGATGGATATTTAGGAAATGGGGTATTTATTAATAGACCTGCTACATATAAAAAGAGTAAAACTCCTTTTCAATCAGCAGTTAATAAATACGGAGTTGATAAATTTAAGAGAATAACTCTTAACGTTTTTGATTCAAAAGAAGAAGCATACAAATTAGAATCAGAATTAATTACAGAAGAATATATTAAAAGAGAGGATACATATAATATTAAACTAGGGGGCGAGGGTGGATGCCCTGAAAATTTAAAAGTTAAAGTTTATATGTATGATCTTAATGGAAATTTTGTAAAAGAATTTGATACAGTAACAGACGCTGGTAGATATTTAAATGTTTCTCATAGTCATATTCCTAGAAGTATCAAACAAGGACATCAATTTCATGGATACCAGTTCTCATATGAGAAAGTTCCTTTTATGAAAAAATTCAAAAAGAAACAATATACTGGTGAAAGAATTGGAAATAAAACAAATCATGAGTTTGAAAAAATTCCAATTGGAAGATATGATCTTGATGGCAATCTTATAGAAACTTATGACTGTTTAAGAAGTTGTAGAAATGCAGGATTCTTAAATGCAAAAAAAGTTTTAACGGGAGAAAGAAAAACTTGTAAAGGATATATATTCAAGTATTTAAATAATTAAAATAAGGTTAAGATATAGTCTGATCTATATAGCAATATATAGCTAACACAAATGATACAAAATACCAATCTAATATGGAAACTCATAGAAATTATATGACGCTCCATAGAAATGATATTGACGCTTCTCAAGCATACTTAGCTAATGAAGATGTTTTCTTGAAGATTTCTGATACTGAAACTCATGGTAGTGAGAGATTGTTTACCATGTCTAGTATGGAAAAAACATTACTAGAAAACTTCTTAGCTGTTAAGAATCAACATGATTTATTTGCTAGATCTAACGTTGATGTTAATGGCAAACCTACTATCACTGATCCAGAAACAAATAGACCTATCTATATTGGTGATGGTATTATCCCACAAATTGAAAGATTTGCATATGTAATTACATTTGATACAATGTTAATCTCTTACCTAAAAGAAGGTATGAACTTCATGATTTCTAAATCAGAAAATCTAGTAGGTAATGATTACACATTAATATGTAACTCTTTAATGTGGCAACAAGTTAATGATAACTTAATGAATGAGATTGCTAAATGGAATCCTTCAAATACTTTAATGTACTCTAAAGTTGCTGGTACAAGAAAGAATATTGGTGAATCAATTGAAGGAATCCAAGTTGGTAATACATTTACTTCTTATAAATACTTAGGTAACACTATTACCCTATTACCTGATAGAGCATTGGATGTTGAATATCCTGATGAAGCTTATGGATTTATTTTAGACTTAACTCCAGATTTAGCTAACGGAAAACCTGCTATTGAGTCATATACATTCAAAGGTGCTGATATGATCAAGACAGATGTTAAGGGAGTTGGAGGTCTAACTGGTCTTGAGGGAGGTACTGCATCTACTCCAGTTGCAGGATCTAAGATGATTTACTGGGGTTACTCAGGAATTGTTGTTTATGCTCCTTATAGATCTGTAATTTTCAGACAAAATAAAAGAAGATAAAACTAACTCAATAGAAAATCTGTAGAGATAATTAATTACTATTCGTCTCTACAGATTTTATTTTTAATAAATAAAAATAAAATAATGATTTATGAATAATGAATTACAAATTGATGAGACAATTCACTTAGTGTGTTTTCATGGGCCTGCTCATGCTGGGGCTAAAATTCACCCAATAAAAAATCCTTTAACAGGTGAATATCCAAATTGTGTAAGAAAGGTATCTTCTTCTGGGGATATTATTTATAATAACGGAGATGATCCTTCTACATATTTTGTAAAGGAAACCGAAGGAATTGTAGTAAAAAATGGAACTGATTTTGATTTAACAAACGCTATTCAGAAGGCTAAATGGGAAGCGATTAAATTTTCTGATTTAATTTTTGATCCTAAAGGAAAAATAGATGAAAATGGAAATATTATTACAGAACCTTCAGAAATAGCACCCCCTACAGCCCTATTCTTTGTAGAAAGAGTAGCTGATGAAGCTAAGAAAAGAAATAATAAAGAAAGGCTGAAAACCAAAGCTAAAAACTTTATTTATAGCGATACAATTAATGGATTAAAAACTAAAGCTATGATTTTAGGTTGCTTTGTTAAGACTTCTACAAGCGAAGAAATTGAAGAGTATTTAGTTAATATAGCAAACTCTGATCCACAAAAGGTTATTAATCTATATACTGGATCTGATACTAAATTATACCTATACTTCATATACGGTAAAGAGTATAATATTATACAGAATAAAGGTGGATTATATGTTTATGGAGATAGTATTATAGGAAGAACGGATGAAGATTGTGTAAAATATTTCAAGAATCCGAATAACAAAGCAATGACAGACAGAATTATTAAAGATATTAATAATGCTGTAACTGAATCTGAAACTATGGATATTTCAAATGAAATATCTAATGAAATATCTAATGAAACTGTAACAACTGGCGATACGCCAAAACCAAAAAAGTAAAAAACTTATAAATGACGGTTAAGGAACTACTTGAAAACGCACTAATTGAAACTAAGAAAAATGGAGTTCCTAATTTATTATTAAGAGATTATAATTACTTTATTAATAAAGCCATACAGCAAAAAATTAATGAAGTATATAATTATTATAATGCTGATCAACAAAGAACAGATGATTTAAGAGTATTAAAAGATTACGTAAAGATTGAGATAAAAAAAGAGTCTGCTAAAGCAGATGAGGAGGATAATGCAGGTAAAATATATGAGGTTAGATTACCTGATAATTACTATCATTTGATTAGTTGCGAGATTCAGTTTCAATTATTACGTGATTGGCATTGTTATGATGCTAATACTAAATGGAGAAATAAGGCTATTAGAGCTACTGGAGATATTAATGGAGATGCACTAAACAATGCATATTTTAGGCCTAGCTATAGAACTCCCTACTATTATGTAATAAACAATTCATATTCAAGTGGATTTATAAATAATTATATCTATTTATTCGAATATGATGATTCTTATAATAATGAAAAGCCATCTGAGTGGAATAAAGAATGGAACAAAGATAGTGGAGATTTTGCTAGTGTTCCAATATCTAAAATGTCTGGAAGCACTCTTGATATTATCTATTCCCATCTTAACAAAGATGAAAAAAAGGAAGTAGACAAAGCATATTCCACAAGAATTAAAAAATATTTCGAGGATGGAGGAGACATTTCCAATGATATTTTAAAATCTAGAATGCAGAATGTCAATACCCCAACTCAGGCAAAAGAAGCATTACGAGAAGCTTATAATAATGTAATTCTCCAACTTAGACCTGGACCTTGTGATGTTTTTGAACCAATTGCAGTTTTTGTTGATTATATTAAAACTCCAAAGATAGTACGATTAACTCAAAGACAATTTGATCAGGACATAGACACATCAGAGGTATTAGAATTTCCTCATTATATGTGTTTAGAGATCTTAGATAGATTAGTGATGTTGTTACTTGAGAATTATTCTGACGAAAGACTTAGAACTAATCCTCAAATTAACCAAACTATTGCTCCTCCAGCTGAAGTACAACAGGCTCAGCAAAGTAGGAGAAGATAATAATCATGCGTAGATAATCATTATTAACTTTTTAAATTAATACAAAATGTTTGAATTTTTAAACGAACGATTAATTAACTCCGCGACAGACGCTTTTAGCGGAAGACCAAAATTTGAAAAATTAGATTCTCATACATTTAGAATCTATAGATTTGGAACATTTGATGCAAACTGTATTATTGGAAGAACAGTTTATAAAACTAAATCTTCTCAACCAGTAAAACCATCAATTGAAATTACTGTTCCTGCAAGTATTATACCTTCTTCAGGAGAAATTAAAAACATAAGATTAAATATTGATCTTAGAAGATCTGGTTCTGTTAATTCTGAATACTCTACTTATAATAGTAGAATTAAGGCTAAACCAATGATAGTAAATTTAGAAATTAATTCTAATGATACTGCTCCTAAAATTGCTGCTGCGTTTGTAGATGGTTTAGCAAGACAAGATTTTGCATACGATAATCTTAGAATTAACTTTAAATTGAAAGCTGACAGTAGTCCAACCATTGTACTTACTGGTGAAGATGAGTTTCAATATTTTAATAATGTAACTATTGAGGAACTAACTCCTTGGAATGTAGCTGCATTAGGTAATTATTACCCAATTGAACCAGTTTGGAAAGTATTAGTTAATTATGATACTGATACTAAGGTAGATGGAAAACAAGGATTTGGTACTTATTGGACTATGCTTAAAAACGTTCAGATCCAAAATAGCAACAGAACTGATGTATTCTCTCAAGATAATGATGATACTGCATTAGTAAAAGGTGCTACTTATACTCAGTATGTATTAGATTACAGAGTAAAAAGAGATATTACTGGTATGGGTGCAGTAGGAGAGGAATTAGTATCTATTACTAAACATATTATGTGGGTAAATGATGCTTTAGTTGATGACTTTGACGCAGTACTAAAATCTGCAGGTGTCCTTATTGATGATGTAGATGTAGAAATAAAAGGATTGACTGTTTCTCCTGAAACTGTGACAGTAAAAAAAGGAAATACATCTGAATTAACTATTACTACTACTCCAACAGGAGGAATGTATTATACAGAATCTCTAGATGAGGATATTGCAACAATTGATGACAAGACTATTACAGGAGTTGAAGTAGGTTCTACTTCTATAGTTGTAACTGCAGAAGATGGAAATACTAAACAAGTAGAGGTAACTGTAACAGCCTAAATTTTAAATAAACTGTTGTTAGAGAGGCAGGCGGGATTAACTTCCTGCTTGCCTTTAATTTTTTATATACATTTATGAATATACAATTTGATTGGCTAAATAAATTAGCATCAGCAATATATAATGATGTAATGTCTGGATTGGCAGGACTTTCTAATAATCCTAGAATGTCTATAGAACAATTGGAAGATGATATTATAGATGAAAGACTCACAATCATTAAAGAATATGCTTTAAAAGGAATTGTTCCATATAAAGATTTATATTCTTCATTGACTTGTTTAGAAGTCGACTGTAAACCTATAGAAAAATGTGGAGTTTGTAGTAAAATGGATAAATTTAATATATACGAAATCCCACATGTAGAAATTCCTCAAATAGTAAATGATTTAGGCAGTGCAGCTATAGAATATTTTGGAACTATTGATAGAGAAACTCCATTTAAAGTATATACTGATATATCTTATCAATTTCATAAGCATAATAGATGGTTAGGAAATAAACCTTATGTATATATTGATACTACTCCAAATGAAAATAATATGTATGATTGTTACTTATTCAATGTTCCATTATTAAAAACAGTATCAGTAATAGGAATATTTAAAGATCCAAGGCAACTAGCTTCCTATTCTTGTTGTAAAAATGTAGAAGAATTAGTTAATTTCAATTCTATAGCTAATGATATTAAAAGAAGAATAACAGAGAAAAAGGTAAGATGGTATAGAAGCCTGGCTCTTCCTTTAGGTTTTGATCATCAAACTATTAAATAATGAAGTACTTAAAACAATTATTTTGCAAACATAACTATAATATATTTATAAGGAATATATATGGAGATGAGATAAATACATTAAATTCTAGATCTATTTGGAAATGTTCTAAATGTGGGAAATATCATTATTCTAAAACATTACGTATAAAGAAGGATTCATGAAAACACTAAGTTTTTACACAGCATACACATACATAGAAGCTAAGTATGGCTTAAATATGGATCAAAATGAATTTATTACTGTAGGTATGATTGCATACACTAAAATAGGTAATAAAAACACTCAGATAAAAGGAGAAATATTAGATGTTGAAAATGGAATGATTAAACTTCCTTGTGATATAATAAGTATAGAAGGAGTTTTTGCAGATTTTCCAGATATGGTTGTTACATCTAATTCAGAAAAATATCCTCATATTGTAAGTAGTTTCATAGAAAGATATATAAATTATTGGAAATTTAATGAATCTTTGCTATATGATGATGGAAGATTATTAAAATATACTCAATCTGGAGATACTTTATATTTTGATAGAGATTATAAAAATGTATTATTACTATACAGAGCTGAGAATTTAGACTCTGAAGGACTTCCATTTATAAATGACAAAGAGGCAGATGCAATAGCAGCCTACTGTGCATATACTATATTATATAGAGAGAGTATTAAATCAAAAAATAGAGATACTTTCCAGCTTGCTAAAGATATTCAACAAGAATGGGGTAGATTATGCGATAGAGCAAGAATGCCTGAGAAATTATCTCAAAATGATATTGATAAGATATTAGATACTTTAACATCATATGATAGAAAAACTTATGGAAAATCATTTAAACCAGTAAGATAATATGAAAAGTAATAACTTAACGTCTAGTTTAGTTAAATATTACTTTACTGCTTCGGAATTATTTGAAGATTTTGATATAAAAAAGTTATCAGTAAAACGAAAAGCCCTACAACATAGATATGGTGAATCTGTAAATGTTAGAAATTTATGTTGTAGAGTCTTTATATACTTTTTATATCTAATTATATTGGATATTATTAGAAATAATGTTACTTTTATATTCCCTACAAGAAGAACTTTTGTTTTGGGAATTAAAACTTTAGAAGGGAAGAAATTAAAAGATTACATAAGAACTAAAAAATCAGAAATGTATGATTATTTTGGATCAGGATTTATATTACCTAGGATTACCCTATTTTACCAAAAAAGAAAAAATGAAATACGAACTAAAGAGGTAATGTTAAATTATTCCTTAACTAAAGAATTTTTTGATAATATTAATAATGGTAAAGCCTATGGCTAAAAGTAAAGGATATAAAAGATATAATGATTATATATATGAATTACAGGAGCAATTTCCAGAATTTAGTATAGAAGATTTGGATAGTATTATTAAGTTTGGAAGTAGAAATTTATATAAATTAATATTTAGAAATGCTGATGTATTTTTTATTAGTAAAATCAATAATCAGATGTTTAAATTAATTTTTGGTAAAGTAAATTTTCCAGATATAACTTCTAGGATTAAATATATTCTTAGAAAAATGTCAATTAAATTTAAAGTACTATATAAAAGAAGGAAAATAAAGTGGGACGGATATTATTATTTTGGATTAACAGAATCTCAATTTGAAAATTATGAATCTCAAATGAGTTCATGGTTTAAAGATCCAGAAAAAAGGAGGAGAAGGTATAAAAATACTAAATTTAACTATGGAACTGTTACATTGTTTAAATTATATGATGAATGTAAATTAAATTATATATACACTCATTTTTTTAGAGTTCCTATGTTGGCAATGATAGGACATAAACAAGTGAGGTACAATTATAGTACGAATAAAGCTGAATATATAGCTAGAAGAACTATAGATGGATATGAGAGTATGATACATGAATATAAAACTGATAAACTAAGAGAATATTAATGAGACAAATAGCTAATAATACATTTAATGACGGTTTGTTAATGGATATGCAACCATTAACTACACCAAATTCAGTATTAACAGATTGTTTAAATGGAACTCTTATTACTTACGATGGTAATGAGTTTGTTCTACAAAGCGATGATGGTAATGGGAAAATATATGGTTGTAAACTACCTAAAGATTTTGTCCCATTAGGAATAAAAGAATATGGAGGAATTGTCTATATAGTATCCCAAAACCCATTTACTGGAGAATGTGAAATAGGTAGCTTTCCTTCTCCAGAAAGTACTATTTTTACAGATCCAGATAAAGATATTCCAGAAACAATTTTATCTACAGAAGATCTAGGAGATACTTTTGCAACTGAGGGAATAACAAATCAGACTGTAAAACTTGATTTTGGAGATATTAATACTGGTTTATTGCGTCCTGGGGATAAATTTGCAATTTATATAACAGATACATCTGGCAATGACAATACATATCTTGATAATGAAAATTTTCAAAAATTTGAAAAATTGCTAGAAGTATATGAAAATCTTCAATTAGTAACTAGAAATTTATTTAAACTGAAATTAGTTAGAATAAGCGAAGATGGAGTTAGTGAGTCTATTAAAGAAATAGTTCCAGCATTTACACAAAAAAATAGTAAGGGAAGATTTTATTATAATAAAATTCAACTACTTGAAGAAGATAACGTATCTCCAGATGGATTTTATGCTGTTTATAACAATAAAGTTAATGGATATTTGGCAGTTATATTAGAAATAGAACAAGTAGATGAATTTGATCTATCTATTGGAAATAATATAACAGTTGAATCTGATTCTAATGGAAAGCCTAGAACATTTGGATTTGATGTATCTATTAATTCTAGAGTTGATAAAGAATGTAAAAACAATGTTGCAGGCATTGAAGTTACAACTACTACAATAGATTCCTCTGGAATAGTTGAAGATTCAGTAACACAATGCTACAATATCCCAGAAGCAGATTTAAAAACATGGGAAGGAACTACATATAAATATCCAGAAGGAAATGTGATTATAGAACAAGGAGATTTAAATGGAAAATTTAATGTAGGTGACAATATAAAGGTAGAGATTACACCATATTCTAAATTTAACTACTTTCATAACTTAAAATATGAAAATGTTATAAGTTACAGTAAATTAGCATTTACTCAAGAATCTACAATATGGAAATATTATTTAGATAGATCTATGGATACCAATATACAACCAGATAAAGTATTAATAAATTTTGATTTTTTTGTTAGAAACACCATAAATAAAAGAAATAAATTAGACGCAATGTATATAGAATTTTATGATGTTATTGCAAATGCGTCACTATTTTATCCTATTGGATCTATATCAGATAGTAAATCTATATCTATAAATTGTTTTACTGATATACCTGTTAAATATGAGAAATCGGGTGGGGTTCCTTCTGATAAATTAACTAATAATAAATATTATTTATTAATTAATAAAAATAAAACTAATGCTTATAATTCAGCATTAAAACGTATAGATGAAGGAGATTATTCCGAAATGAATATACTTGCCAATAATCCCTATGGAACAAATAAACATATTCCGGATGTTTGTATATTAGAATCTTGTTTTCAAAATCAACTTAGGTTTGATAATTTAGGTGTACAAAAAAAGGAATTAAATAATAAATTAAGATCTGATAATTTTTATTTGGTCGCCATATGTGGATTGGATTTTAGTCCTTCAGAAGATAGTTATAAAACTTATATTTGTTATAATTTTTTATGGACTACTGGAGTTTTTAATAAATATTGGGAATTATCTGGAAGTGATAATATGAATTTTAATTTAAAAAAATATCCAGAGTTTCTAGATATAAAATTTAATAAACAAAGGGATACATGGAATGATTATACAGAAGTAGGAGAATTATCTAAAAATACTACTATAGATAATGTTAATAATGAAAATTCTTTTCAAAATTATGATAAACCATTTTTTGAAGTTACAGATTCTAAAAACAGCTTTGATACCAGAATTAATATACATGGAGATATTGAAAGTCAGTATAAGCTAAATATTGATACTAATAAATCAGTACTTAATTACGGAAAAATATATCCAGATAGGGAAGATTTAGAATTTTTAAATTTAGAGCACATTAAAGATTTAACCTCTGATAATTATGAAATTATAGAAAATAATAATGAACCTTCTCTAACTACTGATACTAAAGCTAAAACAGTAACTATATCAGATCTATCTGGAGGAACTAATTATAAACCTCTTGAGGGAATAAATATTACATGTAATATTTTTTCAAATAGAAAAATACAATGTGCAGCCAATCCAAATGGAAAATTACCATATCCACAGTATAAATTTGAATCTTTTGGAGAGAGATACTCAAATAAAGATATTTTTCCTACTACTATGGTAGTTGTAGGTTGTCAAGGAAGGAATGAAACTACCTATTTTTGGGTTAGTAGTACTTCTGATTATGTACAAGAACCTTTATGGAAGGAACCTGGTTTTAAAGATAGGGAACAATGGCTAAAAAATAAATCTGGATCTCAAACAGAATTTTATTCTAGATTGGACTCCATAAGACCAAGTAATAGTTATTTATTACGTATGGTTCAAGATCAAAATAGTGGAGGAGTAGCTGGATATAGTACTACTAATAACCTTCTACCTTCATATAATAATTTTGATACTAGACTTTTTTTAATTGTAAATGGGGTTTGTATACCATTTACTTATACATGTGCTAGTAAGGAAGATTATTCTAATATATTAGTATCTTTAAATACAATTATTAAAAATGAATTTTATTTTAGAACAACAACCACAGGAGAACCCAAAAATTTCAAAACTCCACAATCTGGTCTAGTTTTTTATCATAATAATTTCGATTCTACTTTTGATTTTAATATTCCTATAATGAAAATTAAAAGTAAATCAAATCTTTCAGTATACACTTTTTATAAAAATATAGAAAAGAAATTAAGTACACTATACTCTAGTTTTAAATCGCAGGTAATAACATCTGGAGGAGACAATGATAAATATAAAGTAATTGTTGTTACAAGCTCTTTTCCTGAGGAAGGGAAAAGTACAACAGCAGGGAATTTAGCTATTTCTATGTCTGATACTGAAAAAAAGGTTTTGCTAATAGATTGTGATGTAAGAAAGCCTAGTTTACATAGAAAATTTAAAATATCTAAT
>OLPO01001097.1_pt1 | contig 19472 bp, 20 predicted proteins | sample 1672831 | NCBI WGS metagenome assembly OLPO01 (sample SAMEA3136728, study PRJEB25190) | human gut metagenome
GATGATTCACACGGCCGGCATACCCCTCATTCTCCGGACAGAGGAGACACTTCGGATAGCTGCTTGTCTTTGCATTTTTGGCTGCTGCGATCGCTTTTGGATCTTTCTCCGGTTTGGAAAGATTGATCGTAATATCAATCTCACCATACGGGCTGTCTACTTTCCATTTCTGATCCTTCTTTACGCGATAACGGCGAATATAATCGCTGTCCTGGCTTAATTTATAGAAAAAATCTGTAGCTTCCTGCGGACTGTTCTGATACTTGTCCCAGAATTCCTTCTGAACCTGTGCCGGGCGCGGCATCAGACAGTTCATCAGCCTTGTATCAAAAAGATCACGATACACAACGCTGTCCTCGATCAGTCCTCTTCTTACAGCTTCATCCAAAAGTTCCTTTAATGTCTCTTCCAGATTGATATCCGCAAAAGCTTCTTCCGGCTCTGCATATTCATCCTCATGGAATACATCCAGAAGAAGATTGATCGTGTAATTTTTTTCACATTCCGGAACCAGTCCTGTTTCGATTCCATACTGTACAAGTTTCGTGATACCTTTGCTTAACATAAGCCTGTCCTCCTGTTAAATTATTTTTGGTTGTCAAGATAGGAAATAAAGACATTTCCCGCCTTCTGGAATAATTCTGTACTGTCATTCATTCCATATGGACTCACCTCGCCGGTTGCCGGATCCAGAAGCCATGTGTTGTACTGATCGTATCCGACGATCACGACACTGGAATCCGCATCTGTCTTAGCTATAACTGCACGCTGGGCACTGATCTCATAGAGAACATTTTCCAGACTGCATCCGGTAAGATCAATTACAGTTCCTGCATCTCCCAGACCCTTCTGAAGAACATCCTTGTCCCAGGAACCACTGCGAATGATTTCCGGAACATCCTCTGTATTCAGTGTCAGCTGTGTTTTCATATTTCCACGTTCCCATACATACTGCTGTGCCCGGTTCAGAACCACACCGGTAAGACTGTCTGCACAGAGAACTGCCTCTGCCGGGTCTGTCCATGTACTGTTCAGACTGCCTTTGGCATATACATAATAAACATTTCCAATCTGATTCTTATCAACATCCAGTGCTACCGTTTTCTCTTCTGTATTTTTCATCTTCGCATTAAGGATCAGAGGCTCGTCTGTCTCCGGCTTATTGTCAAATACCAGTTTAACAAGTACACCCTGACGGGTGCTGCTGGTCTGGTCTGCCGAAACAACATTTGCCGCAGCAGCCTGATTGTTCATAATGTTATCTTTGCTTTTTACCTTATAAGTGCTTCCTGCTTTTTGCGAAAGATTAAACTGCATCAGAGTACTTCCGACCGTCACATCCGTGATATAATATCCATCCTGATGATACTCTTTTTTGACGGTTCCGTCAAAACCTTCGATCTTTATCGAGGTAATTCCATCTGCCGTATGTCCGTTCTCATCAGTAAGGCTGTCACCATCCAGAACATTTCCATAAATCAAATCTTCATTCATAAATCCAAGCACCTTAAGACTCTGTCCTGCATCCGGCGCATTATTTCTTGTCTTGAGTGTATCAAAATCGATTATTTCAATCTGTCCGGCCTGATCACCGTCTTTGATCCGCCATGCTGCATGTGCATTTGTGGCAGAAACAGCAAACTGCTCCGTATCAATATTATCTGCAAGCACCTCATAACTGTTCTCATCAATATTAATCTGATAAAGATTACCGGCGAGCAGCAGAAACAGCTGATTATCTTTATTTACATAACTCAGAGTTCCCAGGTCCGACTTCAGAAACTCAAACGACTCGGCGCATGGGATAAATACACGTTCCTCTACAAAATTCTGATCATGATCATAATGGTAGATCCCGACTCCGCAGTACCCTTCATACGTTCCACGGTTCATATAACCATATACCATGAAATCCAGGTCCCCATCCGCCGTGATACTCAGCAGTTTAATATCATGTTCTACCCTGGAATCACGGAAATCTCCATTAGCACTTCTTCTGAAATCAAAAACATCCACAAACTTACCTGTATCCGGTGCATATGTCCACAATGCACCCTCCTGCGTAAATGCAGTCACACTGCCCTCTTCATTGGAGAGCATAGTAACGTTTTTGTTTCTTACACCAAGAAGAAGTCCATCATCTGTGATCACTGACTGCCGCGGATCAAACACCTGCGCTGCAGAACGCTGGAAATCCAGCAGCATGATCCTGGCATCTGTATAACGCAGTCTGTAGAAATCTGTTACATTATAGTATTCCGCCCCACCGCTTTCGTTGGCCGCTTTGATCTCGTATTCCAGCGAAATACTTGCAGTTGTCTCATTAATCTCCTTAATGACCGGAATGCCTTTCTTGGAAATCTGCGGGTTTAGATTTCCCCAGCTGATCACAGAGAGCGGCGACTTAATCGATACCGATGTAAAGTTTGTTGAAGAAGATTCTTCAGATTCCAGATATGCAGCCAGTCCATCTGCGGAGGTTTTGTCCATGCACATCTGTGCAAAACTGGAAGCAAATTTCACATAATCTTCTGTATTGGTCGATGATCTCGAAACTACCCTTGTATAGTAGTATGCCTCACCATTACTGGTATCCACCGTGATCTGAAGGGAATATTCCTGATTCATCAGAAGTCCTGAACTGATTTCAATCTGCGCCCGAAGATATCCATCGGAACCGGAAGAATCCAGATTTTTGATTTTTCTGTTCTCTACGATCTTAACGCCATCGGAAGTACGTACCTCATAAGACAGGCTTTTCACTTTCTCTTCGTAAGGGTTTACTGCAATTGTAAGCTTTCTGGTTGTATCAAGCGGTGTAACACTGTCACGGACAAAATCTGCCTCCATTGGCTGGCGGTATCCATACATCCGATTGGCCAGTGTACCGTTAAAATCCACCATTACTTCCGGCATCGTGGGATTGTTCATATCAGAACGGTCATCGGTTGTCTCATTATTCATGAGAATTGCCGTCCCGGCTACCCCAAGCACAAATACGACCAGAAGTATCAAAAACCTTTTCAGAAAATTTGTTATGGTTTTCATACTCCCTCCTTCGTACCAGATCCATTCGGATAGAGAAGCCTCTCCAGTGTCAGATGGCCATTAATCGCATCTGTCATCTTCCCGAGCTTCTCTGCTGAACCTGATCTGCCGGTTTTTACCGCACGGATCAGAAGATTTTTCGGTGTATGTTCCATATCAATAAATTCAAGGATCTGTGTACTGTAGCCTTTGGATTCCAGAAGCTCCGCACGGATTCCGTCCGTAAGAAGTGCTGACATTCTTTCCTTCAGAAGTCCATACTTCAATACCGGCGAAAGAAGTTCATTCTGAATCTGGTCGTTCAGCTCATGCTGACAGCATGGTACAGACAGAATCACCTGTGCATCCCACTCAACAGCCTTGGCAAGAGCATAATCCGTTGCTCTGTCACAGGCATGAAGTGTCACTACCATGTCTACCTTCTGAACACCTTCATAGTCTGCGATATCACCGCAAAGAAAATGAAGCTTATCATAACCATATTTCTCCGCCAGTCCATTACACTTACGGATCACATCTTCTTTCAGATCCAGACCAATGATATTGACATCATAATCCTTCAGTTCCTTCAGATAATAGTACATGGCAAACGTCAGATACGATTTGCCGCATCCAAAGTCAAGGATTGTGACCTCCCGCTCCCTGGATAAAGCCGGAAGAATGTCCTCAATAAATTCCAGGAAGCGGTTGATCTGTTTAAATTTGTCATAAGACGGACGGTGAATCCTGCCATCCTTTGTCATGACACCAAGATCCACCAGAAACGGAACCGGAGTTCCTTCCTTCAATATATATTGTTTCACACGATTATGAGCCAGAATCTGAACCGGCTCCAGTTTCTGATGCTGCTTTTCCTTAACAGTCACTTTTCCCTTTTTGCTGATCAGAACAGTACCATCTTTGCACCGTCCCTGTACCTGCATCTGCGAAAAACCACCTTCCAGCAGACACGTCTCCACATAACGGATCACTTCTTCTCTGCTGTAATTAGAATGAAGGACCTTGGTTCCTACCGCAGCGGATGCCTGATAACACACGCTGCCCTTCAGTTCTATCTGACGGATCCGCACCTTGGATGGAGCCTCTTTTTCCCGGCTCCGCTGACCACTCAGAACTGCAAGCATCAGTTCTTCATCAAATTGTCTTTCCAAAAATTCCTGTAATGTCATCCTATTCAATCTTTCATAAAAAATCTGTCTATTGCTCCTGCAAACACCGCATAGTTCTGCCATCACGTTTACCACTGTTCTCATCTGATCACAGTATTGTCAGAAACCACGGTATCTGCGTCGTCTGCACCGTCGTCTGGAAATTTCCTGATACAGAAGAACCTGGATCAGTTCATCCAGAAATTCATCCGGTATTTCCTGAGCTGCCATTTCTCCTGCTATCTGAGAACGTATCTGCCCATAAAGCCGATGCATCATAAATTTATCCGGATATTCGTCGTACATTCGGCTTCCCTCATAATCCAGAAGCTGGCATTCCTCTTCAACCTTTTCCTGAATCCTGCGGGCAGTTTCCGGATAATACGATTTCATCAGAGCAAACTCCTGCTCCTGCATCCTCTCACCACTGTAAAGAGACGGATTTGCATATGTCATATAGAATGGAAAAAACTTGTCATAATACATGAACAGGCTCCTGTTTCATCATCATCTATAACATTTTATGCAAAATCTCTCCGAATGTGAGTTTGCCATACCTGCTTTGCCCGGGTTGCATCCGGAAAATGCTGTTTTATCCCTGAATCTCTTTGAGTATATGCATTGTCAGTTTAAAGCTGTGTTCTGCTGCCTGTGCTTCAAATGTCGGGTAATCCATCTCTGCACTTCCGTCAGCCTTATCGGAAATTGCACGGATCACAAGAAACGGTACCTTGTTAAGTGCAGCTGCCTGTGCAATTGCTGCGCCCTCCATTTCCACTGCATATGCGCCAAATTCTTTGATGATAAAATCCTTTGTATCCTGATCTGCAACAAACTGGTCTCCGGATGCAATACGGCCTTCAAATACAGCAATGTCCGGATTTGCTTCCTTGCATGCCTTTACAGCGATCGCACGAAGTGCATCATCACTGTGGAAAGAGAATTCTTCCATCTGCGGAATCTGTCCAACCGGATAACCAAAGGCAACTGCATTCATATCATGATGAACCAGATCCGTAGACACAACAATATCTCCAATGTTGATATCCGCATTCAGACTTCCGGCAATACCTGTATTGATCACTGCTTCTGCCTTAAAATCATCGATCAGGATCTGCGTGCAGACTGCGGCATTTACCTTACCGATTCCGGAACGGACAACGACAACATTTTTGTTTTCCAGCATACCTGCATAAAACTCCATAGAAGCCTTATGTACGACCTGTACATCTTTCATGCGCTCTTTAAGGCTTGCTACTTCAACTTCCATTGCTCCTATAATACCAATACATCTCATAATATTGTAATCTCCTGTATAATTCATTTATTTCATCCCGGCGCGCGGATGACTGTTCGTATAAACCTCTCCTGGCGCTGGTAGTTTTATTATAACAAATCTTGAGTTTATATGGAAACTTTTTTTACTTTCTGCTATACTAAGTGTTACTATGAACAGCAACAAAACATTTGAAGTATGGAGGTTAAGATTATGGTATATAAAACATCCGGCGTATGTTCAAGCGCCATTTCATTTGAAATTGATGAAGCAGGAAAGGTTCATGATGTAAAATTCCAGGGTGGTTGCTCCGGTAATACACAGGGTGTTGCCAGACTGGTTGAGGGCATGGATGCCAAAGAAGCAATCAGCAGAATGGAAGGAATCCGCTGTGGTTTCAAGCCAACTTCATGTCCTGATCAGCTTGCCAAAGCTCTGAAACAGGCACTGAACTGAGTCGAAACTGAATGATCACTCAGTGATATTTTTTGTGTAACAGGAAATTACATCAAAAAGACTGTTATTTCTCTGACCCGGAAGTTTTTTATTCTCCCGGCCTGAAGATATAACAGTCTTTTTTTGTCCTGCATTGCTGATCGGACAGCTCTGCAGTTACAGGTCGATCCTTATTGTTTTCTGTCAGTTACAGGTCACTTTTTATTATTTTCTGTCAGAATCTGTCAGTCTGAAAAATCATCTTGCTCCCACTTATCACATAGCGACTGAACATCCCTTGTAAAGCGATCGAGATCTTTGTTTGGAAGTCCTTCGCTTTTTCGAATAACAGACATAAGGCGCTGTCCCATAGCAAGCAGTTTCTGGAATGTTCTGGCAGCCTTACTGGTCTTCGGAGAAGCCGCGGTTTTGGTGATTCTGACTCCATGTGCCTCATAAACACAGGCATTCTCCGCCAGATCATAAACCGTGCCACTGAATGGTGCCATAGAATCCAGCCCCAGTTCTTCCTGCAGTCTCCTTGCAAAAATTTCTGTCACCTCATCATCACCGTGTGTAACAAAAACTTTTGTCGGTTTTTCTTTAAATGCTTTGATCCAGGTCATCAGGCCATTGACATCCGCATGACCGCTGATTCCCGGCATCTGACAGATCTCCGCACCGACAGAAACCGTCTCACCGAACAGTTTGACCTCTGTCGCACCCTCCAGAAGTGCCCGGCCAAGTGTTCCGATCGCCTGATATCCCACAAACAGAATCGTATTGTCCGGATTCCACAGATTATGTTTCAGATGATGTTTGATTCGACCGGCATCACACATACCACTAGCAGAAATAATAACCTTGCGGTCTTCATCCGAATTGATAGCGCGGGAATCGTCACTGGTAATGGACGTCTTCAATCCCGGAAACATCAGCGGGTTAATGCCCTTTCTGACCAGTGCCATTGCCTCTTCATCAAAACAGTCATAAATATGTTCATTGAAAATCGTTGTTGCTTCATTTGCCAGCGGACTGTCGACATAAACCTTAAAGTTGTCGTAGCCATGCACGCGTCCTTCTTCTTTTATCTGGCGGATAAAATACAGCATCTCCTGTGTACGGCCAACTGCGAAGGAAGGAATGACCACGTTTCCGCCACGGTCAAAGGTTCTCTGGATCACTTCGGCAAGGATTGACACATAGTCCGGGCGATCCCCATGGCTTCTGTCACCATAAGTAGACTCCATAACTACATAATCTGCATCCTGAAGATAGACTGGATCCTTGATCAGTGGCTGATTCAGATTACCGATATCACCGGAGAAAACAATCTTTTTCTCTTTTCCCTCCTCCTGAATTGTAATCTCAATACTTGCAGAACCAAGAAGATGCCCCGCATCTACAAATCGGACACGAATCCCCTCTGCCAGTTTGACTGTTTTTTCATATGGACACGGAACAAAATTCTGGATAACTCCCAACGCATCTTCCATTGTATATGCCGGAATAAATTCCGGTTTGCCCTGACGACGTCCCTTACGGTTACGCCATTCTGCCTCGAACATCTGAATGTGGGCACTGTCTCGAAGCATAATGTCACAAAGGTGGCAGGTAGCCTGCGTTGCATAGATTGGACCCTGAAAACCTCTTGCATAAATTGCAGGAAGATTTCCGGAATGATCCATATGTGCGTGGGTCAGCAGAACAAAATCCAGGTCGCTTTCCTTTACAGGAATATCCTGATTCTCGTAGTAATCCGGCCCCTGCTCCATACCGCAGTCCACCAGAAATTTCTTTCCCGCTGCTTCCAGATAATAACAGCTTCCGGTTACTTCATGTGTCGCCCCAATAAAGGTAATCTTCATGTGCGAACCCCCTTTGTCTGAAAAATCATCCAAATGTATGTTGTTGTAATCATTATACACGATTTGATTGATTTTTAACAGTCTTTTTGTGCAAAAAAACAAGACGAGATTTCAAAATCCCGCCTTGCTTTTGTTTGTATGGTTTTTTAATTTGTATGATTTTTTGATTTGTATGTTTTTGTATGATTTTTGTATGTGTTTTTAAATGAATAATATCGACTCTCTCGAGTATGGTATGTTTGGTTTTGTGAAACATCGAACTTCCATCGGACGGTAACGGCGTTTACATAGTTTATTTTTCATCCATGTTATCATTCATGCTTCACGAGTTACAATATTTCTTTTTCTCCTTCAATGGCTAATTACTTAACCATGATACCGCTCGTCAACGTTGAGGTTGATTCCTTCACACCTGCATTGCTGGCTGCATGATATCCACGCACTCGGTAATATGTACCTGATGGGACTGCCACGTCGATTTCTTTACTAAGACTTGTTACATTGTTTGCTGTAAATTCCCATATCTTGTACGTACCATAGCTTCCATTCACTTTTCTCTCTAAAAACAGAGACAGATATACTTTACTGCATTTCTTGTGACATTGAGTTAAACCATAGATTATAATCTCATTACTTGCTACTCTTTTTATTCTTGCAGTTCCAAAGTTCAAATTACTGCTTCTTGCTAAGATTGAAGAGGTATCTTCTGACCAGTCTTCTGTCGTCTCTTCATCTGTAATCTCATCCAGTATACTGATCGTATCTGCGTATACTGGTGCAATGCTCATTCCAACAGACAAACCAACTGCAAGACTGATACCGAGAATCTTCTTCCAGATATTCATTTCTCACTTCCTTTCGCCATGTAAACAACCTTTACATAACTATATACGTAAGAAATTCTAAAATATCACTCAAAATTTTATATATTCTATTATTTTTTTCATTTCATTTATTTCAATTTTTCCTAATATCTGATAAGAAATATTTTTATAACTCCAATCCGCCACATATGTTGAATAAGGATCCCCAATATCTTCTATTTCTTTAATATAAATCAATGTCCCATTTATGTCCATTGTACAAATCTCTTTTTCTTCACCACTTAATCCATTAACATTACTTATTTTATCTTCTTGCTGTTTATCAATATAAAATGCTATAATATTTTCTCTATATTGATACTCTATCTTAGCAACTCCTGCTCTTTCTCTCACTTCATAATCCAAAAACTCCATCCCATTCGGTCTATAATAGAACTCTGGCAGTTTTACCCCAAGTTTCTCCTCAATATCTGCATATGCATCACTTTCCTCGGTACTTGCGCGCTCATTACTCTCTTCATTATCTGTTATAAACTGGCTGTCATTTCCACTCAGTATCCTGACGCTGTTTACCAGATATTTCCTGTTTGCCTCACTGCTCATACTTGCAGCAAACACGCAGATCAGACACACGCCCGCGATTCCTGCAATCCGTCCCAGGTGCACATGGCTGTATCTCTTCCTTCCGGAAAATCTCTGCTCAGCTGATACGATTTTTCCTTCAGACTTCGAATTCTCAGCTAATATGTCTGTATCCTTTCTGCATTCCGGAATTTTTTCCTCCTCAGCCTCTTCTCCAGACAGCCCTTCTTCCTTTAATCTCTTATAAAAGCTTTCTCTAGAGACACCTAATTTCTCTGCTATATCCTGATTGTCTTCGTATTTTCTGCCCGCAAAAAGAGCTTCTTCGATGGTATCTGCTTCTTTCTGATACTCTTCCTCCAGCCACTGACAGAATTTCTCATCATCGTCCATATCAGGCATATCCAGGAACATATCATCTATCTGATTGTCTTTCTGCTCTTTCTCAAACTCTTTTTTCATGATCTTATCTCTTTCTTGACAATTCTTCCCCGGTGGTTCATAGTTATTGGTAATAATACAATTACTGTTTACAGTAACATCATGATTTTTCAGGAGGTTTTCCCTATGAAACATATTGTTCTCACCGGCGGCGGTACAGCCGGACACGTTACACCAAACATCGCTCTGATCCCGACACTCAAAGCTGCCGGATATCAGATTTCCTATATCGGATCTTACGAAGGTATCGAGCGTAAGCTCATCGAAGAACTGGGCATTCCATATTATGGAATTTCCTCAGGTAAGCTGAGACGTTACTTCGACCCTAAAAACTTCTCTGATCCTTTCCGGGTGTTAAAAGGGTTCCATGAAGCCAAAAAGCTTCTCAAAAAACTGAAACCCGATGTAGTCTTTTCCAAGGGAGGATTTGTTACCGTCCCTGTTGTGATCGCAGCCAAACGCTGCAAGATTCCAGCAATCATCCACGAGTCTGATATGACTCCCGGACTTGCCAACAAACTGTGTATTCCATCTGCAGTCAAGGTATGCTGCAATTTCCCTGAAACTGTCAGCAGTCTTCCTGCCGATAAAGCCGTACTGACCGGTACTCCGATCCGTCAGGAGCTGCTGAAGGGTAATAAAGAAGCCGGTCGTCAGTTCTGCGGTTTTACCTCTGAGAAGCCAGTCCTGATGGTTATCGGCGGAAGCCTTGGTGCTGCCTCTGTAAACGACCATGTCCGTAAGATTCTTCCGGAACTTCTGAAAGATTTCCAGGTAGTTCACCTCTGCGGCAAGGGCAAAATGGATGAATCCCTTGCAGGTACAGAAGGCTATGTCCAGTACGAGTACATCAAGGATGAGCTTCCGGATCTTTTTGCTCTGTCTGACGTGGTCATTTCACGTGCCGGTGCAAATGCAATCTGTGAAATCAGCGCTCTTCACAAACCAAATCTTCTGATTCCGCTCTCTGCAAATGCAAGCCGCGGTGACCAGATTCTGAATGCCCGTTCTTTTGAAAAACAGGGATTCAGCATGGTTCTTGAGGAAGAAGAGATCACAGACGAGAAACTTCTCGATACAATCCACCAGCTGTATACCAATCGTCATGCTTTTGAGGAAGCAATGTCCGCAGGCAAACAGATGGACTCTATCCATCATATCTTCTCTCTGATCGAAGAATGTGTTTTATCTAAATAACAGGATGCAGGCAGCTATTTATACGACTGCCTGCATATTTTTTCCAGTTCTTCAATTATCCAGGCTTTTGAGCGGAGATTTCGATTGTTTACATTATTCGCTGTTATTCCATACTCGCTTGCAACCTTTGCTACAGGCAGCCTGTAGTATTTTGTTTTGATCAGAATTTCATAATTCATCGGATTTCTCTGCCTGAGCCTGCTCAATACCAGTTTCTTATATTTTTCTTCTTCCATACGAAGCATCCTTGCCTCGGGATTGTTCTTCTCATCCACCGGATCATACGTATTTTCTTCATCGTCGATCGTACAGATTTCCTGACCGGATGAGGATTTTCTGAAGTAATCTATACATTTGTTGGTTGTTGCCTTGATTACCAGTGCTTTCAGTCTTTTTGTATCTGCATAATCCAGCTTTTCCTTCACTTTGAAAAAAGCAATAAAGACCTCCTGACTGATATCCTGTGCCAGATCAAAATCGTTGACCTGACAAAAGGCAACGTATGCTGAGAATCTTTGAAAGTGATCATAGAAATCATCAAAATTCTCAATTATCATTTGTTTTATACTCTTTTCTTTATGCTTTTACTTTTGCCAGGATTTCTTCTTTCATCTCATCTGTCAGTTCTCCCGGCTTCCATGTGATTCCAACATGATCTCCTTCATAGCGTGGAATCAGGTGCATATGAAAATGGAATACTGTCTGTCCTGCAATCTCTCCATTATTCTGTACAATATTAAATCCGTCACAATGAAGTGCATCCTTGATTCTGGTTGCCATATGTTTTGCAAGAATCATTGCTTTTCCGGCTGTCTCATCCGGAAGTTCATAAATGTTGGCAGCATGAGCCTTCGGAAGAATCAGTGCATGTCCTTTGGATGCCGGTCCCAAATCCAGGATCACACGAAATTCTTCGTCCTCATATAAAGTAGCAGATGGGATTTCTCCATTTGCGATTTTGCAAAAAATACAGTTTTCCATAATATCGTCCTCCTTCAAAAGAAACTTTTTTCGTAACTGTTTTATACTCTCACAGTTACCTGTTTTCTTTCTATTTTCTCGTACTTTTGCGATTTTTTCAATACAAAATTTGTTGATTCCGGGATTTTGTAAGAATATACTCATAATTGTTTACAGAAAATATCTCAAGAGGTGACAGATTATGCAGGAAAAGGCCATGATTGCTCAGCAAAAGAAAGAATTTCAGTCAATGTTGTCAACATTTTCCCATGAAATAAGAAATCCGCTGGCATTGATCACCAGCGAACTACAGATGTTATCAGATACACAGCCCCAGCTCTGTCTGAACGAGCACTGGGATAATATTATGGAAAACCTGGGTTATATACGCGAACTTCTGGACGAGCTTTCCAGATACCAGAATGCCGGACATATATCACCGGTACAAACGGATCTGAGTCTCTGTCTGGATCGTATCACGGGTTCTTTTCGTCCGGCACTGGATTATCTTGGCATCTCCTTTGAGACAGATATTCCCCGCGACCTTCCCCAGGTTTCTCTTGATCCGGTCAAACTCCGTCAGGCACTTTTTAACCTTCTTCGCAACGCCCAGGAGGCCATCCTGCACACACACGGCAAAATTTTGTTTGTCGCTTCTGCCGTACCTGATGGCGTCCGGCTTACAGTCTCTGACAACGGATGCGGCATGACCGCCGGACAGATTGAAAATATCTTCCGCCCTTTCGTAACCTACAAACCAGGAGGTACCGGTCTCGGACTTGCTGTCACCCGGCAGATTATTGAAGCCCATCAGGGCACCTTACATGTAGAAAGTATTCCCGAAAAAGGAACCACCTTTTATATTTTCCTTCCCGGATGATACAAAAGTACTGCCAGCAAGAATCCGGATACCATTCCGGCTACATGTGCCGTATTATCCACTCCAGTGCTTGCAAATCCAAAATAGAGAGAAAACGCCGCCATAATCAGGATCTGCCGCATGGAAAGATCTCCAAGCCGGCCTTTATTGCGGATCACAATATAGATCATTGCTCCCATAACCGCAAACACAGCACCTGAAGCACCGGCAGATACTGCAAAATTCTGTGCATGCAATTCAAGATATAAGGAAATCACATTTCCCAGTACCCCGCCAAGCAGATAGATCAGCAGGAATTTTATTTTTCCGATCACACGTTCCAGCCTGCTTCCCAACACAAACAGTACCAGCATATTATTCAGCAGATGTTCAATTCCAAAGTGCAGAAACATACAGGTAAACAGTCTGTAATATTCTCCACCCTGAACGATCATTGGTGTATAGGCAGCGCCACAGTCCAGCATATGCATGGTATTCTGCGAACTTCCTGTAAATTCTACAGCAAGAAATACCAGGATATTTAACAGGATCAGGCCGGCCGTTACCGGCTCCTTGCGTAATTCTTCCACAGCTTTTACTCCCATCTTTCATATTCAGCAAAATAGAAACTATCTGCTGTTTTCCGTCTATTCTATCAGATAGCTTATCCTGTGACAAGTTACACATTCCCCAAACAGTTACCATTCGCTATTTCAAGAACACATATCTTGCCTGTGCAAAATCCACCTGGTCCTCATCCTGCAAAAGATATTCCTCATCTGCTTCCAGCATTCTTCCATTAACATACGTTCCATTTCTTGAATTCAGATCCGCAAGATAATACTCATTCTCCTCTTTTCGGATTCTGGCATGTACTCTGCTTACTGTCGGAAGTGAAATTACTGCATCGGAAGCCTGTTCCAGTTTTCCTATCACCGTCAGTTCCCCTTCCAGATAAATCGGAGCCAGTTCCCCCGGTTCCCTGCTTACCAGACTGGCAGTGCCCGACAGATGTCCTGCGGAAAGAATCACGGTTTCTCCATATTCTTCTTTTCTTTCAATTGTATCTTCCTCATCCACAATCTGTACAGGAGCTTCTGCCTTAACCTCCTGTGATTTTTCATGCTTCGTCAAAGGTACAGGAGCTTTTTCCGGCTCTGTTCCGGCTGACATCTCCCTGATTTTATTTCTCCATTCCGCAGCCTGCTGTTTTTTCTTTTTTCTTTCCGCTGCCCAGGCACATCCGGCACCTGCTGCCATCAGACCGATTGCTCCTCCCATAACAGCTTCCACAGGAATCCCAGGCAGATATCCCAGATAACATGCCACAATACCGCCAAGCAGAAGTACTGTTCCTGTCATACAGCCAGCCACTATTTTCCGGTTCACAGCCTTTTTCTCCTGAACGCCGGTCTCCTGAATTACTTTCACAGCATCTTGCTTTTTTTTCGGATCTGGCAGTTCCGTTTCCTGACTTCTCACAGCTTCCATTTCTTCATTCGGATAATCTTCTCCGGAACTCTCATCGTTATCTTCTTTCTCACAGCCAGCCCGATAAAGCAGTTTCTTGATATTTTCCAGCTGCAATCCCGGCTCCATTGCCTTCCTGTAGATCCCGTAACCCAGTTGTACGGCTTCCTGATCCTCATGATCCAGTCTTGGCAGAAAATATTCTGTCAATTCCCGAAACTGCTCCTGCACCGGATGATGATAATCCGGCAGACAACAGAAATGCACTTCCTTTTTCTCTATATCCAGAAATATATATTCCGGACAGAGCACCAGCTGTTCCGCACTCAGGAGAAACTCTGACATTTCTTCCATCACACAGATAAACCCCTGCAGGATCATTTCCAGATCTTCCCCTCGCATTTTTCTCTGTTCGTAGAAAGACGCTATTGACTGTTTTGAAGTGATATCATAATAAAACAGCCATTTTCCATTTAATCCCTGCATGCGGCATTTCAGCATGCAGGACATTCTGTTTCCCGTCAGCATCCTTACCTGGTAGGAACCAGTATCTACCATTTCTTCCTGATGCAAAATCAGATAATTGTGACTGACATCTCTTTTATACTCTGCATACATATTTTATTCTCCTGCATCCGCTATTATATCTGCGGCACTTTTCACTTTTCGTATCCATTTTGTCGGACAGATAATTTTTGAACTGCCCTCTGTTTTTAACGTCCAGTGAAAGCCTCCGAATTCTGCAATAGTATCTGCCTGGTACGTAACTTTCACCGTTTTTCCGACATTGACATGACACTGAAGATTTTCCGCGCCAAAGAATCCCACATTTCCAAGTTCCTGGCTTCTGTCAGAAGCAGCCTCGTATATCTGTCCGTTTTTTTGCACACCTTCCATACTTCCTGTCAGGGCAGCTTCATATGCCGCTGCCGTCAGCCATGTCCGGTTATGTACAAAGAATGCCAGATACAGAACTCCCATAACTGTCACCAGCACAATCGACATCACACAGGCTGCCTCTACTGTAAAACTTGCCTTTTTAATTTTTGTACGTTTTTTACTTATCCCACTTACCGTCATAATAATATGCCTCCCAAATAGCCTGCCAGAAGAAACGGAAGCAGCGGAATCTCTGTTTTGCGTCCTTTTTTACACAACACCAGAAGGATTCCCGCATAGCCGGCTGCCAGAAACAGACCAATGCATACTGTTTTCACAAACACACCTGTCGTCAGCATTGCCGCAAGTGCCAGAAAAGTCAGTCCATCTCCCATTCCGATCTCTCCGCCTGTCAGAATGCTGACTGCCAGGAAAATCAGACTGATCCCGATTGGAACCATCCAGTCCTTTATTTCTCTTCCGGAACACATGCTGAACAACACTCCGACAGCTCCGTAAACGCCTGTCAGAAACAGCGAGATTTCTTTTTTCTTCCAGTCTCTCAGGCTGTTAAGTACAAGAAACAGGACAGTTACTATTTCTCTTATTTCCAAACTATTCACCTCTCATCCGCATCTGCTGCATGCATGCATTCCTTTCAGCTGCGATACCTTTACCAGCCTCACTGTACGTTTCAGTCCACTGCATGTGGCAAGATTATGATATCGGTCTCCGGATGACGTAACATAGACCACACCGGATGGCCGCTGATTTCTGCTGCATATCTCACATGGCCGGTATTTTCTGCCATTGCTGTTACGGACATGCGATACCGACGAGCCTGAAATCTGATTAACTGATACATTCAGATAACGACATCCCGGACTTTTATGATAAACCGTTCCTGATCCTGTTACATATACCATCTCTTCATTTTCTGTTGTTTCTCCTGAAAATTCTGTTTCATCCGCTCCTGTCCATGCATGCACTTTCACAAAATTATACATCCGGATCGTTGGCAGCGGCACAAGCGCTCCGATTGGAGAATATGAATACAAATCCGGTAATGTAATCTCCCCGGGACCTTTTCCATTTGGAACATATGCATGCATACCGGCTTCTTTGGTTCTCTCGCATAAAGTCTGCAGATGCTCTGTCTGTATTCTGTATATATCCATAAAAGAGATCAGCGTCACCATTCCGAGAAAAAATAACGGAAGCACAAGCGCTGTTTCCACTGCCAGACTTGCCTTACGGCATTTCCCCAATAAGGCACAGAAAGATACTTTTTCAGAAAGTACTTTTAAGACTCTTCTGACCATCGGGGGAGTCAGAATTCTGTTCTTTGGAGAGCATATCCTTTCTTTTTTCTTTCTGTCTATCCTTTTTTTATTCCCATAAATTTTCACCTTCTGAAAAAGCATCTTTCTGCACCTCTTTTCCAGGGCGGCCATACGGCCGCCAGGTTCTTTTCATTCTTCCGATATCAGATATAGCCGTACTGTCTCGTCACAGAAAAACTCTGACTGTCGTTTGCCTCTATATCTGCTGAAATTTCAATTGCCTCTATGCAACAATCCAGACAGAAATTTTCTTTTCCTTTCATATTGCGAATTTCTGCCTCGATCATATCCATTCCCCGCACCAGCTTCTCGTTCTTTGACTTTGACAGAAGAAGAATCTGCAGGTAATCCTCATAGGACATTCCATTTTTACTGTTTCTTCTCTGAGTGTCCAGATTTTCCAACAGATTCGGCAGATTTTCCAGTGAGAGCTGCCACTCTGCCGGAGTCTTTGTCAGAGGTACCTTTCCTCCATGCATCAATTCCCGTACATCCAGAATACTTTCTGCAAAAGACCAGCAAAGTATAAGCGCGGTCTCGATGATCACTGCTGCCGGAGGGATCAGAAAGCCGGATGCAATTGCCAGTGCAAGCGTCCGAATCTCTGACCTTTTTCCTGCATCTGCCATCAGGCAGGAAGTATTGACGCCTTCTCTGATCAGTAGAAGCCTGTTTACAACTTTTTCCAGATTTTCGCAGTCACTTTTCTTTCCTGCAAGAAGATATTCCAGCTGATAACCAAGTCCGGCCTTTGACGGATCTGTATAATTTCCAAGATGTTCCATCAGATACTGCTGAAAGAGCACTTTCGAAGAAGCCGAATTATCCTTCACCACACTTTGTGGCATTTCCATTCCCTGCTGTCTGTCACGTCCTGACAACAGTTCCCTTGCATAAACCTGTCTGTCTGATATTCCTTTTGATGCCGGAACCACAAGTCCCAGAAGTCCCATCTGTCGAATTCGCTGTATCACAGGAATCGGATTGATTACCTGCGGTTTCACTTCACCATCTGTAAATTCATTCTCAGTGACTCCATCTCCAAATTCGTCCGGTACTTCATTTTTCGAAGCATCTTCTGCTTCCTGGCTTTTCTGCGCCGCTGAATCCATCTCTGCATTATAATTCTCCAGTGCATTTCCATCTTCTGTCTGTTTTCCATCCTGCTCTGCCTGTTTTACTTTATCTTCTTTACTTTTATAGCGTTTGAGAAGAGTCTGTACTCCCTGACTTCCAAGAGTATCTTTCATATAAGTAACTGCCTGCTGATAAAAAACCTCTCCATTCTCATCGGTCGCCAGTCGATATCCTGTAAAGCCGCCCTGTTTCAGATACAGCTTCTGACTGTTCTGTTTCAGCACCGGTTTCATATAGGATTCCAGATTATCATAAACAGCCGCCAGATTCAGATTCGAACCTCCCTGTGTACCATCCAGAAAAAACAGATCATAATTCTTCAGAAGAAAACGATCGTATTGTCCAAACAGAGAATAAAGTCCAATATCCATACTGTTCAGAATCTGCGTCCTGGCTGCAGCCACCTGTACAGAATGTATACCCGTTACGACCAGCGACAACAGAAGACTCAGAATCAGCGCCAGAAAAACAGTAATACTGCCTTTTTTCTCCATCTGCATTCCTCCTTTTTCAGATAGAATTACTCTGCTTTGTGATCTTACTCAGAATCGACTCCACCAGACTGGTCAGCTGATCTTTAAAAATGATGACCAGACTGATCAGTACCACAAGAATCAGAATGATTTCCACAACACCTACTGCATCTTCTTCCTGCACAAATTCTTTTACTATATTTAAACAATTCCGCATCTGCATTACCTCCCACGTATGTATTCCTGTCACCAGGTCATCCATAAAAGGACAGGAATGCCGGTATCATAATGATCGCCATCACCACCGCAAGCATCATGACCATTGGAACCAGCAGCTTTGTCGCTGCTGTTTCTCCCAGCACTCTCGCCTTTCTTTTTCTTTCATCCCATGCTTCCAGAGCTTCTTTTTCCAGAAGATCTGCCATTCCATGTCCACCTTTTTGAAGATTCTGGATAAGAATTGTAGAAAATGTTTTATATTTCATCTGTCCGCATCTCTCTCCGAATCTTCGATATGCTTCCAGTTCTGACACACCACTGTCCATCTCATAACAGACAGTCACCACTGCTTCGTACGCATATCTTCCTGTCTTTCCTGTTCTGGAACAGTTTTTCAGATAATCCGCACTGATTTTCTGAAAGGCTCTCCGCACTGTCATTCCGGCCTGGATCAGAAGTGTAAATTTCATGATCAGAGACGGGTAATCCATCATCAGCTGTTCTGCACGCCTTGCCAGTGCTTCCTGCTGCTCTTTTGCCTTCTTCAGCATTAACACGATCGCCGCAAATAACGCCAGTGCTGCCAGAAATGTTCCTGTGCTTTCTCCCGGCTTCTGCCATTGAAGAGTCTGTCCGTTCCATGAATCCGGAAGATAATAATAATCCGGATCGTTTTTTTCCTGATTATATTTCTCAACAGCTTCTTTCAGTTCTTTTTGCCGTGTCACTTCTGCTGAAAAAACAAACTCTGTCTCCTCTTCCTCAGCCTCCGTTTCTTTTTCCGGAATCTGCACATTACATTTCTCAGACTCTCCGCCATCTATCGAAACTTCAAGTTCTTCGATATGGCTTCCGTCTTCACTTTTCTCAATTCTGTAGTTTTTCTGACAGATCTCATCTCTGCCGGCAGTCAGCGTCAGTGCCATCCCCACCATATTTCCACAGACTGCAACGATCAGAAAAAGACGGATACTTTCTTTATCTGCAATTCCATCAAGCCTGAGCCATCCTGCCTTCCAGACAATAACTACTCCAAATACCACAGCAAAAATAATCAGATGTATCCACATATTTCATTCTCCTGTACCTGTGATCTGCAAACATCTGCTACACTTCAATCGCAACGATTCTCTGTCCCAGCCAGTAAGACAGGATATAAATCCCCAGACAGATCGTCATTGCACAGATCCCAAAAGGATTTCCGTAGAGCACACTTAAAAATCCCGGAGAAGTCAGTTTCAGGTAAAGAATGATTCCTGCCGGCATCAGACTCATGATCATCTGTTCTGCTTTCTTTGCCGCCAGCGTTGTCT
>OLPO01001098.1_pt1 | contig 19469 bp, 15 predicted proteins | sample 1672831 | NCBI WGS metagenome assembly OLPO01 (sample SAMEA3136728, study PRJEB25190) | human gut metagenome
AAATATATTCCACGGCAAAGCCGGGAAACAATTTTAAGGAGGAAATGAAAATGAACAGAGACAAAGTGACAGTAGCACAGATTGAAGTATGTGAAACAGCTAAGAAAATGTACCACAGCGGACTGGTAGCAGGAACATGGGGAAATATTTCCGCTCGTGTAGATGATGAATATATGGTAATCACACCTTCAGGAATGGATTATGATCGCTTATGTCCGGAAGATATGGTTCTTGTAAATATGAACACTCTGGAATATGAAGGAAGATTAAAACCATCTGTAGAAACACCGATTCACGCAGCTATTTTCAAAGACAGACCGGAAATGAACGGTATCGTACATACACACTCTAATTACGCACTGGTAATGGCTACAGCAAGAAAACCAATTCCTCCGATCTGCGATGACCAGGTACAGATTCTTGGTGGAGATGTTCGTGTTGCAGACTACACAATGCCAGGATCACAGGAGATGGCTAAGATAGTTGTAGAAGCTTTAAAAGATCGTACAGGAGCTCTTATCGCTAACCATGGAGAGATTACAATCGGAAGAAATCTTTCCGAAGCATTAACAGGATCACAGGTTCTGGAAAAAGCAGCTATGGTATATATCAATGTACAGTCTATCGGTGGACCGGTACAGATCTCCGATGAAGATATTGCATTCTTCCATGATTTCTTCCTTCACAAATACGGACAGAAATAAGCCGTTTACAGGCATGATAACCGGGGGCTTTAAAGCTCCCGGCGCTATTTAAGCAGAGATGGATGTAAAAAAGGAGATGTGACCAATGAAAACATTAATTACAGCAAGATTTGACAAAAACTACACAGATATGCTGGAAACAATCACTACAGATTATGAGTTCGCAGGATATGGTGTAACCGGAATTAAGATGCCGATACCAGAGATGAAAGAGGCGAATCAAGAAATCTCCGTATGCTTCCGGTGAAAGCACATACGCGGAATCGGACAAAGTCTGTTCCATCGGCGGCAGACATGCAATATACTGCTGATAGTTCCAGCCGCGACGGCGGTAGTCCTCGTAGATATCCTCGATCCGGGCAGCCGTCTGACGATTCACGACAGTGAGAATGTTGAAGTCGACGCCATATCGTTTGAGTAAATCAGCTGCATGCAGTGCATGTTCATACGTTCCTGATCTGTTCATCTTTAAGTTCGGCGCATTCTTTTGAACTTGTGTAACATCATTTTTAATTTGTATTTTTTCTTCTGACTTCCCTGACACAATCTTTTCTTTAAGCAATCCATCATGCGCCAGCTTCCTATGCCGGTACACATCGTGCGTCTCCTGCACGCCGTCGATCGAAAGCCCGATCAGGAACTGATGCCTGACAAAAAACTGACACCACTTCTCATTTAATGCATACCCGTTTGTCTGCAATGCATTGTGAACGCGAATCCCTTTTCGATTATATTTTCTCTGCAGCTCGACTGCCTTTTCAAAAAATGCAAGCCCTGCCAGGGTCGGCTCTCCGCCCTGGTAGGAAAAGGAAACCTCCCGGTCCGCATTGAGCATCGTCTTCCGGATCACATTCTGTAAAGTCTCCTCAGACATAAAGCCGTAGGACGCCTGCGCGCGCTGCTCCATCTCATCACAGTAAAAGCAGTAATCGCAGTGCATGTTGCACTGGCCGGAGGCCGGCTTGAGCATGACGCTAAGTGAATGCATACTGGCTCCTTTCTGCATCCTTGCGGGTCTTACTTCTTCAGCTTTTCTTCGCTCAATGTACCGCTCTTCGTAAAATACGGCACATCCAGCTCAGAAAGCTTCACGACCTCTTCCTTCGCGATCGCGCGCGCCACCTCTTCTTCCAGGCTCACAAAATCCTCGTCCTGCTCCTTTGGGAACATCGGCGGATTATTCTCACGGTAGAAAAACGGCTGCATTTCATCCAGCACGACCAGCTCATCATTCTTCACATAGCCTTCCAGTCCATACCGCTTCTCCTGCTCCACCAAAGCTGCGTGGAGTTCCTCGCGCACTGCAGACACGCTCTCTGATGGAAAACTCTGCCGTAAGCATTCGCATGTCTCTTGCGCCTCAAGCAGGTTTGTCGTCTCATCCGGATCATTGATCATGTCGAACAGCTCCTCTTTTCCACCACCATAATAATAGGTGTACTTATACTGCCCGTTCCTGATACTTGCCCAGCGACGGGAGCCATGCGCATGCTCCACATACTGCTTCGTCCGATCCTTAAAGCCGGACTTTTTCAGCACAGACTCCCCCGGAAGGATCGCCGGATTCGGATAAGCCACACCAGCCGCGTCAAGCACGGTCGGCAGGATATCATTCAGATCGACAAAGCGCCGGTCGACCTCACCACCTTTAAATACTTCCGGATACCGGACGATCAACTGTACGCGCGCGGAGCTGTCGTATGGAAGAAATTTCTGATACGTCCCATAGTCTCCAAGCATTTCCCCGTGGTCACTTGTGAAAATGATCAGCGTATTATCGTACTCTCCCATATCCTCAAGCTGCTGCAAAATTTTTCCGATGTTGTAATCTACAAATGAGATCGACGCAAAATAGAGCTCCCGTGCACGGCGCAGGTATGCCTCCGTCGGATAATCCGCGATATTTTTATTCTCCTCTGCCAGCGCCGAAAGCGGTGTCGTCGATACCTTCAGAGGCGGAAGCTCTTTTCCCTTATACAAATCTGCCCATTGATCCGGCACATCAAACGGCGGATGTGGCGCGATAAAGCTGCTCCACAAAAAGAACGGACGCTTTCCTGCATTCTCTTTTATATGATGAATGCTGCGGTGGCTTACCCAGGAGGAGCCATGAAGCTCTTCCGGAAGCATCGAGCGCTGCGGCAGCATGTAGAGCAGATGCCGCACTCCATGGATACTCTGGATATCTCCATAGCCGTGCTCCTTCAGATACAGGGCATATTCATCGTCCTGCCGGTGACGCGGAATCTCATCCATCAGCTCCAGCTTCGTAATGCCGTTATGTCTGCGATACGGCTGGAAATGCATTTTTCCGACTGCGATCGTATCGTATCCTGCATCGGAAAGCAGCTGTGGAAAGGTCGGCAGATCATACGGAATCACCTTTGGATTATCATCAAAATAGTTATCATCAAAACCATGATAGCGTGCCGGAAGTCCGGTGATAATATTGTGGCGCGCTGCCATACAGACCGGATTCGGCGAGTAGGCATTCGGAAAGCTGCAGCCCTCCCGCACCAGCCGATCCAGATTCGGTGTGTACATATAGTCGTATCCCATCGCAGCGATCGTGTCATAACGCTGCTGATCCGTCGTAATCAGTAAAATGTTTGGTTGTTTGCTCATAAAAATCCCCCCACCTTTGTATTTTAAAGCGGATATTCGCAATCCATCCCTGCAGGTGTGCTGACATATCCCAGCTTCGCTACTTAAAATGCCGATGCCGCCACATTCAGCACACCGGCCAGTACCATCACCCATATTGGATTCATCTTCCGCTTCTGCAACAATACGAGCGAAATCACAAAAATCATAACCAGCTTCCAGTTCGTCGCCCCAGGGGCAATTGCCTCATTACTGCCCCAGAATGCGCCAATTAGAATCGAGATACCCGCAGACGCAATCATCGCCACCACTGCCGGACGCAGCGAATTCAGGATACCCTGCAGCATCTCCATATTCCGGTATTTCAGATACAGCTTCGCGATGACCGTTACGATAATACACGATGGCAGAATGCAGCCCGCAGTCGCCGCCAGAGCGCCCGGAATACCGGCAATCTTAATTCCGACAAAGGTCGCTGAATTGACTGCGATCGGTCCCGGTGTCATCTGCGAAATTGTGATCAGATCGGTAAACTCCGCCATCGACAGCCATCTATGTGACGTCACGACCTGCTCCTGAATGAGCGGCATCGCCGCATAGCCGCCGCCGAAGCTGAACGCCCCGATCTGTAAAAAGCTTAGAAATAACTGTAGATAGATCAACTTTATACTCCTCTTATATTTTTCTCCCGTGCAAGTGTTCAAGCGTAATTACAGCCCGTACTCTAAGCATTCTTTTTAGCGATAAGCGTCCGCAGCGCTCCAAGCACGCCACACACAATCACGATAACTACCACATTTACTCTAAAGACGCAGGAAGCCAGAAATGCCCCCGCCATGATCAGCAACGAAATTCCGTTTTTCTCCCTCACAATGCCCGCGCCCATCTCATACGTCACCGATGCGATGACTGCACCGACGCCCGATTGCATACCCTCCAGCATTTTTCCCACGATCACATTGCTGCGGAATGCATTGTAGCAGACCGATACGAGTGCGATGATGACAAACGGCGGAATGATTGTCCCGAGAATCGCCACCGCCACACCGAATAGCCCAGCCAGCTTATACCCGACCACGATTGCCCCGTTTACCGCAATCGGCCCCGGCGCAGACTGCGCAATCGCCACCAGATCCAGCATCTCATCTTCCTCGATCCAGTGATACTGGTCCACGAATTTTTTCTTCATCAGCGTGACAATCACATAACCCCCGCCAAACGTAAACGCGCTCAGATACAGCGTCGATAAAAACAGCTTTCTGAGCACGTTTTTCTTATCCTTCATGTTCTACTCCTTATAATAAGATGATGCCAGGGTCAAAAGCCTGAAACCACGATGTGCTTGCACAGGAGTGGTTTTATGGCTTAATGACCCGCCCCGATATGAGCATAAAAGTGGAGCGCAAGCTTCACGATATGCGAATATTGGGTAGGATTGTGGAAGTACGAAGTACGAAACAATCCGTAAGGCATCTTTTGACATTAATATCATAAGATGTTTGGGTCAAACGGTATTTTGACTCGAACCATTCTGTTCACACATTTTCCATTGTACCATACTCTGCAGCATTTTGACAGCCTCTTTTGGGTGCAGCAAACCTCGCCAGCAGCGCGGCCCCGGTCGCGGTCTCTTCCTTTCGGTCAGTCAGACAGGCTTCTCTTCCGAATAATTCCGCACAGAGACTGCGCAGCAGCGGATTGTTGCGCAAGGCATTTCCGCAGAGAAGCAGACGCCCCTGTGCCGGCTCTGCATCCATCTTCTGATATGCTTCATACAGCTCCGTCAGGACGCCCCGGTAAAAGCCGAGCACCAGTGTCCCCATCGTCAGGTTCGTCATCGTGATGCCGTCAATGCTTCCGCGCAGGGACGGATTCGCCCGCGTCCCGCGAAACAGTGTCTGAACGCTCAGCATCTCCGTCCCCTGTTCTGCTTCTCTCGCCTCATTTGCTGCCGTCATCATACAGCCAAACATCTCATCACGGGAAACCGTAGCTCCACACTGTGCGCATACATCACGGAAAAAATCATTCAGCATCCGAAACGAAGTACCGCCGCAGAGCCCGGCTCCAAGGAGCAGATACTTCCCTCCTATATAAGGGCGGCACTCCAGTGTCCTATCCTCCGGGATCCTGTCGCTGATCTTTGATATCTGACTGGAGGTGCCGATGTTCAGCACGATATCCTGCTCGCTCTCACACAGCCCTAATATTCCGGCCTGATTATCCCCGATCGGGATCACTACCTCTATGCCGTCCGCCGTCCGGCCGATCACCGATTCTCCCGGCGCCACCTCCGGCAGGATCGCAGGATCGATCCCGGCCTTGCGGCATGCTGCCTTATCAAAACTGCCGCTTCGGATATCAAACAGCCCAAAGCTCGCCGCATTGGTAGGATGTGTCATCGGATGTCTCCTTCCGGTGAGCCGCATCGCTACATAATCCATGATCGTCGTCATGAAAGCAGCCTGCTTAGGTACCAGATTGTTTTGCAGATTGTAAAAATGGGTCGTCAGTCCGTACCCGGTCGCCATCTCATAGCCGCTTCGCGCACTCAGCTCCTGCGCATAGGTGCTGCCCTCCCGATAAGGCTGGTTTCCCCGCTCATCCTCCCACGTCGTAAGCGGTGAGACGGCACATCCGTTTGCATCCACATACAGCATGCCGTGCATCTGGCCCGTAATACCGATGCACCGCACGTCCGGCCACTCCATCCGGTATTCCATCACAAGCTTCCGGCATTTTTCCAGAATCCGGTCTGCGTCCTGCATGCGCTCCCAGCTATGGCCTGCACGTGCCGTATCATTCGGCAGCGTCTTCGCAGCCACCTGTGTCTCTGTCTCCCCGTCCAGCACGACCGAGCTGATCGATGTCGTCCCGATATCAATTCCGATTATCTTCATATGTTCCCCCGCGCGCTATTTCTCTACCAGCACAATCCGTTCCCACTTTCCCTGCAAATAGCGCAGTATACAGGCGGCTCCTGTGATGAGCCAGGTCAGACCGGTCGTATACCAGACTGCCCAGTAGCCGAGTGCCGGAATACCGGCGAGCAGAATTGAAAAGCCGACTCTGCCTACGACCTCCGCCAGTCCGCTGACAAAGGCAAAGGCTGAATCGCCTGCCCCATTCAAAAGGCTGCGCGTAATATAAATCATCCCAAGCGGAATGTAAAACAGACTCGTGATCCGGATCGCACGGCCGCCAATCGCGATGACATTCGCATCTTTGACAAAAAGGCGGACAAACGCTTCCCCGGAAAGGAACATGATCCCGCACATAATCACGCTGAACACGATGACCAGAAACGTTGATTTTCGAAAACCTCTGCGGACACGTTCCTGGTTGCCTGCTCCAATATTCTGTGCCGCAAAGGTGGCAAGCGCCGTCGCCAGAGAATTGTACGGCTGCTGCACGAGCTGCTCGATCCGGGAGGTCGCTGTGAATGCAGCGATGACATCCGAGCCAAAGCGATTGATGATGCTCTGCAGTGCCACACAGGAAAATGCAATCAGACTGCCCTGCGCACCGAACGGAATGCCGAGGCGCAGACATTTTTTCATAAGTGCCGGATCCGGCCGGAAGTTCTCTTTTGTCAGCCGAAAATACGGATTTTTCTTTACCGCATACACGATACACCCCAAAGCCGAGAGCAGCTGCGCGATGATCGTCGCAATCGCAACGCCGGCCACTCCCATATGGAACACGACAACTAGCAGCAGATCGCCAATCACATTCAGTACACTGGCAACCACCAGAAAAATCAGTGGTGTCGTCGAGTCGCCAAGCGACTGCAGCATCGCCGCAATCCCATTGTACATTACAACTGATATGATACCGCCGCAGACGATCCTCGTATAGAGCAGCGCATCGTCAAAAATCTCCTGCGGCGTATTCAAAAGCTCGAGAATATTTCTGGAAAACAGCACGGAAACGAAACTGACCAGAATGCCCATGCCAAGCAGCAGATATACAGAATTGCCGAGCGCATCCTTGACCCGTTTTTCATTTTTCATGCCAAAATACTGGGACATCAGTACTCCTGCCCCGGTCGCAAATCCATTGCAGAGCGCAAAGTACAGAAAATTCAGCGACGATGTCATACCGACTGCCGCCAGCGCATTTGTCCCGACGTAATTCCCGACTACGATCGAGTCGACCATGTTGTAAAACTGCTGAAAAATATTTCCGACCAGCATCGGAAGGGAAAAGCGCAAAAGCAGCGGCAGCTCATTCCCGGTTGTCATATCTTTCACGTATTGTTTCGCCATAAATCCTCCTCGTCATTTGTTCCATCACCTGGTGTAAAGTTCTGTTCAACCGTCAAGCAGATATTCGCAATCCATCCCTGCAGCTCTGCTGACAGGGTCTCCGCTTTACAGCTTGCTCACAGGAAGAAAAACCCGGCGTCAGAGCATCCGCTTTTGATGCTCTCATATGCCGGATTCAGACTATATTTTATACAGTTTTTTTTTCAAAAGTCAATCAAATTTTTCAAGCTTTTGCAAGTTTTTCCAGATATTCCTCAAAGACATCCAGGGCACGTTCTACCGGCTCCGGTGAAGACATATCGACGCCACAGAGCTTCAGCAGATCAATCGGATCCATAGAGCTTCCGCCACTCAGAAATCTTTTATAATTCTCGACGATTCCCGGCTCGCCCGAGAGGATCTTGCTGCTGATCGCGATCGCTGCTGCGAATCCGGTCGCATACTGATATACGTAAAATGGCGTGTAAAAATGCGGAATGCGCTGCCACTCAAAGGCGATATCTTCATCTGCCTCCATAGCCTCGCCAAAGTATCTGCGGTTCAGCTCATAATACGCACTGCAGAGTGCCTCTGAGGTCAGTGTCTCTCCGCACTGTACCGCTGCATGCGTGTCGCGCTCAAATTCTGCAAACATTGTCTGACGGAACATCGTAGACTTAAACTGATCCAGAAAATAGTTGATCAGATAACGACGCTCTGCCGCATCCTCCGTGCGATCCAGAAGGTCATGAATCAATAGTGCCTCATTACAGGTGGAAGCCACCTCTGCGACGAAAATCCGGTATCCGGAATAACGGTATGGCTGTGTGTGGTTCGAATACCAGGAGTGGATGGAATGTCCCATCTCATGTGCCAGCGTAAAAACATCTGCCAGTGTGCCATGGTAATTCAGCAGCACATACGGATGTGACTGATACGTTCCCCATGAATAAGCCCCTGTACGCTTGCCCTCATTTTCATATACATCGATCCAGCGGCCATCAAACCCCTTCTGCAAAAGCTCCTGATAGTCTGCTCCAAGTGGTGCCAGGCCACGCAGTACGATCTCCTTTGCCTCCTCAAAGGAATACTTCTGATCCGGGCAGTCCACCATCGGCACATAATTGTCATACATATGAAGCGTCTCGACTCCGAGCAGCTTTTTGCGAAGCTCCACATAACGGTACATCGCCGGAAGCCTGCGGTTGATCGTCCCAATCAGGTTCTCGTAAACGGATACCGGTATCGCACTCGCATCCAGCGCCTGCTGCATCGCATTGTCATAATGGTGCTCCTTTGCCATCACATCTGCCTGCTTTGCATTTGCATAATACATCGCCGCAATCGTATTGCGGTACTGACGGTAGACGGAATACAGGGCATGAAAGGCGTTCTCCCGTAAGGTGCGGTCACGGCTCTCCATATAGGAAATGTAGCTTCCGATCGTCAGCGTATGCTTCTCGCCATTTGCATCCTCGATGTCCGGAAAGCGGATATCCGCATTGTTAAACATCGAAAAAATATTAGCCGGTGCATCGGCCAGCTCACTCATCCTCGCCAGCAGCTCCTCCGTCTTTGTATCCAGGATATGGTCGCGCATTCTTGTGACCTCCTCGACCTGCCGACGGTATCCCTCCAGCTTCGGCTCCTCCGCATAATACTGAGTCAGACGCGCTTCCGGCAATGCAAGCAGCTCCGGCTGAAACCAGGATATACTCTGCATCATCTGCACGCCGAGTGTCTGTACCTCACCTGTCAGCTTCTGGTATACCGCATTTCCTGTATCCTCATGATATCTCTGATTGGCATAGACTGCCAGCTCTGAATAAATCATGCTGATCTGCTCATCAAGCATCAGCGCCCGCAGTAAACACTCCGCATCCTTCCCAAGCGTTCCCTGCAGCGCCTCATATTCCTTCAAAAGCGCCTGCACCTTCTGTACATCGGCATTATAAGCCTCCATGGAAGCATAAATATCTTCCATTTTCCACGTATTTTCTACCCTCTGTTCCGATCGTTTCATATCACACACCGGCGGCAAGCCGCCTTCCTTTCTTATTATTTTCATTATTCATTCTTGTTTTCTGTCTTTACACAACTACCTTTGAGTATATCAGCTTCCTGCCATTTTCACAAGATGGCGCAGGGCAAATTACAGGACGCTCCTGTAACATAAAAACAGCAGGACTTTGGTTGTTTCCAAAACCCTGCTGTCTGCATATTCTTTTCTTCGATGTCACAAGCCAAAGCGGATATTCGAATATCCCTCTGAATTTACCGCTCCTCCCGGAAATACGACTGTCCGAGTGAGCTTGGCGGCTGGTTCTCCCGCTTATTACGCATGCTCGTGAGCACGAGTACAACAAGCGTGACAATGTACGGGATCATTTTATAGAGCTCCTGATATTCCATATGATCCATACCGGTCGGCAGATACAGATACAGGATGTAAAGCCCGCCGAAAAAGATCGAGGCAAAGATGCTCACGAACGGCCGCCAGATCGTAAAGATGACGAGTGCAATCGCCAGCCAGCCGCGGTCACCAAACGCATCATTTGACCATACGCCGCACGCATAATCCATGACATAGTACAGTCCGCCAAGGCCTGCGATCATACAGCCGATGCAGGTAGCCTTGTATTTATACTTCGTGACGTTGATACCCGCCGCATCTGCCGTACCCGGATTCTCACCGACCGCGCGCAGATGCAGTCCGATGCGCGTGTGCTTCAATACATACGCGCAGATAATCGCGATCAAAATCGCCGCGTAGGCCAGAAATCCATAGGAAAAGAATACTTTTCCGACCCAGCCGAGCCTCCCTGCAAACGGGAGCGATTTGCTGAAATATCCGCTCGTCGCAGATAATGCGATCGACGGCACATCACTTCCGGAAAGCTTTATCAGTGAGCCGCCAAAAAAGTTTCCGAAGCCTACACCAAACGTCGTCATCGCAAGACCGGTCACGTTCTGATTGGCCCGCAAGGTGACAGTCAGAAAGCAGTACAGAAGTCCCATGCAAAGAGATCCCACAAGACAGCACAGAAGCGGAATCAGAACCGCCAGCACGCCATTCATATTCGCAGGATCAGATACCGACTGCTCATAGAAAAAGGATCCCATGACGCCGCTGATCGCGCCCACATACATGACACCCGGAATACCGAGGTTCAGGTTGCCCGTTTTTTCTGTCAGGATTTCTCCGGTGCTTCCGAGCAGAAGCGGAATACCCTGTACAACGGCACGCGGAATAAATGCAACAAGATTAATCATTTACGATCATCCTCCTCTCCGGCTTTTTGCGGAAGTGAATCTGGTACGCGATAAAGAACTCACATCCTATGATAAAGAACAGAATAATTCCGGTCAGAATATCCGCAAACGACTGATTCAGTCCAAATGTCGTGGAAATCTCACTCGCTCCACGATTCAGAAAAATGATCAGAAAGCTCGTAAAGATCATCGTAAACGGATTGAACTTTGCCATCCATGATACCATAACCGCAGTAAAGCCCTGTCCGTTGGCAATCGTCGTCGTAACCGTATGATTAATACCACCGACCAGAAGCAGCCCGACCAGACCACAGATCGCGCCGGAGAGCAGCATCGTCCGGACGATGACCTTTTCGACCTTAATGCCGACGTAGCGTGCTGTCCGCTCACTCTCGCCGACGACCTCAATCTCATAGCCATGCTTGCTGTATGTCAGATAAATGTACATGAGCACGGTCACAAGCACTGCCACTACAATGCTCAGCAGATACTTCGATCCGCCGATCTCCGGCAGCCATCCGATATTTGTCTTCTGATTGATAATACCGATCTTGCCGGAACCCTTTGGCATCTCCCATACAATCGTATAGAACGCCACGAGCTGTGTCGCAATATAATTCATCATCAACGTTGATAATGTCTCATTCGTATTCCATTTTGCCTTAAAGAAGGCCGGAATCAGTCCCCAGATGGCACCTGCGCCAAGACTGCATACGACCATCAGCAGTACTACGACTACGTTTGGCACCTTATCTGCCAGTGTGATCATGCAGGCTGCCGCCGTCAGACCGCCGACCAGCACCTGTCCCTCGCCCCCGATGTTCCAGAAGCGCATCCGGAATGCCGGTGTCAATGCCAGCGAAATCAACAGCAAAATTGCCACATTCTGAAATGTAATCCATGTCTTTCTGGCCGTTCCGAACGCCCCTAAAAAGATAGAGACATACACCTGAATCGGATTGATACCGGTCAGGATCGTCGTCACAATCGCACAGACGATCAATGCTGCCAGAATCGCGATCAGGCGGATACCGAGCGACTTGTACCATGGCAGCGCATCCCGTTTTACAATATTAAAAAGAGGATCCTTCGCTTTATTCATGCCCTGTACCTCCAATCTGAGTCATCATGCTTCCGACCGTATTTTTATCGGTCGTTCTTCCGTCCACAATTCCGCTGACCTCGCCGCCGCACAGTACGAGAATACGATCAGCCAGCTCCAGCAGCACATCCAGATCCTCTCCGACAAAGATAACCGCAGATCCCTTCTCCTTCTGCTCGTTGATCAGATTGTAAATGGTATAAGAAGAATTGATATCAAGTCCGCGCACCGCATAGGCCGTCATCAGCACCGTCGGACAGGAAGAAATCTCACGTCCTACAAGCACCTTCTGCACATTTCCGCCCGACAGGCGGCGAACCGGTGTGGATAACCCGGGCGTCACGACCTCCAGATCGTTTACAACCGTCTGCGCCAGATCCTTCGGCGCCTTCCGGTCTGTAAACATCGACCGGCCATTTCGGAAGGAACGCAGCATCATATTATCAGTCAGATCCATATCCCCGACGAGTCCCATGCCGAGCCGGTCCTCCGGGACAAAGGAAAGAGCCACACCCATATCCATGATCTTCCGCGGATCCTTTCCGATCAGCTCCTCACTGCTCCCATCCTCGTTGATATAAGTGATGCTTCCGCTCTCAGTCACCTGGAGTCCGGCAATCGATTCCAGAAGCTCCTTCTGTCCGCAGCCGGAAATACCGGCGATTCCGAGGATCTCTCCGCTGCGCGCCTCGAAGGACACATTTTTCAGCCTGTAAATACCGTCCTCGTCTTTTACCGACAGTCCCTCGACCTTCAGACGCGGCTTCGGATTCACCGGCTCCGGGCGTGCGATATTTAACGTCACCTTATGGCCGACCATCATGTCCGTCATCTCCTGTGCATTTGTCTCCTTTGTCGCCATATCGCCGACAAAGCAGCCGCGGCGCAGCACGGCCACGCGGTCAGACAGGCTCTCAACCTCATGCATTTTATGGGTAATGATAATGATCGCCTTGCCGTCGTTTCGCATATTTCTCAGAACTGCGAACAGCTTCTCCGTCTCCTGTGGCGTCAGTACCGCAGTCGGCTCGTCCAGAATCAGGATGTCGGCTCCCCGGTACAGCACCTTGATGATCTCGACGGTCTGTTTCTGTGACACGGACATATTGTAAACCTTCTGATCCGGATCCACATCAAAGCCGTACTTATCACAGATGCTGCGGATCTTTTCGGATGTCTTTTTCAGATTCAGGTGTCCCTTCATGCCAAGCGCCACATTCTCCGCCGCGCTCAATACATCAATCAGCTTGAAATGCTGATGCACCATGCCGATTCCGCACGCATAAGCATCCTTTGGCGACCGGATCACCGTCTCCTTCCCATTGATAAAAATCTGGCCTTCATCCGGAAAATAAATACCGGACAACATATTCATCAGCGTCGTCTTACCGCTTCCGTTTTCTCCGAGCAGCGCCAGAATCTCCCCACGGTAAATATCCAGATTCACCTTATCATTTGCCACGACTGATCCGAAGCTCTTTGTAATATTTCTTAAGGATACTGCTGCTGTCTTACTCTCCAAATGGATATCCTCCTTTCTTTTCTCTTGCAACCAACGAAACCGGGCGATGTAGCACCACCCGGTTTCTGTACTGTCCTTTTCTGTTCTGTCAGGCGCTTCTATGCCCGGCAGAAGCTTTGTTTCATAACTTGCTTGATTCGGTTAGAACGCGGTATCCAGCAGGTCGATGCCATCGATCTTGACATCAAAGTACGGTGCGGAACGGAAACCTTCTGCTGACTCATGGAAGTATCCGTCCGATACTGCCTCATGGTCTCCCTTATAATCTGCATCTGTGTCTACGTCTGCCATGTAGCTCTCAAGCTCTTTTCCGTCTACTGTAAAGGTAGCGGTATCAAATACATGAAGCTCACCGGATTCCAGCTTTGCCTTTGCCGCATCGATTGCTTCCTGAGTACCCTCTGCAGCGGTCTTTCCAAGGCTGGTCAGCTCTACTGATCCGGTCTCCAGATTGCCGGTCCAGTCGGTATCGATCGCTTCACCGCTTGCCACACAGCCCATTGCATACTCAAAATACGGCTCCCAGTTGATTCTGGAAGAAACAAGGAAGGTCTCCGGGCATGCGCTCTCTGTGCTTCCGTTGTAGGATACGTCCGGAACACCTGCGGTCTCACACGCGGTCGGTGCACCCATGGAGTCTGCATGCTGGCTGATCAGTACACAGCCATCCTCGATCAGCTTGTTCGCGCCTTCCTTCTCAGCGGTCTCGTCATACCAGGAACCTGTGAAGGTAACTTCCATCGTGGCAGTCGGGCATACCGAACGTGCGCCAAGGAAGTAAGAAGTATATCCGGAAATAACCTCTGCATAGGTATATGCACCTACATAGCCCATCTTCGCCTGATCTGCAGTGATCGTTCCTGCGTCGATCATCTCATTTAACTTCATGCCAGCTGCAATACCAGCGAGGTAACGTCCCTCATAAATCGAAGCAAATGCATTATGGAAATTGTCCAGCTCCTCTGTGTGTGCCTTTGTTCCGGTCGCATGGCAGAACTGAACATCCGGGAATTCTCTTGCTGCCTCAATGATGTAGTCCTCATGTCCGAAGCTGTCTGCAAATACGAAGTTGCAGCCTGCGTCTGCGAGCTCACACGCTGCCTCATATGCTTCCTGGCCCTCCGGGATTCCGGTCTTGGCTACATACTCGATGCCCATTTTTTCGCAGGCTGCCTTTGCTGCATTGATGAAGTTCAGGTCATACGTGGAATTCTCGTCATGCAGGAAAATAAATCCGGCCTTTACCGTTGTCTCCTCCGCATTGACTGCAACGCCGGTACACGCTCCGAGAGTTGCGATCACAGATGCTGCTGCGATCAGTTTTACACACTTTTTCATTTCCTTTTCTCCTTCGATTGAATTATTGTGGTGTCAGATCCGGAATTTCTGGTGGCAAACGCTTTCTTTGCATTTTTGAGCAAAAAAAGCAGATGTACAATCCAATACATCTGCAGATAAACAAACTCTATCCACCCAATAGTCGCAACTGAACGGCGTGCGGTAGAAACGTCTGAACCATCTTCACAGACCTATATCGGATAACACTACTTATTTAAAGTCTAACAACTTTCCCGGCGCTTGTCAAACAAATTGCTATCCGAAAAAGCTTTTCGGTACAAATGCCAAAAAATCGACATTTTTTGTATGACCGTTCGTCATTTAGACAAGGCAATCGCTTTGCGCAACGAAAGCAGGAGACCTGCCTGATTCTGGTCAAAAGAATATGAAAAAATCGCCCTGCAATCATTGACATTCCAGACTGTTTGTGGTAGTATTCGTCAATATAGAACGTAGTCTTAAAAACTACATCATATTATGTAAGCAACACTTCGGTAATCCGCTTTGGACGTTTATAAGGAGGGATTTTCATGACTATTACAATCCGTGAACCCGGCAGTGCCATCACACATCTGATCGGCCTGCTGCTCGCTGCCTTTGCAGCCATTCCGATGCTTGTTAAAGCAGCACTTTTTTCCACCCGTACGGCTGTTGCAGCGATGGCCGTCTTTATGACGAGCATGATCCTGCTCTATGCTGCGAGCACGCTCTATCATTCTGTGAATCTGACCGGATCGAAGCTGAAGCTCTTTAAAAAGCTTGATCATATGATGATCTTCGTCCTGATTGCAGGCTCCTACACGCCGGTATGCCTGCTCGTGCTCACACCGGATGCCGGATATCCGCTTCTCATCGCTGTATGGGGTATCGCAGCAGCCGGTATGCTCTTCAAGCTCTGCTGGGTGACCTGTCCGAAATATATTTCTTCTATTATATATGTCGCGATGGGATGGGCCTGCCTCTCCGTATTTGGTCAGCTCATTCACACCCTGAGCCACGCGGCCTTTTCCTGGCTGCTGGCCGGCGGACTCTTCTACACCGTAGGCGGCATCATCTATGCACTGCGGCTCCCGTTTTTTAACGCCCGCCACCGCAATTTCGGCTCTCACGAGATTTTCCATCTCTTTGTCATGGCCGGAAGCATCTGCCATTTCATTTGTATGTATCGGTACGTGCTATAGCTCTCCATTCCAGAGCGCTTCAATTACCGCCCACACTTCCTCGACTCCCTGCTTTGTCTGCGCGGAAAACGGGATGATCGTTGTCCCCGGCTTTACCGCAAGCCCTTCTCTGATTAATTTGATCTGCTTCTGAACCTGGCTGCGCTTGATCTTGTCGAGCTTTGTCGCGATGATGATCGGCGCAAAGCCGTTCTGACAGATCCAGTCATACATAATTGCATCATTTTTTCCCGGCTCATGCCGGATATCAATCAGCAAAAAGACAGCCTTCAGCTGCTTTGATCCGTGCAGATAGCGCTCGATCAGCTTTCCCCACTTCTCCTTTTCGCTCTGTGGTACCTTCGCATAGCCGTACCCCGGCAGATCGACCAGATACTCTGCCTGATTGATCCGGTAAAAATTGATCGTCTGTGTCTTTCCCGGCTGAGAGCTCGTACGCGCCAGCGCCTTGCGGTTCACAAGGCTGTTGATCAGAGACGACTTCCCGACATTCGATTTTCCTGCAAATGCAACCTCCGGGTATGCATTTTCCGGAAGCTTACTTGTGATTCCGCACACTGCTTCCAATTCCGCCTGTTTGATTACCATATCTGCTCCTTTCTCACGCACGCTCCAGTGCCACCTTCAGTACATCCCGCATCGACTCCGCATACACAATCTCCATGCCCTGTTTGATCTCCTCGGAAATCTCCCCGACATCCAGCCTGTTCTCAGCCGGAACAATCACGGTGTGCATACCGGCGCGGTTCGCAGCGAGCAGCTTCTCCTTCAATCCTCCGATCGGCAGCACCCGACCGCGCAGGGTGATCTCACCGGTCATCGCCACGTCCGCGCGCACCGGAATCTCCGTGACAGCCGATAAGATCGCTGTCGCCATTGTGATGCCGGCTGAAGGGCCATCCTTCGGCACTGCACCTTCCGGGATATGGATGTGGATATCATTCTTCGCAAAAAACTCGGCATCAATATGATAACGTCCGCTCAGCGACCGCACATAGCTGATCGCGGTACGCGCCGACTCTTTCATCACATCTCCAAGCTGCCCGGTCAGTAAAAATTCACCCTTTCCAGGCATCGTATTTACTTCGATCTGCAGCGTATCGCCGCCCACGCTCGTCCATGCAAGGCCACGCACGATGCCGATGTCACTCTTTTTATTCCTGCGGTTGACCGAAAAAATCTTCTTGCCAAGATATTTCTCCAGGTTTTTCTCGGATACCTTTACAGCTTCTGCCTTCTCCTCCAAAATCTGTCTGGCTGCCTTCCGGCAGATCTCGCCGATCCGGCGTTCCAGCTGACGCACCCCGGCTTCACGCGTATAAGCTTCGATGATCGCCATCAGGGCCGGTTTTGTGATCGTAAGCTGCGACTTCGTCAGTCCGTTGCGCTCCAGCTGCTTCGGAATCAGATGCTCCCTTGCGATATGGTATTTTTCATTTGACGTATAGCTCGTGATCTCGATGATCTCCATCCGATCCAGCAGCGGACGCGGAATGGCATGCAGGTCATTCGCTGTTGCAACAAACATCACATGAGATAAGTCGATTGGCAGCTCCACATAATGATCCCGGAAGCGGCTGTTCTGCTCCGAATCCAGCACCTCCAGCAGTGCCGACGACGTGTCGCCCTTATAATCACTGCTCACTTTATCGATCTCATCGAGCAGCATGAGCGGATTCTTGACACCTGCCTGACGCAGTCCGTTGGCCAGGCGCCCCGGCATCGCTCCGACGTAGGTACGTCGATGGCCACGGATTTCCGCTTCATCCCGCACACCTCCGAGGCTGATCCGGACATACTTTTTATCCAAAGCCCGCGCGATTGAGCGCGCGATTGACGTCTTTCCGGTACCCGGCGGTCCGACAAGGCAGAGAATCGGGCTGTCGCCGCCCTTTGTCAGTACACGCACCGCAAGGAATTCCAGCACACGCTCCTTGACTTTTTCCAGTCCGTAATGATCTTCATCAAGAATCCGTGCTGCATTTTTCAGATCCTGATTGTCCTCGGACTCTTTATCCCACGGAAGCTCCAGCAGTGTCTCAATATAACCGCGCAGAACCGAATTCTCCGCATTGTTGCTGCCGATACCACGCAGGCGGTCTGCTTCTTTGACGATGCGCGCCTTAACCTCATCAGAAGCCTCCAGCTCCTTTGCCTGCTGTTTATATTTTTCCACATCCGAGAGCAACGTATCCTCGCCGAGCTCTTCTTGAATGACCTTGATCTGTTCACGCAGAATGTACTCCTTTTGACTTTTGTCCACACGCTCCCGGACCTTCTGCTGGATCTCATTGCGAATCTGCAGAATCTCTATCTCATTTGTCACGATCTGATAAAGGCAATCATAGCGTTCCAACAGCCCATTGGCCTCTAAAAGCTGCTGCCGCTCCTGATAATGCAGCGGCAGCCGTGCACATACCTGCTCCACCAGCTCCTCCAGAGCATCCAGCTCCAGCAGTGCGCCGAGCAGCTCCTTGCCAAATTTCTGATTCATCTGTGCATAACGCTTCAGCAGATCCTGCAATGCCCGCTGCATCGCCAGCTCCGTATTCCGGTCCAGATCATATGCCTCTTCCTCCAGAAGCTCGATTTCACCTGCCAGATATCCTTTGGCCTCCTGCATGGAAATGAGACGTGCCCGCTGCATTCCCTCTACCATGACACGCACAATCCCCTTTGGCATCTTCGTGACGGTACGGACCTCTGCTGCTATACCGATCGGATACAGCCCCTCTGCCTGCGGACGGTCCTGCTCCGGGTCCTGCTGCGTTACGAGAAAAATCATCTTGGCCTGATCCATCGCCGCTTCCACCGCACGGATGGATGACTCACGGCTGATATCAAAATTAACAACCATTTTCGGCAGTACCGTCAGGCCGCGCAGCGGAATAATTGGCGTTACTCTTCTTCCTTCTTCCATCTTGTGTCTCCTTTTCATGCTCCCGCAATCCTAAAACACCTCAAATCCGCTCATTTTTCTACGAAAAATGGCTACTTTTCGGTGTTTTGCAGGTCAATAAGTCATGCTTTTTCATGCAAGTATGAAACGCATGACCTTTTGACCCTTGTATCATGCTATCTCTTAGCAAGTCCCATCCTACTTGGGACTTGCCTGATTCGGTTAAAAAAGCTGCTGCAGAAGCAGACATGCTTGTCCTCGTCTGTTCTGCAGCAGCTGCCTGCGTTTATCTTATGCGGTCTCAGTCTCTTCCACAACGCCAAGGCGGCGTCTTCTCCTGCCACGCACATCCTCGCGGTAAGTCAGCTCCGGCTCTGCCGTACCTTCCACCGCTTCCTTTGTAATCGTGCATGTCGCGATCTTCTCATCTGACGGAATACGGAACATCAGCTCCTGCATGACGCCTTCCATGATCGCACGCAGTCCCCGCGCTCCGGTACGGCGCTTGATCGTCTTTTCCGCGATGGCCTCAATAGCCTCCGGGGTAAAGGTCAGCTCCACATCATCCAGCCCGATCAGACCCTGATACTGCTTGATCA
>OLPO01001115.1_pt1 | contig 19227 bp, 18 predicted proteins | sample 1672831 | NCBI WGS metagenome assembly OLPO01 (sample SAMEA3136728, study PRJEB25190) | human gut metagenome
CCAAAAGAGTAACTTATTTTTGTGAAATTTTGATATTGATTTTTATAAAAAAAGAAACTGTACAAAAATACAGTTTCTCTTTTTGTTTAGGCCACAATTCTTTTTTTAAAATTAGAAATCTCTTCTTTCCATGCAATCTCCCACATTTCAAGATTATTAAGAACAGCGTTTCTGACTGCCTCGTTATCTTTACTATCGGCAACTATTTTGTCACCCATAGCAACGACATTCTGCCAGTCCTCATCTGTCATTTTTAGAAGTCCTTTGTTTTCAATGTAAACATCCATCTCAAGAAGCTTCCTTTTGGTCCAAATAGTCTGTGCTTCGTTCATACTCAATTCCTCCTTTATGCATGATTCTGATATACCATAAAGGTGGATTTTGATTGTGCAGAAGAAAATCATTCCGCATTTTCATACTGGTCCATATTATTTCTATGTTCAATTTCATAATATACAATCTGATTTTCGTTCGCAGGTTTCATTCCCAGTTTCTGTGCTCTCTGTTTAATCTCATCCAGATTAATCCCACTTGTAAGTTCTTTGTATCTGGCATCATTGTCAGCCTTTAAATCTGCTATTTTACTTTCCAGCGCAGTTTTTTGCCTGCTGAAAATAATTGCAGATGATTGAATTTTTATAAGTTTGTCCATATTTGTACAAAAAAAAGAGACCACATTAATGTAGTCTCTTTAACTTTGTCTACTGGACTGTTTTCTGTTTATTGTTGTAGTCAATAGTCTTTTTACCTACAATATTTCCCACAATAATGCCAAACACAATACCAATAGTTACAACACCTAATGCAATTAATCCCATAATAATTACCTCCTTGTATCAGTGTTAATCTTTTGTACGCATATATATGTAGTTTCATATATTGGGTACACGATTAAGAAATAGTTAATATATTTTACATTAACATATTCTTTAATATATTCGCTCACAAGTATTGTTTCTAAACATAATACTGCAGCTATCATTGCAGCTAAATGAATTATAAACGTTGGATTTTTGCTATCCGATTCAAGTGTTCTTGCTACTGATGATACTACGCATGGAGCAATATATATCAAACTTGTAACAACATTGAATTGATGGCAAACAATAATAAGAAATCCTATTATTAATACAACTAAAAGCATTGCGGGTTCTATTAATTCAGCTCGTTCTGCTCTCTGTTTCATAATATCAATATCTTTATTGTTTGTAAAGGCTTTTTCTGTAGGTTTTTCATTGTTAGTGTTCATAAAAATCATCCTCCTTTATTGTATAAAAATAATTTGTTATACAATAAAGGAGGGTTTCATATAATTTTTAAGAAAATACTTCCGGATAAATATACTATAAAAACATTTTATCCCCCACAGCATGTTTATTTTTCTACAGTTCTTCAATATCCTCTGTGCTGTTGTCTTCATCAGCAATGTCCTGTTCTTCTTTAATCTCGGCAATTGAGTCGGCAAGTGTTTTCTGATTGATGTTCGTATCATCAAAAATTTCAAATCCTGTTTTCTCAAGCAGTTCGCTCATAGCACTTACTGCTTCCATTTCAGTACATCCATCAAATGCACCAGCGCCAATGCTTTCAACATTATCTGGAATATATAAACCTTTCATGTCACTATTTTCAAATGCAAATGGCTTAATTTCTGTTTCTGATGCATTAATCATATATACATCTGATGACATTTCTTTTACATTGTTAAGCTCTTTTGTCGGATCAATTCCATGCTGCATGAACATATTTACATCCTCATAAAGCTTCTCATAATCTTTAAGCGGGAACGGTCCTTTATTTAAGTGTGTAAAATCAGCATTTTCAACCCATTTTTCATACTGTGGATCTGAGAAATGCATATACTTAAATGTGTTTTCCGCAAGATCCAGCATCTTTTCTTCAAGAATTGGCTTAATATTTTCCTCGAGCCACTGTCTATTGCACAGTATACCCTGTTCTTTATATATCTTTGCAGCAGCCACATATATAGCATGATCTTCATCCTTGAATATTGCTGCTCTGTCAGGACCTATTTTATCTCTTACATACTTATCATAAACAACGTCCTGCTTCAAATGGTCATCAATGCCTACATACATAATAGGGTTATCTGCTTTAAGCATTTGATTGTGTTCTCTATAGGTTTCGATATGAGTTTTCTGGCCAAGTGGACCTTTCTCAATATCATCAGCAAGTTTTGAGTGATTTCCCATCCACGATTTTGTCTCATCGGCAGATATATCCATATGATTTGGAAATTCTATATATGAAATCTGTCCGTTTTTCGGATTTTCCTCAAAATGACTTAATTCCCTGTCTTTTGTATATGCTCTTATAGCATCAGGAAATATTACTGCTGCAATATACTCTTTTTCGTCTGTAGTATGACCATTCATCATTGAAGTCATAATGTGTTCAATACTTAACATTCTTTTCCTCCTTTTACATATTCTGTTTTCTTTGCCCTGTAATCATATGCAATATTGTCTGCCTGTCTTTCATTCTGAAACAGCATAATATCTTTTTTACTGCTTCCAAAATAGACTCTATGTGTTTTTGTCGAATAACATAAATACTGTCCATTCTTAACGATTACGTAATCCTTCTGTTTCTTCAAGTAAACATCCTTCCTTTCTTAAATATACTATATATATGGATTTTTCTTATAAATGATAATAAAAAAGAACACAGCATATTACTGTGTTCTTTGTCTGTTAATGTATCAAATGTGTACGAAGTCTGTCAGTAATTTTGGTTATGTCATCATCGTTCGGATCATTAGGCTTCTTTTTATCAGTTCCGCAATTAAATGCTGATTCTGATATATCATTTTCATTATTCTTATGCGCTGTTTCGACTGTATTAATCTTGGTTTTCTTATATACAAGATTTTCAGTAGTCCAGCCTATATCATGATTGAGAAAACTAATGCTTGAATCACCAAGATATAATGGAACTGTAAAATCATAATCATAAGTTCTTGTACAATCATTTACTGTATATATATTGTCAAGGTTTATTACAGGACTAACAGCTTTTCCAGAATTTGTTCCTGTAAGCTTATTTACTGTTCCCATAAGCTTGAGTGACTGGCTTCTTGCAACATCCAGAAGAGATGCTTCCTGCAATGCTTTAGGGAATTCCACATCAACTGTGCTTACATAACCATATGTTATTATGCGCACTTTTCCAGACTGTCCAAGCAAGAATTTAGGACCATATTCATCAGATGATACTGTCGGATAGACTACGCCTGCTTTATTTACTGGAGAATTTTTATCATTTCTTTCAATACGGCTGTAGATACTTATGTTTCTTGATTCAATAATTTCCTTATTGTTATCAGGATTTGGGTCTGGCTGTGGATTTGTTTCTGGTTGTGGATCTGGTTTTTTCTCCCATGTGCCTTTGTTTCCCGGCTCAGGTGCTTTAGGATTTGTGACTTTTCCTGTAATATTTCTTACATTTCCAGCCTCATCACAAACATATATTTTTGCAGTAATCTTTGATGCATCCTTAAAATCCTTATAAAGGTTTGGCAGCTTATCCACATTCTTATCAAATTCTACATTTGAATCACGCAGAGTCTGCATATCAGATGCTCTCAGTTCTGTTGCTATATATACACCGTCGTACTTGTTACCTGATACTTTGTGACAGATATATGTAATGCCAGTATCTTCTGACTTTGATGAATCATAAACATTCATCCATACATATTTAACACCTGATACATCTGTCGTTGTGTTTCCGTCTCCATTTTTATCAGTAACAGTTACTTTTAATTCAGTTCTCATTCCATCATCATTAACTGACATGGTTCCAGCTGTTTCATCAATCTGAAGGCTGGTGCCGCTTCCTGCACAATAATTGCTATTAAGAGCATTGATAAGAGTACCGGTTTTAATAGTATAGTTTCCATCAGGTGCGGTTTTATCTATTTTTGTCGTAAGAATTTTAGTTTCTGTAAGATTTGAAGATCTGTCTGTTGCAATACCGTAGTATGTTTCAGAACCCTCTGTTCTATCAATCTTATCATTCTTATTAGTAATATAAGATGAAACATCTTTTCTACTGACAGTAGGCTTAAACGTTGAATCGTTCCAATCCTTAAATTTGCTTATATTACTAAGTTCTTCAAGATCTGTATTATTCTTTGTTAACAGTCTTCTGATACCAGAACCTGTATCCATTGAATGAAAATCTATCATAAGATTTTTGTTTATCCATTGTGTAGACCAAATATCAGTTGTAAGAGCTGTGCCAAACAATACATTTGCATTGTTATTTCGAGTTACACCTTCATGATTTACAGTAGCAGTTGCATATACTTTATTGTTAATTGTTTCATCTGTCCTTGCCTGAAGATAAGTATCTTTATCATCAGTACTTGGTCCACTGTTGTCTAGCCAATGTGCATAAATTGTAACACTGTCATCTTCTGAATTTGTGTTGTCATCTGCATAATAATCGTTACTAATAAGAATTTTTCCTTTATTAGTGATGATTTCTTTACGATTTTTTACACTATTGTTGTCTGCTTCAGAATTATCAGTTTCAGGTTTTTTAATATCAAAATAACCCTCAAGATCAAATCCTTCTCTTTTTGCAATAGCAGGAAGGTTTGTTATAAGCTCGCTGTCGAGACACTGGCCTTTTCCTGAATAAAAACCGTGGTCATAAACTTCGTGAATCAAAATTGTTCCATCGCTGTTTAAATTATCCTCTGTTGTATCTCTTGATAGTGCATTCTCTGCGCTATCTGGATTGAGACGTCTAGGATCAATATTGATATGATATGTTTTTGGATTCCAGTTTGCAGTAACAGTAACCTGCATATTTCCGTTGGCAATTAATTTCTTGATTTTTTCTATCTGACCTGAATTTCCATTAGGCTTGCTTGAGATATAAATCTGGTAATAATCATTAATCCATGACTCAATATCTGAAAGTTCATAGCCTCTGAGATAAAGTTTCATCTTATCGGCAGATTTAACATCCATTACATCATTACCATACACAAGAGTTGTCTGTAACGGTACAAAATTTCCATTTGCAGAACTACTTGTTAAAATAAGACCGTTTTCGTCAGTCTTATAATACATTCCATCTGTACCTTTTTGAGGAATATTCTTAAATCCTGCTTTTTTGCCGGTATCACTTACACCTGCATTATAATTAATAGTAAGTCCATATCTTGTATAGTAAAAATCAAATCTTGTTGTTCCATTCGCATTAATATTTTTTGTTTGCGAAACTGGAGTTTTCAATCCGTCTTCTGTATAAACATCAGGTGTTACAAATGTATCAGACGTTCCATAATAAGTATTTGACCATTCTTTTCTCAATTCATAATTATTTGAATCAAGAATGTCTGGATTTCCTGTTGGTTTCTGTACCCAATGATATACTTTGTATGCTGTATCATTTCTAGGAGTCCAATGTGCAGTAATAACAGTATCTTTGGCACCCATTGTAAATATTTTACTATTCATAACTGCAGCTGTATCGCCAGTCTGAATGTTTCCTTCTGAATCAGTTATCTCCCAGTATGCAAAATCATAACCATTTCTTACGGGTGTATTTATAATTCGATTTTCTTTGAAATCAAGATAAATCTCTTTACTTGCGCCTTGTTTAAAAGCACTGCCCTTTTCAGTTTCTTCTTTATCAGAATCATTCCAATAAACGGTGCTTGTTCTAATATTTTCAGTATCACTCTTTTCACGCGGAATAACTGTAAGCTTATAATTGCCTTTTTGAGCTGTAGCGGTAAGATAAACATCGTGAGCTGGCATATTAAGCTTAAGTTTCATTTTAGATAAATCAATACCAAGTTCTTTTTCTAAACTGGCTGCATCCTGCGATGTGGTCCATCCACGCCATCTATAGCCTATTTCTTCTTCTGCAGACGTTGTTACATCTGCACCATATTCATAGTTAAAATCTATACTTTTCTTTGTTTCAGCATCCTCTTTGGAAATACCAAGACTTTTTGGATCAATTCCTTCGTCTGCCGTCAGATGAAGCACATATGAATTTCTGTCATAATACAGATTAATTGTCATATTATTAACAACTGCCTGACTATCAGCTTCATATTGTACATAATGACATCCTTCAATGTTATCAATATAATCATTTATAAATGAACTTACTTTTGTACCGTATGTTTTGGCAATAGTCTTATCTTTTGATGCAATATGTGTATAATTATCTGATTGAATATCTCTGATAAAATATTTAAGTGCTATATTACAATCTGCGGCTGTCCATCTGGCCTCAAGTACAGTGTCTGCTGTAATGGTAAACTTATCACCATTATTATATGTTTTACTTACATCAGTGCCGACGGTTTCATACCACTTGCTAAAATTCCGTCCTGTCTGATTCATATCAAGACCATCTGGCGGATTAACAGTAACTTCAGTGTTTTTATCATATGTTTCTGTTTTAATTGCTCCATTTGCGCCAATATATGTCAGCGATACCTGTGATGCCGGAACTGGTGAATTTGTAAACTTGGCAAAAAGCGTAGTATCTTGACTAAATGTATCACTTCCCGGCAATACTCCATTTGAGCTGATGTACTTATAATTGCTGGCATCATCATATCTGTCAAATATATTATCTGTCTTGGCCGGTTTATCTATTGCTGTAATTTTTTCTACACTCATATCATAATCAGCATATGAAACCTTTATTGCACCGCTCTTCATATTAATGAACTGCGGTTGCTCACCTGATTTTAGTTCCCATATGGCGTATAATATAGAATCATCATTAGGTACTTTATATGTCGTGTCACCGCTTGAAGCGTTAGCATCAGTACTCCAGCCTTTAAAGGTATATCCCGGACGTTCCATAGTAAAATTCTTATCTTGTAAGAATGTTTTTGAAACGTCTACATTACTTCCTATCTGACAGCTTAATTTCTCCGTCATATCATCATGCAGTCCAAGGATTACGCCGCCATTAGGATTGATGGTAACATCCCTGTTTGCAAGTTTCCAATGGGCATAAATTGTAAGGTTTCCTGCATATTGCCACTGGTTTTTAAAATTCCAATAATCACCAACCACAAAATAACCATTTGAATTATAAACTTGAGTTCCTCCTTCAGGATCTGTATACCATCCTAAAAATGTATACCCATCTTTTTTAGCAGTACCCAGCACATAATAATATGTTTGTTGTGCAGTAACTTTAACTGTATGACTATTTGACGTTCCAGCATTAGTACTAAAATTGCCTCCAACAAGTGTTCCTCCATTTGGATTACATGTTAGACTCCAGATATGTTTTTCATTGTTTTCAAATGTCCATGTAGCATGATCTCCTGCTCTATACCATCCAACTTTTTGACAGTCTGGATTATTATACATTGGCGCATACCAATTAGGTTTAGTAGAACTTGTAAATCCGGCATATGGAAGATCTATTGGTCCCATTGCTGTAGCTGTTATGGCAGAATATCCTTTCTTCGCTAATGTCATAGTAAATGTTGTTGCTCCGATATAATAATTGTCTCCTTCTGTAGTGCCTTCAGGATTATTTATTTTAAAAGAATTGTATATATCAGTTCCTGAATGAAAAGCAACTGATAAATGATATCTACCTGTATGTGCACTATTGCTGTCAATTGTAATACTTACTCGATAATAACCTGTTGCGTCTCCTGTATATCTTAAATAATAAAATCCAGAATTACTATCCCATAATTTAAAATCTCGCCAATTAGATGTATATACTTCATCTTTAAAATTAAAATCATTTTCAAGATGTTTTGCATATGACATTTCTGCTGACTCATTGGTTTCGCTATCAAAAACGCTTATATCCTGATTGAGGTAATGGCTCTTTTTTAGTACGTCTACTTTTTCAGCATCATTAAGTCCCTGCCAGAAATAAGCTATATGGTCTTCAGTGTCATTCTTGATAAGTTCATTCAAATCATCTGCTGACAATTCATTCCAGTTCTTATATTTCTTTTTTGTTTCTCTTTTAATTTTTTCAATTAAAGGTTCGTACTGCTCCTTTTTGTCTTCTATTTTCTTTTCTTCAACCTTATTGGTATTTACATTTTCAAGTGCAAGTATTCCTCTTCCTGTATACTGGTTATTCTTACCTGTATTAACAGCATATTTATCAAGAATTGTTTCAATGTCATTTGTTGAATATGATTTGTCAACACCTTTTAATAAAGAAACAATACCTGTAACCTTTGCTGCTGATACTGATGTACCTGATGCTTTTTCGGTCTCGCCAATCGCAGCATAGTCAATACAGCTTCCATAGTTTGTAAACTCTGATGGATTGAGGTCATTATCAACTGATGAAACAGTAATAACTTCACTAATATTTGCAGGTGAATAGTAATCTGCGTTTGTTCCATAGTTACCGGCGGCAGCAACAACTGTTATTCCTGCATTTACTGCGTCCTTAACTGCCTTTTTTATAAGTCCATTATCACTTGATGCCGTGGTAACAGAAAGATTGATTACATCAACATTCTGCTCTACTGCATACTCAATTCCTTTATATAAGGAAGCAACCGTTCCACGGCCTGATGAGTCAATAACCTTTACCGGCATTAAATTTACATTGTCAGCAGTCATTTCTGAAATAATACCAGCCATGACATTACCATGTCCATTATCATCAGAGAAGTCATCACCACCTGTTGCTGAGAAATTGGCACCCTTCAAAATCCTATTATCAGTGCCATATCCTGAAATACCCGAGTCAATCACAGCTACGCGTAAATCATTGCCTGTAGTATTTTCTCCATCAAGATATTTTTTCAAAGCAGACTCCTGACTGTCATACTCGTTTTTAATTTCAGCGTCTGCAGCATTTCCGCTTACAGTAATAACATCATCACTGTATGTTTCTGTAATATTTTCGTCAGTATAATCACTTGGAACCATATACATATTGTTTCCAAGCGATTTGACACTGTCTGACTCTTCCAAAGAAACTGCTGACTGTATAATCTTATGGGATGATACCTTGTTAAAATCATACATTTCATTTGTGATTTCTCTGGAGCCTGTATCTGACGATATATATTTGCCTTTGTCTGCAATCGTAATATTTTCTTTTGGAGAATTAGTCATGCATGCATAACCTAATCCAGCAATGCCGCACACTGCAATAACAGCTGCTGATAAAAGCTTTTTTCTGTTAAGTTTTGCTTTTTCCTTTAAATTTGACATTTGTTTTCTCCTTTTTTTTAGTTTGTGCTGTTGTATATCTTAATGGTTTCACCCTGTTTAAGTGTAACCTTTTTGGAATTTCCATTGCCGTCAGTAAATGTATATTCTCCGGTATATGGAGCTGTAAATGTTTCCCAGCCTCCTGTAAACTTTGATGAAGGTGTATCTTCTTTTGTAGCTCCGTTAGTGGATACCTTTGGAACATTGGCATAATTATAATAACCATACACTTCTGTGTACTTTGGTGTTCCATGTGATATATCAGCATCCTCTGAGCTTAATGTAATAGTAAATTCCTTTGGTACCCATAAAGCATAAAGAGTGGTATTCTTTGAAAAATCTGTACTGCTTAAATTGCTAAGGCTTCCATTGTCACCAATTTTTACGGTTCCATCAACAAGCCATTTATATGTGTTTTCAAGCATAGGTTCATCTGTATTCAGTGAATTGTTCTTCCTTGTCCAATATCCGCAGAATTTATATCCTGTTCTTTCAGGTATTTTTACTGAGAATATACCCTGATTGTGATTCTTGTCTGCATAATATCCGGTATTAAACCACTCATAAATAGCACCTGAACCTCCCCAGCCACCATTGTCATCCAGAGTTATTTTATACGTAGCAGGAATCCATGATGCATATACTGTACTGGTGGTATCTTCGTAATGAGGTTTACCGCCATTAATATCAATTTTGTCAGGGAAAAAATTATCAGAACATTTTATATTTCCATCTGTGTCAATAACGGCTGTTCCTGCATTGTTTTTCTCTGTGAAATAGCCATTGAACTTGTAGTTAACTCTTGATGGTACCTTAATTTTCTTGTCTTTGATCTTGTTCTTACAGTTTTCATCACTGTAAAATCCTGTGTCATATTTCTCATAAAAGAAGTCTGTTCCATTTTCACCGGCCATCTTTTCAAGATTAATCCTGTATTTGTTGGCTTCCCACTGTGCATAAAGTGTTATTGTTGCACCATTTGTTGACGTGAGATTTGTAACGGTCTGGCTGTTAGTATATGAATCTCCACTGCCATCAGCTTTTGTATTCCAGCCTGTGAATGTCCAGCCTGTAAGATTATACTGATTGTTGTCAAGTTCTTTTCCAGTGTCATATTTAAACTCTGTCCTTGCTGGCATTGTTCCTGTTACGTCATGCGATGCATTGCCCGGTTTATTAGGCTTGTATGTAACATAATACTTATTTGCCTCCCACTGTGCTGTCATGATGATCGAATTAAGCAGATGACCATCTTTCCAGTCTTTTGGATAATAATTGCTTCCGGCACTGTATTCTCCATTGTCTTCAGTTCTGTTACATTTCCATTTTGTAAACTGATAACCTGTTCTGCTTGGTGCTCCATGCAAGGTTACACCTATCTTGTCGCGATTAAACTTGTTTTCCTGCGTTGAATTGTTTCCCTGTCCGCCATTTAAGTCATAAGCTACATTAAATTTATACTGGTCAAATCTTACTTCCATTTCGGTACCAGTGAAGGAATAACCAATGTAAGCAAATAATTTATCATTAGCGTCAAGTGTTTCTTCAAGCTGTTTATATTCATTTGCTTTTACATTACAACCGTTATCATTATTCCATTTAGTGATACGTGCGCTAACAGGGTAGTAACCTTCATTATTACCTATAGATGCAAAAATACCTATATATGGTGTTTTATTTTTAACGTCAACATTACTCATCGTGATTTCATAATCAAAATAATTTCCGCCATCGTGATTTACTTGACCTTTAGATATTATAGTGATAGTACCATAACCACGATTGTTCCATCCCAGATTCTTACTTTGACTAATCTTATCATCACTATAATAAGATTCTATTCTCACCGCATGTTCTGCATATACGTGAAATGTCTTATTCTTATAAATATGACTGGCCGCCTGCACTTCCTGCGGTTTTCCAATAGACATTGCTGAGACACAGGTAAATCCCAATACCAGTAATAACGCGGTTTTCTTTAAAATATTCTTGATTTTGCCGTGCATTTGTGAGTTAACCTCCTTATAAATTGAATTTCTATATAGTTGGATTTTGCAAAATTACAGATAAAAATATCTATTATGATAGAAAAACATCTGTTAACAATTTGAAAGAACCAAATTTTATAACAAAAAAAAGAGAACCTACATTTCTATAAGTTCTCTTTAAGGCAAATACTATTTAGTATCATAAGAATACGTCTTTTAAATTATGCTTAAAATAAAATGCAATTAATAATATCCAGCCGCTATTAAATATCTCGAAGCATCTGTCTCAGTTCCATCACTATGCCAATTAGACATTATATCATTAGCTGTAATTGGTTCTCCATTTGCCCAAAGGCCATCACTTCCAAGTCTATTTGCTTCACTTAAATCATACTTCCACTTAGACTTGTCAACCTTAATTTTGTTTCCATCACAATCTATCACATAATCACCCTCATCCTGTTTAGGTGTTTCTGCAGCACTGCTTCCGCCTGATGAACTGCCGCCACCATTAGAAGCCTGCTGACCACTGTTACTGCTGCCACCATTAGAAGCCTGCTGACCACTGTTACTGCTGCCAGATGAGTGATGACTACCACCTGATGAGCTGTTGCTCTTATTGCCGCTGCCGGATGACTGGCTGTCTGAATTATGTTTCTTATTGTTCTTCTTTCCTGATGAACTGTTGCTGTTTGAACCACTTCCACCATTGTCAGCAGCTACCTGATTAGACTCTTCCTGAAGTTTATTATTAACCGTTACGTTACTTGTTGCACTACTTGTAAGCCCATACTGGTCAGTAACCTTGTATGTAGTCTGATAGCTTCCAGCAGTGTCAGTTTTTACAGCAGAACTGTCAACAGTAACTGAGCTTGTTATATCAGCGCCTTTACCGTCTGTTGCTGTAACACCTGCCATGTAGTCAATTGATTCGCCAGCAGTGATAGTCTTATCTGTAACTCCATTAATAGTTGGAGGTGCAATCACAGAAATCTTGACAGGCACTTCTGACTCATTGCCCGCATTGTCTGTTACAACAATACTGTTGTCATAGTCTCCTGCTTCTACATATGTAATCTCATCATTACTTGATAGAGATACGTCACCAACAGCATATACTGCTGAGCTTGCATCCTTTTTAGTACTTTCAGTACTAGAATCGTCCGAAGATACCGGACTCTTTTCAGTACTAGAATCGTCCGATGCAGTTGTCTCTGTTGATGTCTCTGTTGTTGCCTGTGCTGTGTCAGGCTTTGTCTTGAATTTGGCATCAGCCACACCTGATGCTTCCTTGATTTCAGATATACAGTCAGTTACTCTTACAGGATTGCCTGTCTGCACTACTATCGAATCTTTTGCTGTTGCTTCCGGTGCCACGGTATCTTTTATCTTTACTGTCACCTTATACTCTTTCTTGTCATAGGTAATAGTGGCTTCATATTTGCCTTCCTTGTTGAAATTAACTTTCTTTGCATCAATCTTTGCAGACTTGGCCTCATCTTTTGAAATGTCAAGTATATCTGTTACCTTGATGCCATCTTCCTTGCCAAGTTCCACTGTTACCGATTTTGAAAGCTGCTTTGGTCCTCCACAGGCCGTAAGTGTTGTAATTGTCATTGCTGCTATGAATGCAGCTGCTGTTTGTTTCTTCATTGTTTATACTCCTTTACATCTAACTATATATTGTGTTTACTATTAGTTCTTACATATATATAGTATTCCACTATTTAATTTTGTCCAAAGAGAAATGGAATTTTTGTGTATTTTATTATAGCACGTTTAGAGATAGGAGTATAGACCTATTCGAGGAGAAATTTATAATATGTTTATGTGTATATTTATATGTATATTTATGGTTAGTTTTATGTGTATGTCAGTTAAAAAAATAAATACCGCAAAGACTTTTATCTCTACGGTATTTATTCTTCTTTATTTCTTTGTCAGCGTGAGTCCAATGTTAAAACTTCCACTCCAGCATCCGGCCGATAATCCGTTTTGAGTCGTTATATTATATACGCAAACTTTGTTAGTCGGTGTAATAGTATTGTTACCACTTTTTGCTGTTATTGCGGCTGTCACGTTAGCCTTGCCTGACTGCTTATACAGAAAGCTGTTTGGAACTGATATTTTGATATTGCCAGCTTTAAGATCATCACATTTAACACGGAATTGTGATGATCCAGCATGATTTGCGATAAGTACCTGAGGCACTTTGACGCTTACTGGGTTGTATGACCAATGTGCCGTCAGAGTCTTGTTGCCAGTGGTTCTTTTGGCAAGCTTAGCATACAAATCATTGACGCTGCTAAATGTAGCATTGCATCCTTCATTTATACCTGTAATTTTATTACCATTTTCATCATACCAACCTGTGAACGTATATTCTGTTCTAGTTGGAGCTTTAAGGCTTACTCCGTAAAGTACATTGTATGTTGATGGGTTTAAGCTATTATTTATGCCACCGTTCAGGTTGTAGGTTATTGAGTAATTTACCGGATAATAATAGTATTCAAAATACATATCAAACGCTTTTTGTTGTATTATCGTACCTAATGAATAGATTTTCCACATACCATCATCAATTGCAGGTGTATTAAAGTCTTTGCCTAGATTAAATCCATTAGGAATTTTAACAGCTTTGGTAGAGTCCATAGTAAACTTTCTTCCATACGGTGACTGAAATTTTATTGTGTTCAACTTAAATGCGTCATTTTCGCCACCATTATTACCTTCATGATTTTCAAATCCACCAGCCCAATGTCCTATACTGTTTGTATACACATTTGCTGTCCACTGGGCAGTAAGGACAGCATCCTCATCTCCCATTACAAATGTTCTGTCATTCAATTCACTTTCATTTCCTTGTAGATTCCATGTAGTAAATGTATATCCTGCCTTGGCAGATGGATCTTCAATAGTTGTTGCGCCTTCAAAATATATTGATGATGTTTTAGTCGTTTCTGTATCGCTATTTATATTTTGAGTTAAAGTGAATTTTTTCCTGTCAATATAATATGTAAATTCATTGATTTTTATCTGTTTATAATTACCATTTTTCAAAGCCAGATTTTGTTGCTGAACACAGCTTCCTTCTGCATTTGTATTAATAAACAATCCTTTTGAATTATAAATCTGCTTATTTACGTAATCTGTATCTGCATTTATCGTCTTTTCTTTTAGGGGATTTATTTGGTCATTGCCATCTCCAACTTTGATATTGTTTACTGTGCTTCCTATATAATCATAAGTGCCATTAGTGTTCATTCTATACACATTTGTTACAACATTCAAGCCGTTAAGATAATATAATCCATTACTATAAAGGCCATCTTTCTCGTATGACGTTGGATTTTTTATCGTTGTCCAAGACAATCCGCCATGTTCACTTATGCCGGGATTTACGCTGCCCTCTTGACTATCTGAATAGTACCATCCGCCACTGCTGTCTCGAAGCCATCCTGTTTGTAATCTACCACTTCCGTCAAAATAAAAATAACCATGTTTATCTGAAGCTTTATAATTTGAATCTACACATCTTGTATGTAACCACATATTAGTGTATGTGCACCCTTCATTATCTAAATAGTACCAGACTATATTTTTTCCCTCGCGTACCGGCATCCATCCATTATATCGAGTAATATAATTGCCTGAAGTTGTTTGAACACCATCAAACAATAAAGCCCATTTCGAATTTCCGTTTTTATCTTTGACTCCCAACCATCATGCTTCATGATCTTTTCTATTCCACCATAATATTGTTTTCCCAGATCCGTTAATAGTATACCCTTTGTTAATATACCAATTTTTCCAACTATTCCATGAACCACTACTACTCCAACAAGGACCTGAACCAACAGTTTCTACTATTTTAGTATCATCAGCCATTACAGTTACAGGGCTTTGTCCTCCAAAAATCAATATTATAAAACTTAATATCAATCCCATTACTATTAATCTTCGCTTTACATTCATAATTTATGTCAATCCTTTCGTTAGATTTGTTTTTGTGCCCATATGATAAATATGGAATGCGTAGAATGACAGGAATAATGTATGAATATTAATACTTATTGATTTTTTCATAATTTTGAATATAATGAAAATATAATGAACTGGAGGATTAATATATGTCTAAAACTGAAAATAGTATAAATATTTCAACCACTCAAATTTCAATCCCATCTGCAAATAAAGAAAAAGTTGTTTTTACTATGCCTCAAAATGTTACAAAAGAAGATGTACAATATATTTTTGATGCGCTTAAGATTATATTATCAAGACAGTATGGAATTAATGTATAAAAAAAGATAAGAAAATTAATTCTTATCTTTTTTTTTATTATGGAATATAAATCCACTGATCTAAAACATTTTATATATATCATATTTTTTCTATTTTGCAACACTTATTTTTTTTGCACCCTCATCTCCAATATCAAACAGTCCATTCTCCAGATTAATTATGTCTTTCTTGGTAAAATTATATTCGTTTCCATCTTTTTGGACTGCCATTTTAATGGTTTTTTCTTTGTCATATTCAATGGCTCACAATCAGCCATAAAGTTTTTGTTTCAAAGCTTCCTGTAACAGCTGAGAAAAATTAATACCAGCTTTTTCTGCATCGGCATTCAAACGGTATGGTATAGTGCAATTCTTTTTAACTGTACGATTTTCATATTTATTTCTATAGTCAGTTATATCAATATCTACAAGTGTTAAAATATCATCATCCTGCACTTGAAAATATTGTGAATATGGTTCTGGGACTGTTACGTTATTAGCTTCAAGTTGTAAAACATTAAGTCCAATTGCATCTCTGGCCATAGCAATCGCATCTGCAATATTTTTTCCTTCAGTATTGATAGTAAAATCAGGTACTGTGACGAAATATCCGTCACCGTTTTTAGATAGAATTACCGGATATACTAATATATTTGTTCCCATAATATTCCTCCAAATGTCTTTTTCTTCTTTTTCCTGTTTAGCCTATAATCAATATTTTTCTTCTGCACTCTCGCTACCAATATCAAACAGTCCATTTTCCAGATTAGCCATGCCTTTCTTGGCAAAATTATATTCTTTTCCGTCTTTCTGGACTGCCATTTTAATGGTTTCTTCTTTGCCATACTTTATATCAGACTCGCATACCTGCTTTATTTGTTTGCTCATTAGTATAACTCTGTCATTGTAATCCATGCTACCTGCTTCCACTGCAGTCATCTTAGATATTGCTTTGTCAAACTTATCCATTGCTGGCTTAAATATGTTTGCTTTTTTACAGGTAACTGTTACAGAATAAATATCTTCAGTGGTCCGGCTTACATCTGTTACAGTAAAATCAGCTTTGCTGTAGGCTGTTTCTACTGCGCTCTTATAAGCTTTCTTTGCTTTATCAGACATTTTATTATCATTACCTAAGGCTGACTGAAGTGCTGTAACCTCTTCTTTGATGTATTTGTCATGCAGTTTTTGACATTCATCTTTATCCATGTCAGACACCTTTGTTAATGCTTTTGTGTCATTATGATATATATTTTCAAGATACCCGGCAACACATTCCTTTGTAGTTGGTTTGTAAATGCAGCCTGTAAGTATCAGTCCTGCTGACAGAAATACTGCTGCAGTAAATAGTTTACGTTTCTTCATTTATACACTTCCTTTATGCAGATTTTGGCATAACGTTATATTCAAGCAGATCCCATGGTGAAACTTTAAGTACCTGAGCAAGTATTCCAACACATGTAAGATCTGGCAGGTTGTGTCCATTCTCCCATTTTGTTATTGAACTTGGTGCAATGCTTGTTGCTTTTGCTAACCCTCTTACTGTATATCCCTTTGCAAGTCTTACTTTTTTGCCAACGTATTTAATAGTGCCTGACTGTATACCGGCAGGCAGTGGTCTTCTAGTTACTTTCATTTTGTATTTGTAATGCTCCTTTATGCAAATTATTCCCTTTATATGTCTAAATTAATGTATCCAACTGATATTAATAACAATATGCCGATAATACATGGATATAAGAATGACAATAATGCTATTACTGTTAATCCTTTATACGATTTTCTGGTACCAGACGCTTTTTCTACTTTTTTATAGTACAATCCAAAACCGGTAATCAATATAATTGTCAACACCCATACTGCTGAAGTCAACTACCCACCACCTAAAGGTAGCGAGCTTGTAACTATCCAGTGGTGAACGTTTGCAACAAATTGTTACGAAACTCCCACCTTTCTTGCACAGCAGATGCCATGCTGATGTTACATCACGGGACGGTTGACAGCGCCCCTTACAGAAGAGATTTACTCAACTGTAACTGCATCCGGTACTAAGTAATTAATTCCCATGCGATGCAGATTCATTGCTCCGATGCGGTCATCATTAGATGTGTATCCACAGCATTTGCATTTGAACACGTGTTTCTTTTTATCACGATTCGCTTTCTCGGTATGTCCGCATTTTGGACAAGCCTGAGATGTATATGCCGGATTCACTTTGATAACAGCACACTGATTACGTTCAGCTTTATAAGTCAGTTTAAGCTCTAAGTCATAGAATGCCCAGCTGACACTTACGTAACGATGCTTTAACTTTACACGTTCTGTAGCAGAACGGATGCCTGTCAAATCTTCCAGTACGAAGAGAGTGTGCTTCGGATTATTTTCAACGAGTGCCTTACTGACGCAGTGATTGATATCCTACATCCAACGGTTTTCTCGCTGACCGACAGCTTTTAATCTTCGACGCGCGGAAGGTGTGTGACGCATCTGGAGCTCTTTACGAAGCTTTACGTAATTTGCACGCTTCTGTTTGATTTCGCGTCCACTCACAAATTCAGAATGTGTGTGACTGTCGTAAGTCGCAACGACAAAGTTGATACCACGGTCAATACCTACGACATTGCAGATATCAGACATATCGCAGTCATCAATCTCACGAGTCACTGAAATATGCAAGAAATACCTGTTATGTTTATGTATAAGTTTTGCTGTACCGAATTTATAAGTATCAACATCAAAGTATTGCCGCATCTGTTCATCATGATAATCGAACTTCAGACGTCCATGTAACGTATTGACAGAGAACTGATGATTATTCAAAGAATAGTCACGATTCCATACCAGGTCATAGCATGGCTTTCTGAAAACAGACTGAATCCACTTGTGTTCCTGTTCAAGAACTGCTTTGTAGCGTGCAATTACGGTTTTTAGAACTGACTGAGCCATCTGAGACTTCAATCCGAACTGCTCCCGTAATGGACGATACAGATGCGTATTTAACGATGCCTGCTTCAAATCATGAGTATCAAAGATGTAGCCTGATACATAATTACAGGCGTCACGATAGACAGCCATCGTTTCATCAAGTGCAGATTTATCCTGCTCTGAAACAATAATCTGAAATTTTGCTGTGGTTGTCTGTAATATGTGGTATCACCTCTTTTCACTAATTCTATAATATTCAAAACTTTCATTTTGTCCAAAATAATACGAAATTAATTTCATGTTGCCACATGACGCTGTATTCTGCTCATTATGACGTTTTGAACAGTTCTGCGATAAAATATTCGTAAAAAGTATTTCAGACACTAATATGGGCATTCTACAACTCGTTCTTTTGTTTGGATTTTGTGCGAATTGATTTTATACACATAAATATATGTATTTTTATATTACAAACATACATATATTTATGTTGATATTTGTAATATATTTATAATATATTTATATACATATTTATATACATATTTATGTTTATATTTATAACTATATTTATATATATATTTATATTTATGATTATATGTATATTTATATATATGTTCATAATTATATTTATAATTATGTTTATACGTATGTTTATATTATATTTATATTATGCTTATAATCATGTTTATGTATGTTTTTATATTATTTTTATAATATATTTATAACCACGTTTATACATATATTTACATTCATAACTATATACATATTTACATACATGTTCATGTTTATGTTTATAATTATGTTTATGTATGT
>OLPO01001116.1_pt1 | contig 19226 bp, 14 predicted proteins | sample 1672831 | NCBI WGS metagenome assembly OLPO01 (sample SAMEA3136728, study PRJEB25190) | human gut metagenome
ATTAAAGGTGGCACCGCAGATCAAGGGATCTGTCCTTTAAGCGAAGGACAGGTCCCTTTTTTGTTGGGGCCGGCCGGGAACCTCTCGAAAGGCGTCGGCGAAGGAGCAATTGCTACGGAAGAGGACGCCCGCAGGCGCGGGCACGAGGGGCGGTGAGGAACCGCCCGAGAAAGGACTGATCGACATGGCAGAACTCCGTATGACCGCCGACGCTGAAACCGCGACCCCCGCCGCCGGCGCTAAGCGCACCGTGGCCGCAGCCGAAAAGAAGGGGCTGGCTATTCAGGATCTCATTCTGGTAGCGGTGCTTTTGGCTGCCGGTGCCGTGCTGAAGCTCACGGTGGGCAGCCTTCTCGCCTCCTTCGGTATGAAGCCGAACTTCATCATCGCCGCCTACTGCTTGGCTATCATTCTCATTCGCCCGACGATCGCCCAGTCGCTCGTCATCGGCCTTATCGCCGGGCTCGTGTGCCAGATTCCGATGCTGAACGCCACGCCGCTGCTCAACATCCCCTCGGAACTGCTGGGTGCTCTGGTGTGTGGCCTGCTCATCCGCGTGCCCATGAAGATCGGCAAGCTGGATGTGAACCCGCTTGTGAACACCTTCGTCTCCACCTGCGTGTCCGGCTTCACCTTCGCGGCGCTGTCCGCCTACATCAACGTCGTGTCCGTGGGCGGCGACTTCGCCGTGGCCATGGCGGCCTACGTGGCCATCGTGCTGGGCACCGCCACCTTCAACTGCATCTTCGTCGAGGTGCTGGCGACGCCCCTGAAGAAGGTACTGAAGCGTTAAACTGCTGGTTCGGCGCGAGCAAGAGAGGTCATCATGATCGAGTTCAATGAGTTCAGTTTTCGGTATCGGGAAGGGGTCGAGCCCGTGGTGCGTGACATCACGCTCGCCATTCCCGATGGCTGCTTCGTCGGCATCACCGGGGCGGCGGGCAGCGGGAAGTCCACGCTCACCTACGCCATCAATGGCATCATTCCGCACTGCTATCCGGGCGATTTCTACGGCTCGGTCACGGTGGAGGGCCTCGACACGGTGGACGCCTCGCTCACCGACCTGTCGCGGCTGGTGGGCAGTGTGTGTCAGGACATCGACTCGCAGATGGTGTCCACGGTGGTGGAGGACGAGATCCTCTACGGCCTGGAGAACTTCGCGGTGCCGCGCGAGGAGATTCCCGCGCGCGTGGACGAGGCGCTTGACGCCATGGGCATCGCTGATTTGCGCGACCGCACCATCGACAGCCTGTCCGGCGGCCAGAAGCAGAAGGTGGCGGTGGCCTCGGTGCTGGCGCTGCACCCCAAAGTGCTCGTGCTGGACGAGCCTACCGCCGAGCTGGACCCGGCCTCGTCGGTGACGGTGTTCGATCTGCTTTCCCGCTACGCCCGGGAGCACGGCACCACGGTCGTCGTGGTGGAGCAGAAGATCGCGCTTCTGTCCGATTATGCCGATATGCTCGTCATCGTGGACGAGGGCCGCATCCGCTTCGCCGATGCGCCGGACGCGGTGCTGGCCCACTCCGAGGAGCTGCTGGCGCTCGGTGTGAACGTGCCGCGCTCGACGACGCTTATGAACGTGCTTTCCGCCCAGGGTCTGTACGCCGGTTCCACGGTGCGCAACGTGGCCGGGGCCGCGGCGGCGCTGAAGGAGGTGCTCGCATGATCGAGTTCAAGAACGTCTCGGCGTCCTACGACGGCGAGCTGGCGGTGCTCGCCGACGTGAGCTTCACGGTGAACGATGGCGACTTCGTGGCCTTTGTCGGCACCAACGGGGCGGGGAAGTCCACCACGATGCGCCTGGCCAACGGGCTTCTGAAGCCCACCTCCGGGGAAGTGCTCATCGATGGCGTGCCCACGACCTCTCTGAAGACGAGCGAGCTGGCCCGGCGCATCGGCTTCCTCTTTCAGAACCCCGATCGGCAGATCTGTTGCAACACCGTGCGCGAGGAGCTCATGTTCGGATTTGCGGCCCTCGGCGAGGAAGGGCTCGAAGCTGAGGCGCGGGTGGACGCCATGATCGAGCGCTTCGGCTTCGATGCGGATGCCGAGCCCTACCTGCTGAACCGCGGCACGCGGCAGCTGCTCGCCCTGGCCTCCATCATCGTGCTGGCGCCGCCCACCATCATTCTGGACGAGCCGACCACGGGCCTCGACTTCCGCGAGTGCGTGAAGGTGATGGACGTGGTGCGCGAGCTGAACGAGAACGGCACCACGGTCATTATGGTCTGCCACGACATGGAAGTGGTGGGAGACTTCGCTCGCCGCGTCATTGCCATGACGGCCGGGCGCGTGGTGGCCGACGGCCCCACCTTCGAGGTGCTGCGCGACGGGCGCGTGCTGAAGGAGGCGCACATCCTACCGCCCCAGGTGACCGAGGTGTCGCTCATTCTCGGGCGCGAGGCAGGCTGCCCGGCGGCCGTGGCCGAGGCGAACACCGTGGCCCAAATGGTGACGGCGGTGGCCCAGGCCAAGCAGATGGAATATGCGGCTGTGGCCGAGGCGGCGGCGCTGGTCGACGATGTAGCGGCGGCGCTTACCGTCGAGGCGGCAGTGGCGCGTGACGCCATCGTGGAAGCCGAGGCCGCCTTAGGAGATGCCGGTGCCGATGAGGAAGGGGGCCGCTAATGGCCAAGTTTCTGGAATATGTGCCGGGGGAGAGCTTCCTGCATCGCATGAACCCCTGCGTGAAGCTCGTCGGCGCGGTACTCATCGCCATTGCCTGCTTCTTGACGAGCAATCTGGTGTTTCTGCTGATCCTTCTGGCCGCCGCGCTCGTCATGGCCGCCTCGTGCGGGTTGGGCCGCGAGACAGCGGGGTTGTGCAAGGCGGCGTTCGCGTTCTCGCTCATTCTGGCCGTGGTCATCCTGCTCACGACGCCCCACGGTATGCCGCTCGTGCCTCTGCCCTGGGGATACATCGGCACCGGCAGCCTGCTGGCGGCCCTCACGGTTATCGTGCGCCTCATGGCGGCGGCCATCCCGTTGTTCCTCGTGTTCTACGTCACGAAGATGAACGACCTGACGAACGCGGCCGTCAAGCAGCTGCACGTGCCCTACAAGTACGCGTTCACGTTCACGAGCACGGTGCACTTCATCCCCGTGTTCATGAACGACATGGCCGGCATCATGGAGGCCCAGACAGCCCGCGGCGTGGAATTCGACGGCTCCTTCGCGAAGAAGGTGCGGCTCATGATTCCCTTGTGCGTGCCGCTTCTGGTGAGCTCGGTGCGCAAAACGAACTCCGCCGCCATCGCCGCCGAGGTGCGCGGCTTCAACCTGCGCACGCGCACGAGCGGCTACAAGGACTATCCGCTGCATGGCGAGGACTTCATCGCCATCGCCGTGTGCGCGCTCGTGCTGGCCGCCGCCATCGCGCTGGCAGTGATGGGGTAGGGACTGGAGGCGGGTGGCCTACCGCAGCGAGAACAGCTTGCGGGCTTCGGCGGCCAGTTGCTTGCGGCCGACCAGGAGCAGGATGGCCAGCAGGGCCGCGGCGGCCGCGCCGGCGGCTATGGCCAAGGGCGGCCAGGTGATGAGGCCGGCGGCCAGAAGCGCCAGGGGAACGAGCCCGAGCAGCACCTCGTAGATGAGGTACTTCGCGTATCCGGTGACGAACGATCCTCGGAAGGCGATGAGGAGCACCGCGTTGAACGCGAGGGCCAAAAGACACAGCCCTGGTATCACGTAGGTTGTAACGATGAGATTGCCCGTGGATGCGAACCACAACCCCGCCACGGCCAAAAGCACGAGGAAGTAGCGCTCCACCACGCGGATGAAGTCGGGGGCGTGCACGATCATGTTCCGCACGAACAGCCAGTTCAGGGCCACGGCCGCACACGGCGCCCCCACGGCCAGCGCGCTGCCGCCCGCAGTGCCGCCCAAAAGCGCGATAAGTGCGATGCAGATAAGGGTGAGCACCGCCAGAACCGTGCGGACGCGGGTGCTCTTGCGCTCGAAGGAGTTCGGCGGGAACACCGATGGCACGGGAGCCGCCTTGCGGGCGGCCGCCAGCGGACCGGGGCGGTGGAACGCCGGCGCGTCGCGGTTCGCGTTCAGATATCCGCGCATCCCCTCGTCTTCCAAAACCTCTGCCAGGGCGCGGGTCACCTTCTGGCCGAGAAAGCGGCTGGAGATGCCGATGGACAAATCGTCTCCATAGGTGCACACGATGAAGTTGAGGCCGGAAGTGGACGTGAGCGCGCTGATGCCCTCCACGTAGGGGGCCGTGCATTCGTCCAGCGCCACGCGGCCGAGGCTCGAGACGGTAGTGGTGACCTCGCGGGCGGCGCGCGCGTCGGCGATGGCCAGCGCCGCGTCCTTCACGATGAGGGGCGCCGCGCGCAGAAGCGGGTTCTTCTCCAGCTTGATCATGGACATCATGCGGCGCTTCAGGGAGGCGGGCTCGCATCCGGCGGTCAGCTGGCGCTGCACCTCGGCGGCCACATCGGCTAGGGGCGCATCGGCATCGCCGGGGGTGTAGGTGATGAAAGCGAGTCCGAAGAAGTTGCGCAGGGTGGCAGAGCCAAAGAGGCTCCGCAGATCGACGGGCACATCCAGGTGGATGGCCCGGCGCCGGTCGCGGGAGGTCATCGTGGCGCGCACGGCGCAGATGACCGCCGCGATGAGGTAGGAGGTGACGCTGACTCCGGCGTCTTTGGCGGCGGCATGCACGGCGCTGGCCGATAGGTGGTATTCCAGGTAAAGCGGATCGGCGTCGGTCTTCAGGCCCGTCAGATGGAAAACACGCGGCTTTTTCGCCTTTCCCGCCGCGGCGCGATCGTAGTTGGCCGTGAAGCTGTCCTCGGTCTTCTGCGCCTCGGTGCCCGCATAGGCGCAGGCGGCGGCCTCGGGCAGCCCGTAGCGCTCGGCCACGTAGGCGCCGAGCAGCGCCTTCAGGAACTCCAGGGCGCCGCGCCCGTCGGAGATCATGTGGGACACTTCCACGTTGATGCGGCGGCGGTAGTAGCTCACGCGGAAGAGCACGCTTTGGGGCCCGGCGTGCAGGCCGTAGCAAATGGGCAGGTTCTCGGGGGTCACGCGCGGCGCGGTGCCGGAAGGTTCCAGGTAATGCCAGAACATGCCGGAGCGCAGCGACACGTTGAAGCCGGGGAACTGCGCCACGGCGGCGTCCAACGCGCGCTGCAGCGCCTGTTCGTCAACCTCGTCGACCATGGTGGCCGCCAAGCGGAAGATGGTCTGGTTCGGGCTTCCCGCCTGGGCGGCGTAGAACTTGCCGACGTTGTCTAGTCGGTACCAAGAAGCGTCAGCCATGGCCGGTCACCGGGTTTCGGGAGCGGATCGCCATCGAGGAAGTGCGCGATGAGACGGTAGGTGTCGCGCACGAGCGAGAGCACGGAGGGGTACAAAAAGTAGCCGTGGACGCCGTCGTTCATGCGGAAGCAGGCCACTTCGTTGCCCTCCGCATCCAGGCGCGCAGCGAAAGCCTCGCCCTCGTCGCGCAAAGGGTCGTACTCGGCGGTGATGACGAGCGTGCGGGGCAGGTCGGCCAGCGACGTCGCGATGAGCGGCGCGAAGCGGGAGTCGTGGAAATCGGCGGGCGTGCGCAGGTACAGTTCGATGTAGTCGACGATGGCCTGGCGGGTGAGAATGTAGTCCTCGCCGTTGTCGCGCACGGAATCGAACAGCGTCGTTTCGGAGTGGTCGTTGTACACGAGCGGGTACAAGAGGATCTGGGTGCGCGGGCGGAAGTCGCCGCGCTCGCGGGCGAGAAGGCTCACGGCCGCTGTGAGGTTGCCGCCGGCCGAGTCGCCCATGAGCACGATGCGCTCGGGATCGGCGTCGCGGACGAGCGTGCCGGCGAACAGCTGCCGCGCCACGGCGTAGCAGTCCTCAAGCGCGGTGGGGAAGCGGTGCTCGGGGCTGCGTCGGTAGTCGACGGCGATGACGCGGCGCTCGAGCTTCAGCGCCGTGCGCATGCAGGCGTCGCTGTAGAATTCCACGTCGCCGTTGGCCCAGCCGCCGCCGTGCAAGTACAGGATGGTGCCGCGGTGATCCTCGTTCACGTGCAGGCCCCGCTTCAGGGAGAAGTCGATGTCGAGGGGCGTGAACACGCGCAAGGGAATCTCGTAGCCGTCGTCGGCTGTGGCGGTGATCTTGTCGATGCGGCAGCGCGGGTCGGCAATGGTGAGTTTGCCGGCGGCGTCCTCCACCTTGCGCTGGGAGTTCCAGGAATTGGCCACGTCGGGCTGCAGGCGCGTGATGGCCTTGATGACCGCTTGGACGGCGGGGTTCATGGGCATGAGCGCTCCTTGTCTCGGGGTCGGCGGCGTCGAGCGCCGCGGTCGACAGCGGCATCGGGCGCCGCAGTCGGCGACGCTTTTGACGCCACGTAAACGCTGAGTTCCATGCTAAGGGAAGTTGTCCCTGCTGGCGTCTGGCTGCTGCCCCTTGGCATCAAACGGTAAACGACTCGCTACAGCCATACCGTCTTAGCATGGGAAGCGAAGTTGCGCGAATTTTGTGGAGGTCGGTGCGGTGGTGGCTGGTGCTCAGGCACGGGGCCGCTAGCATAACGTTTCCCCTTGACGTCGGCGCATCTCACGGCTTCGACCTCTCAGGTTTCCCGAACGGGGTTCGGCGAGGGCCGAGCCGTTCGCGTTTCGCGAAACTTGGACGAGGAAGGAGAAGGCTGTGGATGCGGAACATGACGAGACCCTGCTTCGGTCTGCAGGCGCAGATGCCGATGCGGACACCGATGGAGGATCCCCTAGCATAGAAGCGGAAGAGCAAGCCCACCTTGACGAGGTGTTGGGTGCGGTGCGCGCGGCCGTCGATCGGGCGCGCGGGTTGGCCGAGCGTACGGAGGCGAGCCATCGCGAGGCGGGGGCGCAGCTGGCGGCCTCGCGTGGCGAATTGGCGCCGGAGGAGGCGCACCTTTCTGCCTACGAGCTGAACCGCATGGACGCCCAGGCCACTTTGGCCCATCGCTCCCGGGGCCGGTTGGAGAAGCTGCTCGATTCGCCCTACTTCGCCCGGGTCGATTTCGTCGAAGGCGAGGAGGGGGCGTCCTCATCTGCCGGCGCCGCTGTCGTCGGGGAAGGGCCGTTGGCCGCACGCCAGATCACCTACCTCGGGCGCTTCGCCCTCACCTGGGAGAACCAGGCGCTCATCTCCGATTGGCGAAGCCCGGTGGCCGCGCTGTTCTACGACTTCGAGCCGGGGCCGGCCGCCTTCGAGGCACCGGCCGGGCGCCGGGAGGGAACGCTCGCGCTCAAGCGGCAGATCTCCATCGAGGAGGGGCAGCTGCGCTACGCGGTGGACTCCAGCTCCAGCGTGCGCGACGAGGTACTCGCGACGGTTCTCGGGCGCACGTCTGACGCGAAGATGCATGATATCGTCTCCTCCATCCAGCGCGAGCAGAACGCCGTCATTCGCGATGAGGCGCCCGGCACGCTTATCATTCAGGGCGTGGCCGGCTCGGGCAAGACTTCCATCGCGCTGCACCGGGTTGCCTACCTGTTGTATCGCCAGAAAGAGCGGCTGACCTCGCAGTCGGTGGCCATCCTCTCGCCGAGCCGGGTGTTCTCCGACTACATTTCCGGGGTGCTGCCGGAGCTGGGTGAGGAGCCAGTGCGGCAGTGGAGCCTGCACGACTTGGCGGCCCTCCTTTTGGAAGGGATCACGAAAGTGGCACCCCCGGTGTCGGCTGCCGATGAGGCCGACCCGGTTCGGGCGGCCCGTGCTGCCGCCAAGGGCACCGAGGCGTTCGCTGCCTCGTTGACGGCGTGGCTCGGCGCTCAGCTGGGGGAGAAGGGCTCCGGCGATGGGAAGGTGGCGGCATCGGAGCTCTTCGAGCCGCGCGACTTGGCCGTCGGGGGCGACGTGGCCGAGGCGTCCTGGCTCGCCGAGCGCTTTGCGGCTTACGCGCCGGTGCCCTTCGATGAGCGCCTCGACCTTATCGCCGGCGACGCGTTGGAGTTGGCCCATGGCAAGACCTTCGGCCGCTATGTCCACACCATGCCGACGCGCCGCGAGCTGCGCGGGCGGCTCCTGCGCATGATGCGGGCCAAGAACCCGCTGGCGCTGTACAAGCGCTTTTTAGCCGACACGGGCCAGAGCGCCCTGTTTAAGGCGCCGGCCAAGGGCGTGGTGGAATGGGAGGACGCCTTCCCCGTCGTGCTGTGCGCCCTGGCCTTCGCGGGCCCCGACGGATTCGCCCCCACTTCTGCCGTGCGCCATCTGGTCATCGACGAGATGCAGGATCTGACGCCGGTGCAGCACGAGGCCATCTCCCGCCTGTTCCGCTGCGATCGCACTATCCTGGGGGATGTGAACCAGCTCGTGGACGGCCGTGCGGTGTCGGCGCCCGAGGCGGTGGCGGCCCATTATCCGGGCGCGCGGGTGGTGCGGCTCATGACGAGTTACCGTTCGACCAGCGAGATCACCGAGCTGGCCGCCCGGGTGATGCCCGTTGCGGGCCTCGTCGCCGTCCAGCGCCATGGGGAGGCGGTGCGCTTTGCGCGCTGCGGCGACACCGTGGGGGTGCTCGCGGCGGTGGACGAAGCCATCGAGCGGTGGCGTGCCTCGGGGCGGCGCACCTTGGGAGTCATCGCGAAATCGGACTTCCTCGCCGCCCGCTACGCTGAGCTCATTGCGCGCGATCACGACCTTACGCTGCTCACCGATGAGACGGACGCCTACCCGGGCGGTATCGTCGTCAGCTCGGTGCGCCTAGCCAAGGGCCTCGAGTTCGACGAGGCGGTGCTGCTGGACGCCGACGGCCGCCAGTACGCCACCGAGGCCGATCGCAACCTGCTCTACGTGGCCGTCACCCGCGCCATGCACGCCCTGACCGTCCTCTACCGCGACGAACCGAGCCCGTTTCTGGGGGAGCAGCAGATCGCTACCCCTTGCGGCCTTCGCGGTAGCGGGCGAGGGCGGCGTCGAAGCTGCCGGCGGTGCGGCGGTAGTAGATAGTGTAGCCGGCGGTGATGGCGGCCAGGGTGACCAGGTAGATGGCAACGAAGCTGACCCAGGCGCCGATGTTGTCCAGGGGGAACCAACCGCCGAGCGCGGCGCACAGGACGAGCACCGGAAGGCCCGTCAGGCCGAACCCGGCGATGCGCGCGGGGTAGCTCGGGCGCTTGAGTGCTACTTCGGTAAACCAGAATGCCTGCAGGGCGCACAGGGCCAAGGCGGCGGCGAGCAGCGAGAGCGTGATGACGATGCCCTCGACGGGCCCGGCGAAGACGAGGCCGGCCGCGCACCAGAGGGCCATGGCGACGGTGAAGGTGACGCAGGCGCGGACAAAGGCGCTCTTGACGATGTTTCTCATGGCGAATCCTTTCTACAGCCCGATCTTCTGCTTGATGGCCGGGGCGTACTGGCGCGAGGCGATGACGGACTCGCCGTTGCTGAGCACCAATTCCAGCCGGGCGTTCAGGTAGGGGCGAAGGGCGCGTACGTGGTCGAAGTTCACGATGAGAGATTTCGAGGCCCGTACGAACTCGGTGCCGGCGAGGGCCTCTTCCAGCTCGTAGAGGCGCAGCGGGCTCTCCAGCACGCGGTCGCGGCCGTAGAGGAAGGTGCGGCCGTCGACGGTTTCCGCGTACAGCACTTCCGACGGTTCCACGATGAACGTGCCTGTGCCGTCGGTGCCGAGAAGCCGGCAATCCACTGCGTTCGCCGCGGCCATGATGGCCCGCACGCGCCGGTCGATGGCCGGGCAGCGGATGGTGACCTCCGCCTCTTCTAAGTCGGGCCGCTCTTCCACGGTCAGCTTCACGGGCGCTCCTTTCCGTCTCCCGCCGATGGGGCTAGTGTGCCTCGACGGGGCAGCGACGGCAAGGGGGCGCCGCTTCACTTGCACGAGAAGAGCCCTGTGTTGCAGGGAGAGGGAGGCGAAAAGGGCCGCGAATGCGAAAGAACTGTGAATGCGAAAGGGCCGACCCCGGCGTCGCCAGCGAATGGCGAGGCTTCGGGGCCGGCCCCAATCAGGCATTGGCGTTGCGCTCGGGGGCGCAACGGCGCGCTATCAGTGGTCGTTCATGTTGAAGGCGTTCTTCATCGTGACCGTGCGCTGGTCGAGCACGGTGCCGAGCAGGGCACGGGTTTGCGTTTGCACGCTATCGACGAGCGCCTGATTCGCGCGCTCGAGCTCGGCGATCACCGTCGGGTCGTCCATATCGTCCAGGTTCGCCTTGCCTTCGGCGGCGAGCTTCTCAAGCGCGGCATCGGTCTCGCGCAGCGACTGGTAGCCCTGGGCCATGGTGTTCAGGCGGTAGCCCTGGATGGCCTCGTAGCTCTCGAAGAACTGCGGGTCGGAAAGACCTGCCACCAGGCGGTTGTTCCAGTAGAGGCTGTCGGTGGTCACTTCCGTGGGCGTGTCCAGGTAGGCGGGGAGCTCCTTCACGTTCGCGTACAGGGCCACGGCCGTGTTGAACGGGCCCGACGCCGGGGCGAACCAGTGCACGCCGCGCAGAGCCGCCGGTGCGTTCGGGCGAATGCACAGGATGGAGCACTCGGAGGTGCGGTCGATGCCGACGTAGCGGTACTGGTGGCGCGTCTCTGGCGTGCCCTTGGTGCCGTAGGGGTCATACTCGGTGCCGTCGTAGGTGGTGGCGAGCAGATCCTTCACATCCGACGCCGACAGCTTCTTATCGGGCCGCATGGCCCAGGGGATGTCGAGGCTCTCGGGGCCGAAGGCGGGCGCCGGGCCGGCGAAGCGGGCATCGGAGGGCGTCAGACGACGGCACAGGTACCACTTGCGCGGGGCGTTGTACAGCTGGTCGAGCCAGGTGTAGGTGGAAAACGCGATACGGGCGTTGAAGTAGCGCGGCAGCCCCTCGACGGTCTCGCCGGCATCCTCCTCGTGGGCGGGCATATCCATGAGCAGGTCGTTCTCGCGGATCCACTGGGCCAGATCGGCGCTGCACATGTAGTCGTGCTGATCGCCCAGCGCGTCGGCCAGGTCGAAGTGGTCGATGCCCTGGCGGTTGGGCTGCACCACGTAGCAGTCGTCGGGCACGCGTCGCGCGATCCAATGGTGGCCGCCGATGTTCTCCCAGTACCAGACCTCGTCCGCGTCGCCGAAGGCCACGCCGTTGGTCTCGTAGGTGCCGTACTTCTCCACGAGCATGCCGAGGCGACGAACGCCCTCGCGGGCGCTTTTGATGTAGGGCAGCGTGATGGTGGGCAGGTTCTCCTCGCCGATGCCGCCGGGCACCTCGGGCTTGTAGTTGGCGTCGCCGGGCTTTCCCACAGCGGGCTGGTAGGTGACGAGCGGGTCGGCGCCGAGCACGCGGGCGTTGGCCGAGATGGTCTCGGTGGCCGACATGGACACGTTCGCCGCGTTGATGCCGGTCTCGGCCCACACGCCGTTGGTCGGGTCGGCATTGGGGGTGCAGGTGTAGCGCAGGGGATTGTCGGGCAGCTCGATGGTCAGGTGGCTGGCTACTCCCGTGTAGGTGCGCGGCTGGTCTTCCGGCATGACCACGATCATCTTCTTCGGGTCGAACGAGAAGTCCTCGCCGTCCTCGTTGCGGGCGACGATGGTGGAGCCGTCGTTGGTGGCGTGGCGGCCCACGAGAAGCGTTGTGCAAGCCATGGTGTCTCCTTGGTTGAGGGATAGTTCCTGATCTCATGGTGGCCCTGCAAAACGCCCGCCTGCAGCTCGCGGGCAACTTGTTCGGAGACCGTTGCCAGATGGCTGCGACGCCGAAAGCCAGCTGGTCGTACTGCTGGCTTTCGGGCAATGTGAGGTGCTAGATGCGCTCGGCGTCGGGAACGAAGGGGATGGGGTCGGGATGGCTCTCCTTGTCGTCCAGGTACTTCAGGCTGTGGGTGTTGAGGGCCCACACGGTGATGAGCATCCAGCAGCCGGCGAGGGCCAGGGCGGCCACGGACACTCCGGCGCCCTCCACGACGAGCGAGGTGGTGAAGACGGCCACGGGCGCGGCGGCCAGGGTGAGCGAATTCTGCGTGCCGAGGGCGCTTCCTCGATTTTCGGCGGGAATGCGGTCGAAGATGAAGAAGCCGAGCAGGGCCGAGATGGGGCCGGCCGAAAGACCCAGCATGAGCGCGCTCGCGATGAGCAGCGGGAACGACGGCAGAAGGCCCAGCCCCAAGATTCCCAAGGCCATGCCGGTGAGCGACAGGATGTACCAGGTGCGGCGGCGCAGCTTGTGGGCGAGCGCCGCGTAGCCGAGCGAGCTGGCGAGCATGCCGGCGGACATGGCCGACAGCACGTAGCCGAGCAGCTCGGGGCTGTTCGCGGCCGTGAAGTGCACGGGCAGGACGAGGCCTTGGAAGGAGCCCATGACCATGACCACGCCGAAACTGATGAGCATGGACGAGCGCAGAAGCGTGTCGCTCGCGAACAGCACGCGCAACCCGTCGCGCAGGGCGTTCCACGCGCCGGACACAAAGCCGCGCCGTGGCTGCGCGGTCGCGGTGCCGATGTTCGCGGCGGCCGGGTTGACAGCGTGGGCGGCCGCGCCGCAGACGGCGCCGAGGGAGCGGGGCAGCGTGAGGGTGATGAGCGCTGCGGAAAGCGACATGGCGGCCGTGAACCACAGGGCGTTCACGCTTCCCACCGCGCCCATGAGGAAGGCGGCCAGGGCCGGGCCGACAATGACCACGAGGGAATCGAGGGACTGGGTGAGACCCATGAACTTCTGCAGGCTGCGCCCGTCGCGCTCGCAGACGGCCGGTACGAGGGAGTCGCGGGCCGTCATGCCGGGGATGTCGCCGATGGCGCCGAGAAGGCCGAGGGCCACGAACCACCCGAAGGACAGGCCCCACACCATGTCGACCACGGGAAGCAGGGCCACGCTGGCCGCCGACAGAATGTCGGAGACGATGGAGACGTTGCGGCGGTTGAAGCGATCGGTGAGCGCGCCGCCGATAAGGCCGATGACGAACTGGGGCACGGCGCAGATGAGCGCGAGGGTGCCGGCTGCCAGGGCGTCGCCGGTGGTGGCGAGCAGCACGAGCGGCAAGATGACGCCGGCCACGGAGTTGCCGAGAAGCGAACAAGCGCAGGAAAGCAGGTAGCGGGGGGCGGTCTTGCGCGGCCGGTACGGTTTGCGGGGCCGGCGGAATTTCGGGGACGCGAGGGTCATGGCGGGGCCTTTCTCGAACGGGGGATCGCGGGTTCGAGAGGCCAGTTAAAACTATGACGTTACGTCGGGGTCAAGCGGCTCGTGGATGACTTGTGAAGGGGCGGCGGCCGCCTTCTCCCTTTGCGTCCGCTCGGCCATGACGGCCTCGATGCCGCGTTCGATGCGCCCGTACGCGTCCTGCTGGGCCTCGTTGTAGTCCGCGAAGGCGATCTCGTCCAGGAACTGCTCGCGGTCGGTTGGGGGCCGCAGCCAGTTGGCGGTGTCGAAGCAGGCGATGACTGGGGCGAGTGCCGCGAGGGAATCCTCGGCGAGGGCCGCCCGCTCCCGCTCGGGGGCATCGGGCGTAAGAGCGTCCAGCCTGCGATCGAGCTCTTCCATGGCTTCCACGAGGTTCTCGCTTGAAATGCGTTCCACCACGCGCTCCAGCTCGCCGAGCGCCTCGTCGTCGTACAGGTGCCCGGCGACGATGAGGGCGGTGCGGTCGGCGGCCCGCGCGTCGGCGAGGGTGTCCACGCCGGAGAGCATGCGCAGGATGCGGGCGAAGCGCACGGGCAGGTCGGGGTCGAGGTGCTCCGCGCGCAGCTCGGCGATGGTGCGCCGCTGCTCTTGCAGGTGCTCGATCTCCAAGGCCAGTTCGCGGTCGAGCTCGTCCAAGGCGCTCGCGGATGTCGCGTTCCCCTCGGCGTCCATCTCGTCCAGAACATCTCCGATGCGCGAGAGGGGAAAGCCCAGGCCGGCCAGGCGCTTGATGCGCAGCACGCGGGCCACGTCGGCGGGGGAGTAGTCGCGGTACCCGTTGGCCTGCCGTGGCGGCTCGGGCAGAAGCCCCAGCTGGTGATAGTGCCGCAGCGTGCGCACGGTCACGCCCGCCAATTTCGCCACCTCGTTGCTATGCACCGATTTTCCCCTTGCGGTCGTTCACGTTTCATTAGACGCCTCCATTGTAACGGCTCTTCGGGCGCCTGTCCTTGGAAAGGAGAAGCGGCGCCCCGGAGAGACTTCGGCTCGGCTTCATAGGCAAGTTGGCAAAACTCACTCTTGACAAGAACATCCGTTCCCTTATAATGAACGAAAACAAATGTTCTAAAGTCTGGGTATATCCCTAACTTCTGTGCTCGAAGGACAGCCGTCCGATGTAAAGGAGGCTGTCATGGGCCGTTTTCCCTCACATTTTCTCAGACGGTTTCAGCGAGGCAACGCTTGTTGATGGCTGTTGCCGAGCCGTTCGCCCTGCAGTATAGTTTCGTTTAACGAAAGTAGGTAGCTGTACCGCTGATATACCATGCTTTCACGCCGCCTACAAAAAGTGTTCTCCGGGAACTCGGACTTGCAAGGAGGCAGTAATGTCCAAAAAGGATTTTGAGAACATGTCCCAAAAAGAAATTGAAGACTATTTTGGTGTTACCCGGGAGGAGATTGAGGCTCTTGCTGCTCCATGGGATGCCGGAGGCGTTGATGGCGTGCCGGTGGGGGAGGTGATCGTCGGGCGACCCCTTAAGTTCGGGGAGCATTTGAGGCTTGTGGGCTTTAAGGAGACCGAGCAGAAGATCGAGCGCATGGATAAGCGGGCGGATAGCTTGGGCATGAAGCGCTCCGACTATTTGCGATGGCTCGTCGACAAAGATCTCGCCGCTGCCGATGTCGCCTAAGTTTTCGCGTGCGTGGAAGGGGAATGGGAATGGACGATAGCGAGCGCCTCGCGCGGTTCGAGACGGTGCTGGCCGCTCTGCTGGCAGAGCAGGAGTCGGTGTGCGTGACTCTTGAGGGCTTGCGGGCCCAAGGCAAGACGCGCACGGCCACCTACCAGCAGCTGACGGCGCGCAAGCTGGCGCTGAAATCGATGCTGGGCGCCTTCGAGGAGCAGGGGCTTCTGTGAGTGCGGCGTTGGATGCACGGGGAAGAGCCGTCGCGGGCATAGATGCTGAGAGCGAGGCCGTCGAAGGCTTAGAGGAGAACGGTCTTGAGCTGTTTTCCCGTTCGGTGCACCGCTGGTTCGCCGATGCCTTCGGGGCGCCCACGGCGGTGCAGGCCGAGGCATGGCAGGCTATCGCTCGGGGCGAGAATGCGCTCGTGATAGCGCCGACGGGCTCGGGCAAGACGTTGGCGGCGTTTCTGTGGGCGATCGACGCGCTCATGGGCGAGAAGGCGCGGGTCGCTGAAGCGGGCGAGAAGTGGGTTCGCGGCGTGCGCGTGCTGTACGTGTCGCCCCTGAAGGCCCTCGGCGCCGATGTGGATCGCAACTTGCAGGGGCCGCTTTCGGCTATCTCCGAGCTGGCGGCCGTCGAGAGCGCGCGCCGTGGCGCGAAGGCCCCCGAAATCCGCACGGCCATGCGCACCGGCGACACCCCCGCCGACGAGCGTCGCAAGATCGCTCGTAATCCGCCTGATATTCTCATCACGACACCGGAGTCGCTGTACCTCATGCTCACGTCGGCGGCCCGAGAGGCGCTGCGCACAGTTGAGACGGTCATCGTGGACGAGGTGCACGCCCTGGCCGGCGACAAGCGAGGGGCGCATCTGTCGCTTTCGTTGGAGCGGCTGGACGATTTGCTGGAGGCTCCGGCCCAGCGCATCGGGCTGTCGGCCACGGTGCGCCCGCGCGACGAAGTGGCCCGGTTCCTCGGCGGTGCGCATCCGGTGACCGTGGTGGCCGCCGAAGCGCCCCCGAGCCTCGACCTTTCGGTGCGCGTGCCCGTGCGCGACATGACGGCCGTCCCCGCCTTCGGGGGATTTGCCGGCGCTGGCGACGGCACGCGGCAGCGGGGCGCAGGTCCGCGCCGGGCGCCCGTCGAGAACGCGTGGAAATCCGACCGGGCGCTTCGGGCCGTCATGGCCGAGGGCGCCTCGCCCGCGCCGCATCCTGACAGCCGCCTGGGCAGCTCCTCTATCTGGCCTCATATCGAGGCGGCCATTCTCGACGAGGTGCTGGCCCATAAATCCACCATCGTCTTCGTGAACTCGCGCGGTTTGTGCGAGAAGTTGACGGCACGGCTGAACGAGCTGTACGCGAAGCGCCTCGGCCTGGACGCGCCCCATTCCGAGGTGGCCGGCTTCTGGGCGGCCGCGGGCAGCGGGGATGCGACGGCTTTCGGCGATGATGCGGTGCGCGGCGTGCCCACGGGCTCCGATGCCATGCGCGGGGCGCCGGGAGCGAGCTTCCGCTCCGACATCGGCTCTACCACGGCGTTGGTGACCGAGCCCGCGGTGGTCATCGCGAAGGCCCATCACGGCTCGGTCTCCAAAGAGAAGCGGCTGCAGGTGGAACGGGAGCTGAAGGCAGGAGAGCTGCCCTGCGTGGTGGCCACTTCCAGCTTGGAATTGGGCATCGATATGGGTTCCATCGATTTGGTACTGCAGGTGGCCGCTCCTCTCTCGGTGGCCAGCGGGCTGCAGCGCGTGGGACGGGCGAACCACCAGGTGGGCGGCCGCTCCCAGGGCGTCATCTTCCCGCGCACCCGGGTGGAGGTCATCGATGCCGCCGTCATGGCCGAGGGTATGGAGGCCGGTGCCATCGAGAGCACGCGTCTCGTGCGCAACGCGCTGGACGTGCTGGCCCAGCAGACCGTGGCCACCGTGGCCATGGCGCCGGACGGCCTTCCAGCCGACGATTGGCTTGCCTGCGTGCGGCGGTCGGCCTGCTACGCCGATTTGGGCCGGCGCTCCTTCGAGGGAGTGCTCGACATGCTCGCCGGGCGTTACGGTTCGGGCGAGGTGGCTGAGTTCGCGCCGCGGATCCTGTGGGATCGCGAGACGGGGCTGCTCACGCCGCGTCCCGGTTCGCAGCGCCTGGCCGTAACGGCGGCGGGCACCATTCCCGACCGCGGCATGTTCTCGGTGGTGCTGCCGGAGGGCGACGCCCGGCAGGGCCGCCGACGTGTGGGCGAGCTGGACGAGGAGATGGTGATGGAGTCGCGGGTGGGCGACATCATCGCCCTGGGCACGAGCACCTGGCGCATCAAGGAGATCGGTGCCGACCGGGTTATCGTGGAAGCGGCGCCGGGACGCGCTGCGCGACTGCCTTTCTGGCACGGCGAGGCCATTGGTCGCCCCTACGAGACGGGCCGCGCCCGGGGGGCCCTTGTGCGCGCCCTCGACGGCGGGATCGCGCGCGCTTCCGAGCAGGATGAGGCCTTGGTCGAGCATGTGGAAGAGGACGCCATGGCCCCGGCGCTGCGCGATCGCCTGACGGCCGACGGGCTGGACGAGGACGCCCGGCGCAACCTGGCGGCTCTCATAGAGGCCCAGCGCGCCTGTACCGGGGCGGTGCCCACGGATCGGCGGCTCGTGGTGGAGGCATGCCCCGATGAAACGGGCGATATGCGCGTCATTCTGCATTCCCCCTTCGGCCGGCGCGTGCACGAGCCCTGGGCGCTGGCCGTGGCCCATCGCGTTACCACTGCGCTGGGCTTCGACCCGCAGGCGGTGGCCTCCGACGACGGCATCGTGCTGCGCGTGCCCGCCGCCGAGGACGCCCTGCCAGGAAGCGATCTGTTCCGCTTCGATTCCGACGAGCTGGAATCCATCGTGCGCGAACGCGTGGGGTTCACGGCCCTGTTCGCCGCCCGTTTCCGCGAATGTGCGGCCCGGGCCCTGCTCATGTCGCCGACGGCCCCGGGCAAGCGGGCGCCTTTATGGCAGCAGCGTCTCAAGGGCGGACAGCTTTTGGAGGCGGCCCGGCGCGAGGAGGATTTCCCCATCGTTCTGGAGGCCTTGCGCGAGTGCCTGCAGGACGTGTTCGATCTGCCGGCCCTGCGCGAGGTGATGGACGGTCTTGCCTCGGGTTCCATCAAGATGAGCGAAGTTCGCACGGCCGCCCCGTCGCCGTTCGCGGCGCCGCTCGTGTTCGGGTATTTGGGCGAGCACCTCTACGAGGGCGATCTGCCCCATGCCGAGCGGCAGGCGTCGCTTCTGTCCGTGGATCCGACGCTTCTGGGCGAGCTTCTGGGCACCGGTGCTGTGGAAGATATGCTGGATACAGAGGTGGTGGCGCGCACCGTGGCCGAGCTGCAGCGGACGGCCGATGGTTGGAAGGCGCGGGGCGCGGAAGGCGTGGCCGATCTTCTGCGCGAGCTGGGGCCGCTTACGGTGGAGGAGATTGCCGTCCGAACCGAGGGCGGCGAAGTCGCCGTCCTTCTCGCGGACTTGGAAGCCGCCCATCGCGCTTTCTCCGCCGTCATCAGCGGCGAGAAGAGGTGGGCTGCCGCTGATGATGGCCCGCGTTTGAGCGCGGTGCTCGGCATTGTGGCTCCCCTTTGGGCCCAGCGAGAGGGAAAGTTGTCCCGCCCCCTGGACGGACTTGCGGCCCGCTTCGCGCGCACCCACGGGCCTTTCGACAGCGAAGAGGCCGCATGCACCCTGGGGGTCGGCGTGGCGCTTGCGGCCGAGTCGCTGGAACGGCTGGCCGCCGAGGGGCGTCTCGTGCGCTTGGGGCCCGACCGCTGGGCCGACGGCGCCGTGCTCGCCCGCTTGCGCAGCCGATCCCTCGCCCGGGCCCGCGAGGCGGTGCGCCCCGTTCCCGCCAACGCCTATGTGCGCTTCTTGCTGGATCGTCAGGACATCGCGCGTGCCGGTGAGCCGACGCTTGCGGGCATCGACGGGGTAGCCCAGGTCATCGCGCAGTTCGAGGGCGCGGCCCTTCCCATGGAACAGTGGGAGAGAGAGGTGCTGCCCGCGCGCGTGCCCGACTATCGGCCGGCCATGCTGGACGAGCTCATCGCCGCCGGCGAGGTGCTGTGGGCGGCCTCTACTGTGGGGGAGGCGCATCCCATCTCATTCTTCCCGACGGACTCGCCCCTGGCGCCGCTGCCCGTTGACGCCCAGGCCGGGGTGGCGGAGGCCTCCGCGGCCGAGCCGGGGGAGTTGGAGGATCCTTCGCTGGACGCCATCGTGCGCCACGTGCTGGTCGCTCAAGGGCCGCTCACGTTCCGTGCTTTGACGGATGGTGCCGCGCAGCTCGCCGGGCCCGTGGCACGCACGGATCGCGAGGTGGCCGAGGCGCTGCAGCGGCTCGTGTGGAAGGGGGAGGCGACCAGCGACGGGCTGGGCTTTCCCCGCGCCGGAGGGCTGGCTGCGGCAGCATCGGCGTCCGCAGCCGGCGGCCAGACGCCGCCGCCCTCGCGGCGGCGGGCGAGCAGCCGGCGGG
>OLPO01001124.1_pt1 | contig 19122 bp, 13 predicted proteins | sample 1672831 | NCBI WGS metagenome assembly OLPO01 (sample SAMEA3136728, study PRJEB25190) | human gut metagenome
CCGGAACGCTGGCCTTGCCGGACTTCTTGGCGATGACGACGGTGATCGTGGCGCCCGGCTTTTGCTTACCGCTGGGGTTCCAGCTAATCACGGTGCCCTCGGTAACCGAGTCGTTTTCCTGGTAGCTGACGTCGACGCCAAAGCCAGCCATGTCAAGCGCATTGCGTGCCTGGGCCTCGGTCATGTCGGTCAGATCGGGCACCGAGGTGGTGTCCGGACCGCTGGAGACCTTATACGAAATGGTCGTGCCCTTCGCGACCTCCTTGCCGGCAGCAGTGCTCTGCTCAAAGACCTGGCCCTCTTCGGCCTCATCGGCTTCCTCCGAAGCGCTGCCCTTCAGGCCTACGCTTGCCAGCGCTGCCTCGGCTTGGTCTTTGGCCAAACCGACGAGCTGCGGGACCTCAACCTTTTCGGAGGGCTTGGGGCCCTTGGAGATCACCAGGTTCACCCTTGTGCCCTTGGGCTTTTTAGTGTTGCCGTTGGGGGTCTGCTCGGCGACCTTACCCTCGTCGACGTCATCGTTGTAGCTTTGGTCGACGGTACCGACCTCCAGGCCGGCCTCCTGGATCTGCTCGACGGCGGTCTCCTGATCCTTGCCCAGCACATCGGGGACCGTAACCTGGTCGCCGCTGAACATGCCCGTGGCAAAGGCCACGACGATACCGATGACGGCGATGGCAGCCACCACGGCGGCAATAATCTTGTTCTTGTTGGACTTGGGCTTCTCGGCCTCGTAGGAACCGGTGGAACCCGAGACGGCGCTGCGGGGGTTGGTCTGGCCGCTCACGCCCGAGACGGGGCGAACCATAGCGCGCGTGGAGTCAGACAGCTCGCGGGTCTTGGTAGCGCCCAGGTCGCCGGCGGCACCGATAATGCGCGTGGGCTCCGAGACGTTGACGGCTCGACCGGACAGGTAGCTATTGAGCACCTGGCGCAGCTCATCGGCCGTCTGGAAGCGGTTGGCCGGGTCCTTCTCCATGCACTTGAGGATGATGCGCTCCAGGTCGGCGTCGATGCCGGAGTTGATCTGGCTCGGCGGGATAGGCAGCTCGTTGACCTGCTTGAGTGCCACCGAGATGGCGTCGTCGCCGTCGAATGGCACACGGCCGGTAGCGCACTCGTACATGACGACGCCCAGCGAGTAGATATCCGAGGTGGGGCCGAGGTCCTGACCACGGGTCTGCTCGGGGCTTACGTAGTGGGCGGTGCCCAGCACGTTGTTGTCCTGCGTGAGGTGGCTGTTCTTGGCGCGCGCGATACCAAAGTCCATTACCTTGATGTTGCCGTCGGGCAGCACCATGATATTTTGCGGCTTAATGTCGCGGTGGATGATCTCGTGCTTATGGGCGACCGAAAGCGCGGAGCTGATCTGCGAGCCGATCTGTGCGACCTTTTTGGGATCGAGTGCACCGTGGCTCTTGATGCCGCTTTTAAGGTCGGTACCGCGCAGGTACTCCATGACGATGTAATAGGTGTCGCCGTCCTTGCCCCAATCGTAGACGCCCACGATATAGGGGGAGGACAGGCCTGCTGCTGCCTGGGCCTCCTGCTTAAAGCGTGCAGCGAAGGTGGCGTCGCCGGCATACTGCGGCAGCATGATCTTGACGGCAACCGTGCGGTCGAGGACCTGATCCTGTGCACGGAAGACGGTCGCCATGCCGCCCGTTCCCACCTTATCCTTGAGGAGGTATCTTCCCCCGAGGACCCTCTGTTCCATTCCTGCTCCTAACATAACTATTCGCTCAACGTTGTGTGTAGTACCAAATATGTGGCCGCTGGGGCCGTGTGGCGCGTTGCCGCTAGCTCATCGGCCGTGGCGCGCCCCGAGTATCCGCTTCGATCACGGGCATCACGCTCCCTGTGCGGCGAGCGCCGCGGTCAGGACGATGCCGGCGATTTTGGCGGCCTTGACGTCATGCTTGTCGTAATCCTCCAAAGCCACCGAGATGGCGACCGTAGGTGAATCGTAGGGGGCAAAGCCGATGAACATGGAGTTGACGTTGGTGCCGCCGGTCTCGGCCGAGCCGGTCTTGCCGGCAACCTTGACACCCGGAATCTGGGCATCGGTGCCAGTGCCAGACTGGACGACTGAGAGCATGGCCTGCTTGACCTGGTCGGCCGTGGCAGAGCTGACAGCCTGACCCAGCGAACGGGACTGCATGGTCTTAACCACGGTTCCGTCTGGGGCGAGCACCTGGGACACAAAGAACGGATCCATGACGACGCCGCTGTTGGCAATGGCGGCGGCGATCACGGCGTTTTGCATGACCGTGGTCTGCGGGCCGGGCGTGTGGTCCATACCGACAGGCTGACCTGCACCTGCCCAAGCGGTCTCCCACTCGGTCATAAGCGACGGGTCGGCCATGATGGAGGCCGCGGCGGTAAGGTCCTGGCCCAGCTTTTGCCCATAGCCAAAGGCGTTGGCAAACTGTACCAGCGAGCTGGCGCCGACCTCGTTGGCCACCTGGCCAAAGACGACGTTAGACGACACGGCGAAGGCCTGCTGCAGGCTGATGGTGCCGTAGCTTTCGTTGGCGTAGTTGGTGACCGGAGCGTTGCCGATATCCATGGAACCGGGCGCCTGGTAGGTGCTCGAAAGCGTGGCGGTGCCGGTCTCGAGCGCTGCGGAAAGGGTGACGACCTTAAACGTGGAGCCTGGGGTATACAGCGCATCCATGGCGCGGTCGTACAAGGAACCGTCCTCGCCGCCGCCTGCTTGTAGCAGGGCGTCGATGTTGGTGTTGTCGTAGGTGGGCGAGCTGGCGCACGCAAGGACGGCGCCGGTACGCGGGTCCATGACCACCACAGCGCCCTTAAAGCCCTTGAGTGCCTGTTCAGCAGCCGTCTGGATGCGCGAATCGATCGTGAGCTTGACGGTGTTGCCCGGCTGGGTTTGACCTGCGAGCGATGCGATGGCGTTGTTCCAGCTGGAGTAATCCTTGGAACCGGTGAGCGTGTCGTTCATGACGCTCTCGATGCCAGCGGTGCCATACTGCTGGCTCACGTAGCCCACCACGTGCGCGGCCATATTGCCGTTGGGGTAGGAGCGGGCGTAGGTGCCGTCCTCCTGCTGCAGCGACTCGGCCAGCGTCACGCCGTCGGACGTGATGATGGATCCGCGCTGGATATACTTGGAGCGGGCGATGGTGTGGTTGTTGGTCGGCATGTCCTGATAGTCCTTGGCCTTGATGACCTGGACATAGGTGAGGTTGCCGATAAGGATGGCGAACAGCGCCGTAAAGGCGAACACGGCGCGAGTCAGGCGGTTGGCAAGTGCCACGCGGCCAAGTACGCCGGACTCAGGCGTATCGAGCAGGCGACGACGCATGCGAGAGCCGGCGGAGTGACTACCGCGGCCGTAGGACGACGAGGTGGCAAATCGCGTGCCGGTCGGGGCGGCGGCAGATGCGACCTGGTCATCGGTGATGGCGGTCATGGTGCCGGTGCCGGTGAGTTCGGCCTCGCGTCCGGTAGCCTCGTCGCCGGCACGCAGTAGCAGCGCGACGATGATAAAGCTCGCCAGCAGCGAGGAGCCACCCTGGCTCATGAAGGGCAGGGTGACGCCGGTCAGCGGAATCAGGCGGGTCACGCCGCCCACAATCAAGAAGGCCTGGAAGCTGATAGCTGCCGTAAGGCCCGTGGCGCTAAAGGCGGCAAGGTCGGACTTGGCGCGAGCGGCCGTGGTCAGGCCGCGCACGGCAAAGAGCATAAACAGGATGAGCACGGCTCCGCCGCCCAAAAGCCCCATTTCCTCGCCGATGGCCGAGAAGATAAAGTCGGATTCGACGACGGGGATGTTGTTGGCCATGCCGTTGCCGATGCCCACGCCCACCAGGCCGCCGTCGGCGAGCGAATAGAGCGACTGCACGATCTGGTAGCCTTGGCCCTGGGCGTCTTTAAACGGATCAACCCAGACCTGAAAGCGCACCTGAACGTGCGACAGGAACTTGTAGGCACCCACGGCTCCAACAGCCAAAAGTATCAGGCCGATGATGACGTACGAAAAGCGTCCCGTGGCAACGTAGAGCATTAGCAAGAAGATGGTGTAGAACAGTACGGCCGAACCCAGATCGCGTTCGAAGACGACAACGAGCAGGCACACGCCCCACACGGCAAACAGAGGCAGCAGCAGGCGGAAGCGCGGAATCTTGAGGCCCAGAATCTTGCGGTTGGAGATGGAGAGCAGTTCGCGGTTCTCTGCCAGGTAGCCGGCCAGGAACAGCACGATAAAGACCTTGGCGAACTCGCCGGGCTGGATGGTAAAGCCGGCGATGCGAATCCACAGCTTGGAGCCCGAGATCGTGGTGCCGATAAAGATAGGCAGCATCAGCAAGATGATGCCGATGATGCCGAAGGTGTATTTGTAGCGCATGACCACGTCGAGGTTCTTGACCAGCGCGAGCGTTCCCACCATGAGCGCCACCGAGATAAACAGGATGATGAGCTGCGAGATGGCGAGATCGGGGGCAAGGCGCGTCACGAATGTGATGCCGATGCCCGAGAGCACAAAGACGATGGGCAGGATTGCGGGGTCGGCGCCGGGTGCCAGGATGCGCACGGCGATATGCGCTGCGGCGAAGGCGGCAAAGAGGCCGATCGGCACGGCAAGCGTCTCAAAGGAGATCGTGGCGCCCGCGGTGAGCACGTACATCGCATACAGCAGGATGACGGGGAACGCCGAGGCGATGAGCAAAAGCAGTTCGGTGTTGCGGCGACTCATAAGCGGCACTCCCTTCTTAATTCTTATCGGAGGCTTCTGCCTCGGCGGACTGTTCGGCGGTTTTCTCGGAATCCGACTCGGGAGTCGATCCCTGATCGGTGTTGTCGCGAATCGTTTGCGCGTCGATCACCTGACGGGTCTGCTCCTCGTCGATCTGGTGACGGTACTTGGAGATGGTATCCTGCGCATCGTCGACGCTCGTTTGCGGAATGCCCGCCTTGAGGCGGTTCTGAGTGTCTTCGGGCAGGTCGGACAGCTTGATGCTGGTTTCGCTCTCGAGCCAGTGGAGCTTAAGCCCGAGTGGCTTGCCGGGTATGCCGCGCCAGACTGCGACGTTTCCCTGGTAGGTGCCCAGGTAGCACGAGCCGGTGATGCCCGTATAGCCCCAAATGGCTGCGCCCAAAACGATGATGAGGCCCAGGACGACGCCGATGGTGACATTGCGGCGACGGACGCGTTTTGCCTTGCGCATGACGCCATCGTCGACCAGGTCGACCACCACCACGGTCACGTTGTCGTGGCCGCCGGCAGCAAGTGCTGCGTCTACCAGGTTGTCAACGCAAATCTGCGCGGTCGAGGACTGCGTGGCGATGTTTTCGATATCGCTGTCGGGAATCATGCTCGAAAGGCCGTCGGAGCACAGGATCAGGCGGTCGCCTTCCTCGATGTGCAGGGTAAAGTGGTCGGCATACATGGCGGGGTCCGAGCCCAGCGCGCGGGTGATGACCGAGCGGTTGGGGTGGACGCGGGCCTCGTCGGCCGTAATCTCGCCGGCGTCCACGAGCTCCTCCACGTAGGAATGGTCGCGGGTCACGCGGATGAGCGTGCCCTCGTGGAGCAGGTAGGCGCGCGAGTCGCCCACGTGGGCGATGGCGAGCGTGTCGTTTTCGATATAAGCGCAGGTAGCCGTGCAACCCATGCCGGGCTTGCCCAAACCGTTGAGGGCGGCCTCGATCACGGCGGCATTGGCGGCCTCGACGGCCGCGGCCAGACGCGCGGCATCGGCAGACTGCGGTGCCGTCTTGGCGATGGTCTCGACGGCGATAGAGGACGCCACCTCGCCGGCGGCATGTCCTCCCATGCCGTCGCAAACACAAAAGAGCGGTGACTGCACCAGGTAGGAATCTTCGTTGTGCGGGCGCACGCAGCCGACGTCAGAGCGGGCACCCCACATGAGCTGCGTGGTAGTGCCGGCGTCGTAGGTCGAGTCGGTCTCGATGCGCTCGCCGGTCAGCGGCTCAAAGCTCATGGTCGAGCCGGGGTCTTTGAGTTTCGCCTCTACGGCGGCGACGTCAATCTCGGCGGTGTCGTCGGGGGAGACGGTGTCGGCGGGGGAGCTAGTGTCGTCGGCAACGAGCGGCTCGGCGTCGGGCTCCTCGATAGGCTTATCGAGGGTCGGGATGGTCGAGCCGGGGTCACTGGGGACTTTAGCGGTTTCCTGCGGATCCACGACGACGGGTTCCGGCGTCGCGAAATGCGACGGCGCCGACTCGGGCTTCGGCGCGGACGCGGCCGTCACCTCGGGCGATGGCGCGACAGGGAAGGCCGGCGCGACGGGCTCGGGCGTGGCGAACACCGCTTCGCTTTCGTTGATAGCCTCGGCGACGGGCTCGGCAAAATGAGCCGGTGCGGGCGTCGCCTCCGGTGCCGCGGGCTGCTCGGCAGCATGCGCGCCGATGGGGGCGTCGAGCTGCTCGGTGTCTCTGTCGGCGTCCCCGTTATCGACAAGTGCCGAATAATCTTGAGTTACATGCGAAAGAGGCAGGGAGAACACCGTATCCTCGGGCTCCACGGGCGCGGGGCGCGCCGGGGCAGCATGGGCCGGCGCGGCCGCGGGGGCGGCCGGCGTCTCGGGCATGGTTGCGGGCTTGTTCTCCTCGTCGATCATCGACGGTTCACCTTCATGACCACGTCGCCAATTTGGACCTCGTCGCCCTCGCGCAGCGTCGCGGGCTCTACGAGCTGACGACCGTTGACGAGCGTGCCGTTAAGCGAGTTGAGGTCTTCGATAATGAGTGCCGGGCCCTGCAGCGAAAAGCGTGCATGCGAGGCCGAGACAAACGGTTCGTTGATGCAGATGTCCGAAGACGGCGAACGGCCGACAATGACGGGGCCGAGCATGTCCACGTGGATGCCGCGGATGCCGCGTGGGCCCTTGTCCACATCGATCGTCCAGATAGCGGAGTCGCGACGCTGGCCGCGCACGAGCCCCACGCCGGTCTTCATGACGGCGAATAGGAAGATATAGAGCAGGGCGACCAGGACGATGCGGCCTGCAAAAAGGACGATATCGATGTTCATAAGCGACTATCCCCTAAATTCAAAAGTGCTCAGGCCAAACGTCAACAGGTCGCCGTTGCGCAGCGGGCAGCGCGTGATGCGGCGGTTGTTGACGAGCGTGCCGTTGGTGGAGTTGAGGTCTTCGATCGACCAGTCCGTGCCGGTGAAGGTGAGCTGGGCGTGGCGGCGCGAGACGTTGGGGTCGCGCAGGGCGATGTCCGAAACCGAGCGCTCGCGACCGATGGTCACCTGCGCGGAGGTAATGCTGTGGCTCTCACCGCTTACAACGTCGACGAGCTGAGCGAGTGGACGTTGCGGGGCGCGGGGGTTTGCCATATTGGCGGCAATGCCGGCTGCGGCACCAAGGCCCACGGCGGCACCGGTCGCGGCGGCTCCGCCCATGCCGGCGAGCGCGTCACGCGAGACGGTCTGTGGCACGGGAATGGGTGCGGCGGGATCGGGGACGTTAGGCGCAAAGGGGTCGGCCACGGCAAGCGGGTCGGGCGCGGCGGGGCGGGGCGCCGACTGCTGGGGCATGGCGGCGGGGCGTTGCTGCTGCGGAGCGGCAAACTGCTGTTTGCCGGCGCGGGGGGCGCTGGCGGCGCGGCTTGCGGCGGAATTATTCTGGCCCAGGCCATTCTGGTAGGCACGCTCTTCCTCGTACAGACGACCGAGCGTGGGGGCATCGACGTTCTCGGCAAAGACCGAGAACTTGCCGGCGCGCAGCTGCGGGTCGATCATAAAGCGAACGAGGGGCTCGCCGACAAAGACATAGCGGCGCTTTTCGGCCTGCGCTTTCACAAACTCGCGGACCTCGCGCGAAAGCTCGGGGTAGAACGGGGCGAGCATGGGATCGTCATCGGCGGCGATCAGAATGGTATAGAGTGCCGGCGCGGTGTTGACGCCGTTGATCACTAGAGTCTGATCCTCCATGTCGCGAGCGGCCTGCTTGGCAAGCTTCTTAAAGGAGAACGGGGCACGGGTGGCACCGAAGATGCCGGCCACGTGGTCCTCGAAGATGTTCAGGAAGTTCACGAAAGATCACTCTCCGTATAGGTTCTTTGGTATCCGAGCAAATATAGGCATATCCCAACGATTATAGAGGATAGGATTCCCGCAACCGCCGCCTTGACGACGACCGCGGCGGTAAGGCTGGCAATTTCCATATGGTGTGCAAGACAGAACGACACCGCCGAGCCCATACCGGCGACGGCAATTGCGACGATGGCAGCAAGGTTCGACCCTTGTTCGGCGCGCTTGGCATGGGCATTGAGCAGCAGTGATGTTGCTGCCGCCGTTGCCGCGACTAGTGCGATAGCGGCCCAGAGGAACACGTCTCCCAGCGTTGCGGCGACATTGCCGAGCCCCAGTACGCCTCCCGCAGAGAGAGCCGCTGCGGCAAGGCGGGCAAAGAGCGCGCCCATGCTCGTGGCCGCCGCGGCACTTGCCGGGCCGAGCCAAAATGCCGCGATACTCGCGGCGGCTCCAGCGGCAAGGAGGGTGTCACCGGTCAGGCCGCCAAGCGCAAGCGCGCAGGTGAGCGCCGCACTCGCGGGAGCCTGGGTGCGCCCCCAGGCGATCCACCAGCCGGACATGGCGGCGGCAAAGACAACCGCGACAGGCAGCATCGACAGAATGCCCTGCGCCTGCATGGTGGCGTTGGCCATAAGCACTAAAAAGCCCACGGCCGAGATGGCCGAGCCGATCTGCGGGGCCAGGCCGGCTGCCGCACCGATCGCGATGGCCGCGACGACCAAGCCGGGAAGCGCGGCGACGCCGGCTGTCTGCATAAGCAAGAAGCTAAAGGCTCCACACGAGAGAGCCGAGATGGCGCGCATGGTGTAGTTGCGCGCGTGGCTCCAGCGCGTGCCCGCCCAACCAAGTGCGGGGTCGACCTCGACCGCGTCGTCCTCGCAGGGCAGCGATTCGATATCGTCCGCCGTCTGCTCGTCATCCGAAAGCTCGCTCACCATTTGCTCTAGGCTGCGACGGCCCTCGCGCACACTGCCCAAGCTGGCAAGGAGCTGATCGCAAAACGCCTCGATACTGTTGGGGCGGTCTTGCGGCATGGGGGAGAGGGCGCTCATCAGCGCTGCCTCGGCTCCCGGGGGAAAGTGCGGTATCAGCTCGCTGGGATAGGTGGCGCCGCCGATGATGCGGCCGAGCGAGTCGGCGGGCGTTGCCGCCATAAAGGGGGCGCTGCCGCACAGGCTCTCGTAAATGACGCAGGCGAGGGCGAAGACGTCGGCGCGCTCGTCGACCGTGCCGGTCTCGATATCGAGCTGCTCGGGTGGCATGTAGCCGATGGTGCCGCCGCGCGAGCCGCCAAAGCCGCCGGCAGACGACAGACGTGCCATGCCAAAGTCGGTGAGCTTAACGTTGCCCGAGTGGTCGATGAGCACGTTGGCAGGCTTGATGTCCAGGTGGAGCACGCCATTGCTATGGGCGAAGGTGAGCGCCTGGCCCAGCGCGTCGGCAATGGCCGCCGCCTCGTCAAAGGTGAGCGAATGGCCGTCGACTCGATGCAAAAACTCAGCGAGCGACATGCCATCGACATATTCCATGACCAGGTAGGCATAGGCGGTGTCGTGCGTAAAGTCGATGACCTGCACGATATTGGGATGCTGAAGCATGGCGGCGGTATGCGCCTCGCGCAGCACGTCCATGATGTCGCTTGCGGGCATGCCGGCGCCGTCTGTGAGGGGGATGCGCTTGATGGCGACGCGACGGCGCAGGTGCGTGTCACGGCAGATCTCGATGGAGCCAAAACCGCCGGTCGCAAGCGTCTCGAGCGGCTGGAACCGCTTAAGCAGATCGCGAGAGCTGGTGCCCTCCAAGGGAACGTCCGGCGAGAACCGGGCGGTATGTTGCGAGAAAAGCGGCATGGCCAACCCTCGTGCGTTTAAAGTTCGTTTGCGAGCGGCGGGCACGGGCGCGGCCCGTTCCGGCGTTCGCGGTGGCATAGATGCTGCTAGTGTAGCACGCTCGGGTGCATGGGGAGGATAACAGGGGTGAGGTGGCCTGTCTGACTTGGCCTCCGTCTCGACTCATCCGGAAAGCGCTGTCCAGTTTTTGGCCAAATACTGGGACACGCTTTCCGAATGGGGTGGGTTGCGGAAACTGCGTCCCAGAATATTGATTCAGAACGGGATGCGCTTTCCGAATCGGCGCTCAAAAGGAAACCGCACCCCACTTTGGAGCTCCAAAACGGGATGCGGTTTCCGCTGTCAATCTAAGGTCTGCCTAAGTAGACGGCTGGTGCTTGGATGCCGTGCCGGGTCTTAGCGCTTCTTCTTGCTCTTCTTCTGCTTGCGCTGTTTGGCCTTTGCGTTCTTGGGCTCACTCTCCTGCTTGGCCTTGGCGGCAGCCTTCTCGGCCTTCATTTTCTTCTTCTTGGTCTCGATGCGGAGTTTTTTGTTGATGCGTGCCTTAAGGAAGGCGCCAAACTGCTCGGCGTCGCCGCGAACAAAGGTGTCCTTAGGGATAGTCACGCCCTGGTCGGCGAACATGGCCACAAAGATACGCTCGCCGTCGAGCACGTGGTCGAGCTTCTCAAACGGGAAGAACTGTGACTTGCCGCTCTTGCCCCAGACCATCAGACCGTTCTCGTTGGCGGCGACGCGGCGGTAGCGTCCGCCCATGGACTCGTCGGCCTCGACGGCATCGATAAAGTCGCGGGCAAGGGTGTGGTGCAGGTTTTTGCTCCACCAGGCCAAAAAGGCGCCGAATACGATCAGGACAACGCCGAACTTGATCCAGTTGCCGCCGGCCACCAGCATGCCGATGCCAATGAGCGCGGCAATTGCCGCGGCGACATACAGCGAGCCGCGACGTCTGGGCGAGGCGACCAGGCGGGCGAAGTCGGTGACCAGATCGTTTTCGTACTGGTACTCGTTGAGGTACAGGATGCCGTCATCGGCTGCTGCCTGCTTCTCGAGCGCGACCTCGACCTGGTCGGCTGTTTCGGAGGGGACGAGGCTGCTCTCTGCGTCTGCCATACTCTTTGGACTCCTATCGCGGCGGGCTCGCCGTACGGGTTATTATGAGTGCAGTATGCCGTGCGACCGCATGGCCGTCGCGGCAACAAGACTCAGTATACCCGGGGGAGCACCCATGGAATCGTTGTACCGAAAGTATCGCCCGCTCACCTTCGACTCCGTGGTGGGCCAGCAGCATATCGTCTCGACGCTCGAGCACGCCATTACCGAGGGGCGCCTGTCCCACGCCTACCTGTTCTGCGGTCCGCGCGGCACGGGCAAGACCACCATGGCACGCATTCTTGCGAAGGCGCTGCTCTGCCGCAATGCCGAGGCGGCGCGCGCCGAGGGCGCGAGCGGTTGCATGCCCGACGGCACCTGCGAGGAGTGCGAGCTCATCGCCGAGGGCAACCATCCCGATGTCTATGAGCTCGACGCCGCAAGCCGCACGGGCGTGGACAACGTGCGCGAGGAGATCATCAACTCCGTCAACTTTGCCCCGGTGCGCGGCAAGTACAAGATCTATATCATCGACGAGGTCCACATGCTCACGACGGCGGCGTTCAACGCGCTGCTCAAGACGCTCGAGGAGCCGCCGGCGCATGTGATCTTCGTGCTGTGCACCACCGATCCGCAAAAGATTCTGGAGACCATCCTCTCGCGCTGCCAGCGCTTCGATTTCCATCGCATCGGTAACGAGGATATCGAGCGTCGCCTGGCCTACGTGTGTGAGCAGGAGGGCTTCGACTACGACGATGAGGCGCTGGCCATCGTGGCGCGCCATGCCAAGGGCGGCATGCGCGACGCGCTCTCCACGCTGGAGCAGCTGAGCGTCTTTGGCAACGGTGCCGTGCATGCGGACGATGCCCGCTCGCTTTTGGGCGAGGTTTCGGACCAGATTCTGGGCGAGTTTGCCCGCGCCATCGCCGAGCGCGATATTGCCGAGCTCTATGGGCTCATTCGCGCGCAGGTCGAGGAGGGCAATGACCTGCTTGAGCTGACGCGCGACCTGGTGGCGCATGTGCGTGATGTGTACGTGGCCTGCGTTGCCGGCGCCCGCGCCGAGCTGTTTGAGGGCGACTCCGAGCAGGCCGAGGCGCTTGCTGCCGAGGCCGCCGCCTTTGGCGAGCATCCTGCCGACCGCTTGGCTCGCGTGCTGACGGTGCTCGACGATGCCGCGCTGGAGATGAGGGGCGCGAGCGACGTGCGCCTGGTGCTCGAGATTGCCTGCACGCGCCTGACGCGTCCCGAGGCCGATTTGACGATTGAGGCTTTGGCCGAGCGTGTGGCACGCTTGGAGGCCATGGTCGCTAACGGCGCCGTGCCGGCGAGCGTGACCGCTGCTCAGGCTGCTGCACCTGCCGCATCCGCGCCCGCTACCGCCCAGCAGCCGACGCTTATTTCGGGCGCCCGTGCTGCCGCTCCGGCGGTTGCTGCGGCTCCCACTGCGGCGACGGCGCACAAGGGCGGCATGCCCTGGGACCGCGGTCCTGCCGCTCCGGTGGCGCAGCCTGCTCCCGCGCCGACCCCCAGGCCCGCTGCGCCTGCGCCTCAGCCTACACCGGTTCCGAAGCCCCAACCCGCTGCTGTCCCGACTCCCGCACCTGCCGCTGCGCCGGCACGTCAGTCCCAGCCCAACAACGCCGCTCAGGTTGCCGCTGCCGGCGCCGCCGAGACCCCTGCGGTTGAGGATGCCGGCGAGCTTCAGCGCAAATGGGCTGAGGTTGTCGAGCGCGTCAAAGCTCAGCGGGCCTCCTACGCGGTTCTTCTGCTTAACGCCCGCGCCACGGCGGATGACGGCTCTAAGCTTACGGTGTCGTTCCCCTCAGACTTTACCATCAAGATGCTCGGCCGCGCCGATACGCGGTCGGTGGTCCTGCCGACAATCAGTGCAGTCTTCGGTCGTCGTACCGTTGACTATGTCTTGGATGGGGGTGGCACGCCGGCTCCTCAACATGAGGAGCATTCTCCATCTGCACGGGCTGCGGCATCTGCGGACCCGCAACCCGTGTCCTCGGCGGCCCCTGCATCCTCGAGCGCCAGCTCGACGCAGTCAAAAGCGGCACCGGTAGCGGCTTCGACTCCGTTGGCGCCTGAATCCGCTGCGCTAAAACCGGCCGCTCCGGCTCCCGCGTCCAAGCCCGCCGCGTCCGCACCTAAGTCGTCCAGTCCGGGTAAGGTTCCCTGGCTGCGCTCCGACAACCCTGCCGGCGCTCCGGCCACGGGCAAGCTCCCGACCGAGCCCGCGCCCCGCGCGCCCGAGCGAGCGTCCGCCCTCAAAGCCCAGTCTGCCTCGCAGCCAGCGACGTGGGAATCCGAGCAAGTGCCCTACGACGATGCTATGGTTGGCGGTTTCGCTGGCGATGCGAGTGGGGAAGATTTGCCCCCGTTCGACGTGCCGGGCGCTGTACCAGCACCCAGGCCTGCCACGGCGGCCCCCGCAGTCGCGACGTCCGCTTCCACAAGCGATGGCGCCCCCGCGGCCCCTTGGGAGTCCAATCCCGGCGCCGGCAGTCCTTTCGGCCACCAGGGCGCAGCCCCGAGCATCCCGCAGACCGAGGATGAGGCCAAAGCCCTCATTCGCGACGTCTTTGGCCAGGCCACCATCTTCAAACCGGTGGAGTAACCGTGCGAAAGGGCATATACGCCGAATTGTGCGACCTTGCATAATTCGACCTTGCATAATCTTTGCGTGCGGTTTGTATGGGGGGACATGTATATCGACTGAGGTAGCGTGTCCGCCCCGCTCGCTGGCCTCGCGCCGTGGTACGATTTTTGAGTTTGAAAGTCCCGCCGTGTTCCGGCTGCCCTTGCAGCTCGGCGTGCGGCCGCACGTAAAGGAGCCATCATGGCCGGTATGAACATGCAGCAGATGATGAAGCAGGCCCGCAAGATGCAGGAGCAGCTCGCCGCCGCGCAGGAGAACCTCAAGTCCCAGACCGTCGACGCCTCTGCCGGCGGTGGCATGGTCAAGGTGACCGTCAACGGCGAGATGGAGCTCGTCAACCTCACCATCGACCCCGACGCGCTCGATCCCGAGGACGTCGATATGCTGCAGGACATGATCATGGCTGCCGTCAACGAGGCCGTCCGCGGCGTCAACGAGCTCGCCAACAAGCAGATGGGCGCCATCACCGGCGGCCTCAACATCCCGGGCATGCCGTTCTAAGACGCGCATATATATGAGTGCCAACCATAGTCTGCAAAAGCTGCTCGATGAGCTGGGCCGCCTGCCGGGCATTGGCCCCAAGTCGGCTCAGCGCATCGCCTATTACCTGTTGGAGGCTGACGCTGAGGAGGCGCGCCGCCTGGCCGAGGCCATCCTGGAGGTTAAGCAGGAGGTTCACTTTTGCAGCCGTTGCTTTAACTACGCCACGGCCGACGAGTGCTCCATCTGCCAGGATTCGATGCGCGACACCACTCGCATTTGCGTGGTGGGCGAGCCGCGCGATGTCCAGGCGATTGAGCGCACGGGCAGCTACCACGGTCTCTACCACGTATTGGGCGGCGTGATCAGTCCCATGGACAAGATTGGCCCCGAGCAGCTGCACATTCGCGAGCTGCTGGCACGCTTGGGCCGCGAGGACATACACGAGGTCATCATCGCCACCAACCCCAATATTGAGGGCGAGACCACGGCGAGCTACCTGGCCCGCACTATCAAGCCACTGGGCGTTGAGGTATCGCGTCTGGCGAGCGGCCTGCCCGTGGGCGGCGACCTGGAGTATGCCGACGAGCTTACGCTTGGGCGCGCTATCGAGGCCCGTCGAACGATTTAGTCGCCGGGTGCCCCGCGGCATGGCCGGCCGTTCTGCCGCACGGGGTACTCATAATTAGGCACGCGTTCGCTTGTTTGTTGTGCAACAAACCTGTTCTACTTTCGCTTATCGCGTGGATGGGGGCGTTTGTACTCCGTATTTGCTCATTCGTTGCGCAACCTTTTAGATTCGCTGATACACTCACATATGGATATGAATGAATGCGCCGCTTTTGAGCGGCGTGTTTTTGTTAGAGGAGAGCGCATGCGGGCCGGGGGCACTCAGACAAAGCGTGGCACCGCGGTGCGCATGCGACGCCGGCTGGGCCTGGCGCCTCGGGCGTACGTGCTGCTGTCGTGCTCGCTGGTGCTCGTTGTTGCCAGCGTTTCGGCCTATGGCATGACGGTGCCGTCCATGGTGCAGGCGCATGCTGCACGCGAGTTGCATATAGGGCGCAAGGCCAAGAGCGACCTGGGAACGACAACCGGATATGCATGGGCGAGCGTGGTCGGGCGCACCGTGTTTGGCGTCGATCCCGCGGACGAGGGCGAGCAGGAGTCCAACGAGATCACGCTGGCAAACGGCAAGACCATCGTGCTCACTAACACCAAGGTTATTACGAAGCTTTCCAATAACAGCGTGGCTTCTGTCATTAACAAGGCGGAGCAGCAGAAGGAGCAGGATACGCAGCAGGCGGGTAAGCCCGGCGGCTCGGACGGGTCCGGTTCTGGCACCGGTTCGGGCTCCGCCTCTGGCGGTGGATCTTCGAGTGGTGGCTCGACGGACGGCGATGCCGGCGGGGACACGGGCACGGGTGGCCTCTCGGCTGCCGAGGAGGAGAGTATCCACAGTTGGCTCGTGACCAAATACAACATGCTCGATGGCTATGTCGCTCGCGCCAATAGCGTGGTGTCGACCTATAACGCCACGGGTGACACCGGACCATGCGATAGCCTGGTCAATGACATGTTTGTCATCCGTGCCGAGTTTGGCCGGCAGACGTTTCCTCCCCAGTCAAAGTGGTATCGACAATTCGCTAACCTTTGGGGCTGCTACACAAACCTGTGTCAATGGGTCGGACATTACGGCGACGATAACGTCGCGCTCAACAACTTCAATAACAATGTGGCGGCGATCGCTCTATGATGACCAATCTTGTTCCCGCCACAAGCCAATCGCTTGCCCGCGATCCCATGGTGGGCCTGCGCCTGGCGCGCGTCGACGGGTTTGAGCCGGCCGTCGCCCTGGGCACGGACGAGTTTCCCGCCTACCTGCGCCGTTTTACGATGCTGTTTGCCGATGACGCCACCATGCGCCGCGGCGGTATCGGCCGTGTGACGCGTGCCGTCAACGCGCAGGGCGAGGCCGTGGCGCTCAAGCAGCTCATCTTGCCAACTCGCGACAAATTTGACGACGATGCCGCTCACGAGGCGCTGGTCACCAAGTTCAAGGCGGCGTTTCGCGAGGAATATGAATGCCATCGCGCCCTTTCGGGCCTTAAAGGCTTTCCCCGCCTCTATGGCTGGGGCGAGGTCGGCGGTGTCCCCGCGATTGTCATGGAATGGGTCGAGGGCGAGACGCTCGCCCGCCTGCGCTCGCGCTTTGCCGTTGATGATGCCGGGCGCCTGTCGCCTCTTGTGGCGGCGCGTCTGGGTCGCGACCTGTTCGACCTGCTCTGCCGTATGAGCCTGGTGGGTGAGGGCTTTGTCCATCGCGACATCTCGCCCGCTAATATTATGGTGCGTACGGCGCGTCTGCCGCTTGACCGGCAGCTTGCCGAGGGCACTTTTGACCTGTGCCTGATCGACTTTGGCTCGTCGCTGGCGCTCGAGCCTGCATCGGCCGTGGTCGGTACCGGCGGCAAGGCGTCGTTTACGGAGCGCTATGCCACGCTGCGTCGCGCGACGGTTGCCTATGCCCCGCCCGAGATGCTCACCGACGATATTCCCGACCTGCGTGCCTTGCGCATGTCGCCGGCGATTGACGTGTACGCCGCGGCGAGCGCGGTCTACGAGCTCATTGCCGGCGTCGCGCCGTATAAGGCGGCACCGGGCGCGTCGGGGACCTCGGGCTCGCGCAAGAAGACGCGTGATATCGCCAGCCCTTATCGCCTCAAGATGGATACGCTGCCCGATTATCCCGTCGGCGCCCACGCGCCCGGCTGCGACTTGACGCAGCTGTTGCGACGCGAGCCCGATGTGGCGCTTGCCGCGGCCGAACAGGCTCAGCAGCTGGGGCTCGATCCAAATTCCGAGGACTTGCGCGATGCACTGGCGTTTGTCGATACGCAGCTGTCCGACGTGGTGATGGCCTGTCTGTCGTGTCACCAGGAAGATCGTCCGGAGCCTGCTGCCGTGGAGGCGGCGCTCTCGGCGTTTTGCGACCATTATGCGCAAAATGTCGCTCGCTTCGCGCCGAGCCGCTCATGCCGTGTCCGATGGAGGTATCGGGCCGGGCGATGCGGCGTGCGGCGATGATTGCGTCGACGGCGGTCTGCGGTGCGCTTTGGGCCGCGGTCGTGGTGTCGGCGGCGTTGCTGGTGTCGGGCGCCCATGTGATGATTGCCGTGGGGCCTCTTATGTGGTCCGGAAAGTTGCCGGGCATCGTTGCTGCGCTGGCGTTGGCGCTGCCGGGCGTGGCGGGCATTGTCACCGGAGCCTTGGCGCGCAATCGCCGCACGGGGTTCTTGCAGGGCGGGCTCGCACTATCTGCCTCCGAGGTTCCGATGTTGGTTGTACTCGCGTGCACTGTGTTTTCCCAGCATGCCGTGGCGGGTGGTCTGGTGGCTGCTTTAATTGCAACCTATGCGCTCACGTGGTTTTTGCTGGCGATGGGGTTTGCCTTCGAGCTCCCCGTCGTGTCAGCACGACGTACGAAAATCGCCATGGCGACACCGCTTGCCGGCGGAGCCGCGGCGGCGCGCGTCTTTGGCGGGCCTGTCGAAGCATCTGACGATATCTCTGTGACCAAGGAGGGCTAAGCCCATGGCTTCTCAAAACGAGCTCACCCCGTGCGGGGCAATGTTCGACATCTTTAAGCGCGCGGCGCGCCTGAGCCATATCGAGCTGTGCGGTCTGGTGCTCTCAAGCCGTCCGCTTGCCGATGGCCGTAGCCCTCAGAGTCGCGCCGCCGATCGTTCGTGGGTCTCGCGCTTTATCGTGCGTGCACCGGTCGGCACACTGCAGGAGCGTTATTTTGCCGATTACGGTACCTCGGCCGCGCGCATTATGTCGCAGCTGGCCCTGCGCCGCCGCAATCCCATGGATGCTGCGGCGGTGACCAATATGGTGTGCGGGCCTGCTGGCGAACCTATGGTTCGTGCGCTCGAGGAATGCCATCAGGACACGAATCTTTATCGCAATGCGCTCGAGCGCCTGTCACAGGCGGCGGAGCTCATGCCCGCCGAGCGCGCGGAGGCCATCCTGGTGCTGTTCGTCGCCGTAGGCTGTTCGGCGGATGTTCGCTCGTCGGTGACCTACGCCATCGATTACGCGCATGCGACCTGCGGCGGTGCCACGTCGACGCCGCGCTCGCTGAGCACATCTTCAGTCACAGGTGAGAACGAGGCTTCGCCGGCGCATCCGCTGGGACTGTTGCGCGTGCAAAACGGCTACGTGGTGAGCGCTCCGCGCTGGATTCAACCGAGTGAGGAGGGCGTCGAGATCGGCGCGCTGGCCACGGGGGAGGGCGACATCACCGACGTCGGTGACGATGTTTCGGCTCGCCATGCCCATATCTGGTGCGATGCTCAAAATGCCTGGCACGTCGAGGACCTGTCGTCAACCAACGGCACGGTGGTGGTAAACGGGGCCACGAGCGTCTGCATTCAGGTGGAGCCCGGCCGCTCTGCCCAGCTCAATCCCGGCGACGAGCTCAAACTCGGCGAATCCACCACCTATGCCATCCTCCTCGGCGCCCTCTAGCCGGCAGATAGGGACCTTCCTTTTATGCCGGCATGTGGGGACACTCCTTAGCGTGTCCGAGCCAGCCGCCCGGGGACGAAGCATTCATTTTGACCCTTGGCGGTCACCCGAGGTAAACCTTTACCGCCCACCTATATTTGCCGAAATATGGCTTGGCGGCGGGGTACAATAAACCCGCATGCGGATTTCCGTTGCGGGCGCCTCCCATCGCCGGGGCGTGCCCGGGAGCATCCGGTATGCGGCCTTTGCGGCGCCCGGTCATGTGCAAGACGGGCAGCCGGGCCTGTGGAGCGCGTGCAGCCCTCCTCGTCTCGGCATGTCTTCTCTCCACGCCATGTACCTGCTGCTCGGCCTGCCTGCCAGATGATGGAAGCAACAGCGAAAATCCCATCACGCCAACATCCCGGCGATCGCCGGGGCCTGTATACCTATATGAGAGGAGAGGGGTATATGGCGCGTAAGTT
>OLPO01001131.1_pt1 | contig 19033 bp, 17 predicted proteins | sample 1672831 | NCBI WGS metagenome assembly OLPO01 (sample SAMEA3136728, study PRJEB25190) | human gut metagenome
TACGCACGGTGGTGTGAGAGGTCGGCGGTCTATTGGCCGCCTCCTACTCGATTACTGTTTTGATTTTCTTTTCTCCGCTTTGGAAGACGATTGGAAAATATATCCAGTTTCTTCAGTCTCCAACCAGACTGATGGCAACGGCGCTGACGGGGCTGTGCTTCTCATTCTGCCTTTCTGCAGCGGCGCTTTTGGATCTGGATGACCGGAAATGGAAGAGAATGGCAGCGGCAGCGGTCTGTGGAATGCTGGTCCTTTTTGCAGGTCAGGCATGGAGCCAGATTCCACCCTATGCAAATCTGGTTCCGGCGGATTCCATTGACTATACCGGAACGATTATGGGACTGGGGGCTGGAACGGAATGGCTTCCGGACGGCGGCAGTCAGTACATGATTGAGGAGCCGGAGCGGGCCATTGATCCGGAGGACGGCGGAGCCTACGGAATCAAAGAGAAGGACGGAACCTATTTTGACGTCTATGTCCGGATGGATATGGCATATTACGACATGCCTTACTTCTATTACAAGGGATATACCGCATATCTGCTGGATGACAATGGCACGCCGGTGCAGGAACTGACGGTGGAGAAATCCCCGGTCCATGGGTATGTCCGGGTACTTCTTCCGGAAACCGGAAGTGAAATCGGTCATGTTCTGGTGACCTATCGAAAGACGAAGATCCAGAAAGCGGCATACATCTTTAATGGTCTGTTTGTAATCGGGCTTGCCGTATTTTTGATGAAAAAGAAGAAGTCAAATGGTCTGCGTCAGCCGGCCCAGGGGTAATGGCAGATGCAGGTGTGTCATTCGAAACAGAGTGAAGTATCAATCAGATATCCGAAGGGAGATCATATTGGTGCGTATATTGGAGAGCCACTTAAAAGAAGGAAAGAATCCTGCAGAATGCAGTCTTTGCAGTACGTATAAAACTTTTTTCAGCGGTGTAGAGAAATTCCGAAGCATGTGGGCGCGGTTGTATCTTTCTGCGTTGGTATTGTATCTTCCGCTGATTGTTCTTCGCCTGACCAACGACATGGACGGAATGTGGGATCAGGATGATCATGTGACCGGTGTTGCTGAGCTTCGGATGGGACGGTGGTTCTGGCCCATGCTGGACAAGCTGCGGCTGAACATTTCGCTGGATCCTCTGCCTGCTGTTCTGGCATTGGCCATTTTTTCCTGTGGAATTTTATTTCTGTTTTCTATCCTGAGAGCGGATTTGACAGACAAAAGGGGAAAGGTGACGGCATGGTTAGCGGGGATGATGATTTTGGTCTCCCCATCTCTTTTATGTCAGCTTTCTTACAGTCATATGTCGATTAATGATGCGGTATCTTTCTTCTGTGCGATTCTGGCAGTATGGCTGCTTCAGAGGGAAAAATGCAGGAAGAAAGACGTGGCTCTTTCGGCCATGTTCGTTGCACTGATGATGGGCGGATACCAGGCATCTCTGGGCATCACCTGTGTGACAGCACTGCTTTGCTTCCTTTTACTTCTGGGGCAGGAAGAAGAGATCAAGAAGGCTCTTTCTTTTGCCGGGAAAATACTGTTCTCACTTGCTGTGGGTGCGGTGTTATATGAGGTGTTTCTGCACCTTTGCCTGTTCGCAACAGGAGAAACTCTGGCTGATTACAATGGAGCAGATGCCATCACTTTTTCCGGAGTCATTGGGAATTTGCCGTCCAGTCTTCGACATACGTATACTTCGCTTCAGTTTTATTTTGGAGGAGCCGGATACCAGTTCCATGTACTGCAGGCGCACAGGTGGTTTCTTGTTCTGTACTTTGTACTTGCGATTGCTGTTGTTTGGTATATTGGCCGGACGCTGAGAGATAAGAAACAAAAGAGATTACTCCGGAGCATCCTGATGGCAGCAGCCTTCCTGTTGCTTCCAGTGTTTGCGAACAGCTTCTTTTTGTTGGCGGTTTCTGCGGAGACCATGATGCAGATGACGATGGGGATGGCGCTTGTTTTGCCGGGAGTACTGCTCTTATTGATGAATTCTGCAAAAGTATACACGAAGAAACCGAATGAAGCCGATGGGCTTTCAAAAGAGGAGACTTTGGAGAAGAAAGGAACGATTATGCAATACTGACACCGGTCATGATTGCAATTTTTCTGACGTATTGGGAACCGTTAAAGAAAATGTGGAAGGAGATACTTCTTCTATGCGTTTTTCTTGCGCCACAGCTTCTTTTGTATGGAAAAGAAGCTATGGCAGAACGCTATATTATTCCTTCATCGATAGGATATGGAATGTTCTTTATCCTTGCCGCTTCCAAATCCGGGTTTCTTTCCGGAAAGAGGAGAAAGATTTATCAGCTGGCTGTTTTGCTGTTGATATTGCTCGGATTCCGAACAACATTGATAGAGGCGGATTATTACCGTTATCGCGGAGAGAGTGTTACAAATGCTCTGGAATACATTCGCAACGAAACAAAGGAGAATCCGGATGTTTCTGTAATGAGTTGCATTGGCTATTCCAATCCGGAAGCGGATAATACGGTAGCTGCCTGGATGGAGTATTACGGCCAGGAGGGACAGATGTATTACTGGAGTGAATCGGATGATTCAGTCAGAGACTACAGGGCACAGGCCGAACAAAAGGATGATTTCGAATATGACCTGTATGATATGGATATTGTCATTGCGTATAATGCAACGGATCGTCACTATACAGGAAAATGTAAGCCTGTGCGTGATCAGCTTCTGACTTCTGACTATACTATGGTCAATGCGGGAACCATAGACATTTATGTTCATAATAATTCTGATATTGGGTTACCTGATGATCAGATCAGGACATCCTATTACCAGTGATTTGGCTCGAAAAGAAGATGCGTGTAAGTATGAGAAATACAACAATTAAATGTGGGAAAATCGTAACAGTAATGGCTTTGGTGATTCAGTTGGGAGTATTGCTGAATATCTGCAGGTACACTTTTTTCTCTGCGGATGATTACTGGCATGCAGTGACGGCCGGAGGAATCCAGAACACTTTCCCCGAATTGTGGTCCGCTGCCTGGGATTTCATGAGGACAAGGTTTTATGGCTGGCAGGGAACCTTTTTCTCCATGTTTCTGCAGATTTTCCTGTGTCCGTTGAACTGGAATATTTCAAATCCGTATCGGGCACTTCATATCATTTTGATTGTTGTATGCCTGTTATTCTTTTTCAGCCTCTATCTGTTTAACCGGAATCTTGCCATTTGGATTGGATATTCTTCTGAATGGGTGATTTTATGCGGATATACGATTCTGGTTACTGCATTGCTGAACACACGGTCCTATTATGAGAATTTCTTTTGGTTTTCCGGCATAACCAGCTATACAATTCCAATGACGTTCTCCCTCCTGGCAGGAGCGATGCTTCTTCGAAAGAAAGGCCGGAAAACTGTGGGGAAATGTGGAAAGCTGTCTGGCGTCGGGATATCTATCTTGTTATTTCTGGCTTGCGGTGGTTCACTGGAAATTGCATTACCGATCTGCTATGTCCTGCTTATTTGGGTGGTAAACAGAATTCACAAAAGAAGTATTACAGGTGCGGTGGTCTTAGCATTCGCAGCAGCCATGGCAGGAACCTTCATTAATGGGGCGGCACCAGGAAATTATGTCCGGCATGCCGTAACGGCAAAGGACAGTGGAGTACTCAGCATGCTGTGGCATGCGGGACGTAATATGTTGTTCCAGTTATTTGATGAATGTGGGAGAATGTTTGATGCTTCCGTAATGGTGGTTATGGTTTTTGCTGCGATGCTGTTGGGGTGCCTCGCATGGTATCACCTGTCCTCCGAAGTAATCCGCAGGAGTATGATGTTGGCTTTTCTTATCGTTCCCATTCCGGCGCTTGCAATTTTTCCTGTTGTTCTGGGATACGGATCGGTGGGGTTACCGGAAAGAACTTACCTGATGCTGAATCTGTCCTTGGCAGGAGTATTTCTGAGCTTTGCATTTTGTGCAGGGGCAGTGCTGTCAGCAATCTGGAAGGACCGGCTGAAGGTGGGTACCATTTTGCTGCTTCTGATTCTGGTGGCTGCAATGACGGATCAGGAAGGGCTGTATCGGACTTATGAGGGAGATTTTCTTTATCAGCTTCCGATGGCAACGCTTGCAATGGATAGTCAGAAGGGGTGGGTTTCCCGTTACTATCAAGACGTTGTTTCATTTTATGACGGCATTGCTAATTCGGAAGAAATGAATGTGACCGTAGATGCGGGGCAGCTTTTGACTGCACCTAAGGGACTTATGCCGTTGATTATTCTGGATGCGGACAGCCTGGCACAATACTATGGAAAGACAAGCATAAGTGTGGTTTCTGATGCTGCAGCGGAGACGGGAGAGTAGTTTTGTTATGAATCATGTAATACGAAATATGGCATATGAGTTCCGACGCAAATATGGAAAGGTATTTACTGCCTTATATTTGAGTAGTCTGCTGCTGTATCTGCCGTTTCTTATTCTGCGTCTTACCAATGATATGGACGGCATGTGGGATCAGGATGACCACATTACGGGAGCTGCGGAGCTTCGGATGGGGCGCTGGTTCTGGCCGATTCTGGATAAGCTGCGCCTGAATGTGTCACTGGATCCGCTCCCTACGTTGATTTCTCTTGCAGTTTTTTCTTGTGGTGTAATTTTACTGTTATCCCTGATGAATGTCCGGACGGAGAGCAGGAGGGAACAGCTTTTCGCGTGGACCATTGGGATGATGATTCTGGCTTCTCCGACGGTTCTGTGTCAGCTTTCCTACAGTCATATGACGATCAATGATGCAGTCTCATTTCTCCTGGCTGTTTTTGCTGTCTGGCTTCTTCGAAAGAGGGAAAGAGGTTGGAGGGAAATCTTACTCTCCGGTCTGATGATTGCGTTAATGATGGGAGGATATCAGGCCACTCTTGGCGTCACCTGTGTGGCAGCATTGTTTGCATTTGTCAGAATGCTGCAGCAAAGAGAACAAGTACGAAATGCACTTGCCTTTGCAGGACGCATGCTGCTTGCCATCCTTTTGGGGGCGGTACTGTATGAAGTTTTTCTCCATTTGGGACTTGTACTGACCGGTCAGACACTTTCTGATTACAACGGAGCGGATGCAATTACACTTACAGGGGTGTTGGGGAATTTGCCTTCCAGCATTTGGCATACATATACAGCGTTTGGATTTTATTTTGGAGGGAATGGCTACCATTTCAATCTCCTGCAGTCACAGGGATGGTTCCGTTTTCTGTACCTGATCCCGGCAGGAATTGCTCTTTTCTGTATTCGGGAGGCCGGAAATGCTCTCAGCTCTATTCTGATTATTGCGGCGTTTTTGTTGATTCCGGTATTTGCCAACAGTTTTTTTCTGCTTGCAGTTTCGGCAGAGACGATGATGCAGATGACAATGGGAATGGCACTTGTTCTGCCGCTTGTGTTCTGTCTGACAAACTGGAAGAAGCGTCTTTCAGGAATTGTCATTGCTGCGCTCTTTTTGATTTTGTACGGGGAAGCGGGTCAGAATGTCAACGATCAATATGCGATGTATGCAGGACGCAGGGCAACTACCGCGATTGCAGAGCAGGTGATGGATTGCTGGGCGTTATCCGGAATAGATTATACGGAGAATGTGGTGTTGGTCTATGGCACACCTGAAAAGTCACCATTGTTCTCTAAGGCTGATCTGTATGATCGTGCCAATTCATATGCGCAGTACGGGCGCTTTGCACCAACCTCCGAGGGAAATCGCCTCTGCTGGTCGCATTTCTTTGAACAGCAGCTTCGTGTGAATGTGAATTACGCAGAGGGTGACACGCTGGAGACGATTTATCATTCACCGGAGGTTGCGGCAATGCCAGTGTATCCGGCTGCCGGATCTGTGGCCAATGTGTGGGGCGTGACCGTGGTAAAGGTGTCGGAATAAGATCTTCCGGAGAAAACCTTCAAATATGACCACAAACCAACAAAATCTGGCAAGTCCGTTTTATTTTTACTGTTCAATTTGACGGAAACAAAGGCTATAATGATAACCGTGAGGGTCTGGAATTATGAAACCGGACCTTCGCGGTTTTTTACTCTATCTTATGAGGAGGTATCATACATGATATTTCAGAAGAAACATCTGACAAGTATTGATGCCGGGCACTACAAGCATACTTGCGATTCGGCCACCGAGGTCATGCCGCTTCCTTCTGTTGTGAAGCTGTCCATGTCTGAGAACATCGGTGCTCCCTGCAAACCGCTGGTGAAGAAGGGAGACTACGTGAAGGTCGGTCAGCTGATCGGCGATACGGATGCTTTCCTTAGTGTTCCCGTGCATGCTTCGGTTTCCGGTACGGTGACCGGAATCGAGACGATCCGCAATGCCATGGGCGGACAGGATACCCTGGTCTGCATCGAGCCGGATGGGAAGCAGGAGATGGCGGAGGATCTGAAGGCTCCTGTCATAGAGGATCAGCCTGCGTTCATCAAGGCAATGCGTGCATCGGGTCTGGTTGGTCTTGGCGGGGCATCCTTCCCGTCCTGGGTGAAGTTTAATCCGAAGAACTTAATCGATATTGATACACTGATCATCAATGGCGCGGAGTGCGAGCCTTTTATTACATCCGATCACCGGACGATGCTGGAGGATGCGCAGAATGTCATTGACGGCGCACTGGCACTGAAGAAGTGGCTGATCGCAGAGAATGTCTACATCGCCATCGAGGTCAACAAGCAGAATGCCATTGATAAGTTCAATCAGATGATCAGGGAGCAGAATCTGGAAGGCTTTCATGTTTTCCCGCTGCAGTCCCGCTACCCGAAGGGCGCAGAGCGTGTTCTGATTTATGAGGTGACCGGCAAGCAGTGTGATGCAGGTGTTCTTCCGGCGTCCCTGGGGGTCATTGTGTCGAACATTACCTCCACGGCATTTGTCGGTCAGTACCTGAAGGACGGAGTTCCGCTTGTCAGAAAGCGTCTGACCGTTGACGGTGACGCTGTTGCAGAGCCGAAGAACGTGATGGTTCCGAACGGCGCACTGGTACATGACATCATAGAATTCTGCGGCGGCTACAAGAAGGAGCCGAAGAAGATTCTTCTCGGCGGCCCGATGATGGGACGCGCGATTTTCTCCGATGAGGTTCCGGTTGTCAAGGCGAACAATGCCATTCTTGCGTTCTCGGAGGACCTTGCGGTAATTCCGGAGGAGACGGCCTGCATCAACTGCGGACGCTGCCATACGGCCTGTCCGTTTAACCTTCTGCCGACGAAGTTTGCAGATGCCTATCAGCATAAGGATGTGAAGACGCTGCAGGATCTCCAGGTTATGCAGTGCATGGAGTGCGGCTCCTGCTCTTATGTATGTCCTGCACACAGACCGCTCGCATTCTATAATAAGCTGGCGAAGAATCTGGTAAAGGAGGCTGGCAAAAATGGCAGATAGTAAATTTAAGACCAATCTGACCGTATCCGCTTCGCCGCATCTTGTGACGACACTGGATACGAAGAAAACGATGCAGTATGTGGTTCTGGCATTGCTTCCGGCAACGGTCATGGCGACGGTGTACTTTGGAATCGGAGCGCTTCTCCGTGTGATTCTGGGGGCTCTGTTCTGCTTCGTGTCCGAGTATTTGTACAACAGACTGATGAAGAAGCGTGATACCACAGGTGACTGCTCCTTTGCGGTGACGGGTGTGATTCTTGCACTGAACCTGCCTGCAAACTTCCCGATCTGGATGGAAGCCATTGGCTGCGCAGTTGCGATCGTCATTGTGAAATGTCTGTACGGCGGCATTGGTAAGAACATTGCAAACCCTGCGATTGTCGGCAGAATTGTTCTGCTGCTGTCCTTTACGTCTTATATGACGACTTGGCCGCTCACCCGCTTCCAGAAGGCGGTGATCAGTACCGATGCGGTGACCGGTGCAACTCCCTTAGGAGAGCTTGCTGACGGAGCAGCCAGCCTTCCTTCTCTTACGGATCTGCTGATCGGCAACATCGGGGGCGCGATGGGGGAAACCTGCACGATTGCGATTCTGATCGGCGGTATTTTCCTGATCTGGAAGAAGGTCATCAGTCCGCTGATTCCTCTGACGTTCATCGGAACGGTCTTTGTGTTCTCACTGATTTATTATGCATGTGTCGGCGGAGCAGGGCAGTACGGCGCATTGGGAATGGCTGTATATGAGATCCTGGCAGGCGGCGTGTTCTTCGGTGCGTTCTTCTGCGCAACGGATTACGTGACCTCGCCGATTATGAACATCGGAAAGATTATTTATGCGATCGGATGCGGTGTCTTTACCATGATCATCCGTCTGTTCGCATCGTATCCGGAGGGTGTATCCTTCGCGATTTTGTTCATGAATGTGATGACTCCTTTGATTGACCGCTTTGTGGAGCGTCAGTATTACGGAATTGCCAGGGCAGAGAAGGCAGCGAAGAAGGCTGCAGCCAAGGCGGCCGGGAGCGCTTCCGCCGATGAGGCGAAGGGAGGTGCAAAGGCATGAGTAAGAGAACAAATGCAGCTTCTGCAGAAGAGAATTTCGGCAGGGAGTATGTCTATCCGGTTGTGATTCTGGTGGTCATCTGCGTGGTGACGACAGCACTTCTTGCAATCACGAATTTTATTTCCGCACCGATTATTGTGAAGAATCAGGAGGCGGCTGCAACGGCAGCGCGGAAGGAGCTTCTGACCGATGCGGATTCCTTTACCGCCATGGATACGGATCTTCAGGTATCGGAGGATCAGTCGGCAAAGGTGACAGAGGTTTATCAGGCAGACAACGGCGCGGGCTATGTCATCACGGTCGTGACAAAGTCCTTCGGCGGAGATCTTACGATGATGGTTGGCCTTACCTCGGATGGCTCGATCACGGGCGTCAAGGTGACAGACAGTGCAGATACGCCCGGTGTCGGCTCCAAGGATGCACAGCCGGAATATCTGGCGCAGTATGACGGACTTACTGAGCTGACGGCTCAGGATGTCAAGAAGGAGACTTCTGTGACGTCAGGCGGAGCGGCGTTCCAGTACATCACCGGCGCTTCGGTTTCCGGCACCGCCATTCATAAGGGCGTATATCTGGCGCTCGATCAGTTCAAGGCGTTAGGAGGTGCTCAGTAATGGAAGAAGTTCAGAAGAAATCAAAATTAAGCATCCTGACCAATGGCTTTATTAAGGAGAACCCGGTTCTGGTGCTGGTCATCGGTACCTGTCCGACGCTGGCAACCTCGACCTCGGTAGAGACCGGTCTTGGCATGGGACTTGCGGCGACGGCGGTTCTGGTGTGCTCGAACATTGTAATTTCGGCGCTCCACAAGCTGATTCCGGATAAGGTCCGCATTCCCTGCTTCATTACGGTTATTGCGGGCTTTGTTACCATCGTGCAGATGCTTCTTCAGGCGTTTGTGCCGTCTCTGTATTCGGCACTTGGTCTGTATCTGCCTCTGATCGTTGTAAACTGCATCATTCTCGGACGTGCCGAGATGTTTGCATCGAAGAACACAATGGGAGATTCGGCACTGGACGGCCTTGGCATGGGACTTGGCTTTACGCTGACGCTGTGCGTGATGGGCTCCATCCGTGAGATCCTTGGCTCCGGAACCTGGCTTGCAGGCGACTGGTTCGGTCTTGCTCCCGGCTTTAAGGGAATTCCGATTCTGTCAAATTTCATTCCCGGCATGTCCATCATGACGATGGTTCCCGGCGGCTTCTTTGTCTTCGCCTGCGTGATGGCAGCGGTACATCATCTTACCAGAGACAAGTCGAAGATTCGCAAAGACTTCGGCTGCAGCGCCTGCGCGATGGAGAGCTCCTGCTCTCCGGAGAGAAAGGCACTGGAGAGCGGCGCCTGCGCGGTGGATGAGAAGACGAAGGAAGCGATGAAGATCGCAAAGGCAGCAGAGGAGAAGAGTGCTGCCGCAAAGGCAGCCGCAGCTTCTGCTCCGGCATCTGAGAAGGAGGAGAAGTGATCATGAGCTTTACCAAAATGATTCTGATCATCATCTCGATGGTCCTTGTCAATAACTATCCGCTGGCACAGTTTCTGGGTATCTGTCCCTTCCTTGGTGTCTCCAAGGATCTGGACAGTGCAAAGGGCATGGGCATTGCGGTTACTCTGGTCATGGGACTTGCTTCCATCGTGACCTTCCCGATCCAGCAGCTCCTTTTGTCCTGCGGGATTGAGTACATGCAGACGGTCGTCTTCATTCTGGTCATTGCGGCACTGGTGCAGTTTATTGAGATGTTCATGAAGAAGAACATGCCGGCGCTGTATACCTCGCTTGGTATCTATCTGCCTTTGATTACCACAAACTGCGCAGTTCTCGGTGTCTGCATTTCCAATACCGAGGATTACACGGTTGCGGCAGTCGGATCCTTTGGCGCGGCATATGTTTATGCGATTCTGCAGGGCTTTGGCGGCGGCCTCGGATTCTGGTTTGCCATGATGATCATGGCCGGCGTCCGTACGAAGCTTCAGGATCAGTCAGCGATTCCGAAGGCGTTTCAGGGAGTTCCGATTATTCTTACCACGGCGGCAATTCTGTCTCTGGCGTTTATGGGATTCTCGGGAATGATCTGAATGGTCTGAAAGGATCGGTTAGGAGAGGTATCATTATGAATTTGATCATTATTGCAATTGTACTGATCCTTGTGGTTGGTCTTATTGCCGGAGTCCTTCTTTCCTATGCTTCGAAGGTATTTGCGGTGAAGGAGGATCAGCTGTTTCTGGATCTGCGCGCAGAGCTTCCCGGTGCGAACTGCGGCGGCTGCGGATATGCGGGCTGCGATGACTACGCACATGCTCTTGCGAATAAGAATGCAGCAGAGCCGGTTCCCTGTACGAAGTGCGCGGTCGGCGGTCCTGCGGTTGCGGCAAAGCTTGCGGCAACGCTTGGAACAACCGCGGGAGATGTGGAGCGTCAGGTTTCCTTTGTTGCCTGCAACGGAACAAAGGAGAATGCGAAGCCACTGTATGAGTATTCCGGAAGAGTGGAGAGCTGCGCGGCAGCAAAGACTCTGTTCGGAGGCTCGAAGGAATGTCCCTATGGCTGCATCGGCCTGGGCGACTGTGTGAATGCCTGTGAGTTTGATGCCATCCATCTCTGCGATGGTGTCGCGGTGGTCAATCCGGATGTATGTACTGCCTGCGGCAAGTGTATTAAGACCTGCCCGCAGCACTTGATTTCACTGAAGCCTGTTTCGGAGAAGGTTTTCGTTCAGTGCTCCAACAAGGATCTTGGCAAGGCAGCGATGGCAGTCTGCAAGACCTCCTGCATTGCATGCCGGATGTGTGAGAGAACCTGCCAGCATGATGCGGTCCATGTCGTGGACAATGTGGCAGTGATTGATCCGGCGAAGTGCATCGGCTGCGGCGAGTGCGCGGCGAAGTGTCCGAAGCATGCCATTCTGGATCTTGCGAAGAAGGCATGACAACCGATACGTAAAAAAGAATGTGCTACGCGAATAAGACGGCGGAGAGAAATCTCTGCCGCCTTTTTTACGATTACGGCATGTGGTAGAATAAACATGTTTGACTGGATGTATCAGAACAGAGAAGCAAGAGAGGGGAAGCCGGGAAATGCCGGAAACGAAGCATTATGACAGAATCATTATAGGGGCCGGGCTGTATGGTTTGTATGCGGCATTGTTCTGCTGCAAAAGAGGTCAGCATGTGCTGGTTCTTGAATGTGACCGGGAGCCTTTTTCTCGTGCAACGTATATCAATCAGGCCAGAGTTCATCAGGGATATCATTATCCGCGATCTTTATCTACCGCAATCAAATCTGCCGGGTATTTCGAGCGTTTTAACCGGGATTACAGTTTCTGTATCAACCGTGAATTCGAACAAATCTATGCCACATCCAGTCAGTATTCCTGGTCAGACGCAGAACAGTTCGGGAAGTTTTGCCGTGCGGCAGAAATTCCCTGCGAGGAACTTCCGGTTGGGAAATATTTCAAAGAGGGAATGTGTGACGGTGTATTCCGGACAAGGGAGTATACCTATGATGCCAGGATTCTTCGAGATTATTTTCTGCGGGAGTTGGAATCCTTTGAGAATGACTGTGAGCTGTGTTATGGAGTGAAGCTTGAAGCAATTGAGAAGCTTTCGGACCGGTACCAGATCCGTTTTCAGAATTCAGAAAGCGAAGAAAAGGACTTTTGCATGGCCTCGGCACCTTTTGTACTGAATGCAACTTACGCCGGAACCAATCAGATCAGCCACATGGCGGGATATGAGCCGTTTGGCATTAAATACGAGCTGTGTGAGATCATCCTCTGTGACGTAAATGAAAGGCTCAAGGGGATTGGCTTTACGGTGATGGACGGACCGTTTTTCTCCATCATGCCGTTTGGGAAGACAGGACTTCATTCGCTGACATCGGTGACTTTCACTCCTCACACGACGAGTTATTCCGAGGTTCCTTCTTTTTCCTGTCAGAAGGAGAGCATGGGACATTGCTCGAAGGAGAGGCTCGGTAACTGCAATGATTGCCCGGCAAAGCCGCAGACAGCCTTTCCTTATATGGCAAATCTTGCACGCAAGTATTTGCGCGATGAATATGAATTTCACTATCGTGAATCACTTTTTTCCATGAAACCGATTCTGTTGAGCTCGGAAATTGATGATTCGAGGCCAACTGTGATTCGGAAGTTTTCGGACAAACCGACGTTTATCAGTGTCCTGTCGGGGAAGATTAATACCGTTTATGATCTGGACGAGGTGTTGGGCGCAGATTAATTCTCGGTGGTTTACGGTACACCTGTTCTGAATCACAGATAAAGCAGGAATTTCTGGAGAGATAGAATCGTATGAATGGGGAAATTGGTAAGAATAAAGAACAGAATTTCGTATCGGCCGTCATTTATGTTCATAATGCAGAGGACCGGATTGAACGGTTTCTTGACATGGTGGTGGAGGTGATGGAGCGGAATTTTGAGCATTCGGAGATCATCTGTGTCAATGACAGCTCCGAGGATGGGAGCCTTTCGATCATTCGGAAGGTCAGCAAAGCAGCGGAGAAAACCAGCATTTCCGTTGTGAATATGAGTTATTATCACGGCCTTGAGCTTGCAATGGATGCAGGAATGGATCTTGCGATCGGCGATTTCGTGTTTGAATTCGATAATACGGTTGCGGACTTCAATTCTTCCGTCATTATGGAGATTTATCGGCATTCACTTGAGGGGTATGATATTGTAAGCGCTTCGCCGAATCGGAAGGAGAGGCTGTCGTCCAGGATGTTTTATCGGATTTTTGCGAAGTTTGCGGCGGTTTCTTACCGCATGAATACGGAGAGCTTCCGGGTTCTTAGCCGGCGCGTGATCAACCGCGTGAGCTCGATGAACAAAACGGCTCCCTACCGAAAGGCCCTGTATGCGAACTGCGGACTGAAGACAGACTGCATCCGATATGAGGTGACAGGAGAATGGAGTAAGGCTCGTGACCGGAAGGAGCAGCGCTATCGCATGGATCTTGCGGCAGATGCACTGATTTTGTTTACAGAGGTCGGATACCGATTTTCCATGACGATGACGGTTGTGATGATGCTGATGTCGATCTTTATGACGGTGTATTCTCTTGTAACCTATTTTGTGATTCACCCGGTGGAAGGCTGGACGACGACGATCCTGTTTCTGTCTGTAGCATTCTTTGGCTTATTCGGAATACTGACAATTATTGTGAAATATCTGCAGCTTCTGGTGGATATGGTATTTAAGCGGAAGCATTACAGCTTTGAGAGCATCGAGAAGCTGACAAAGTAGCCGGACACTTTATTGCTTCAAGGAAAGAAGCATCGGATGATTTGGATGTAAGGCGTGAGGAAATCTATGAACGCATTGGTTGGATATACAGGCTTTGTCGGCGGCAACATCTGTGCGGCGGGGAAGTTTGAGGGTTTATACAATTCGAAGAATATCGAGGAGGCCTATGGAACAAGACCGGAGCTTCTGGTCTATGCGGGACTTCGCGCGGAGAAATATCTGGCAAACAGTGCACCGGAAAAGGATATGGAGCTGATTTTTCAGGCGGAGGAGAATATCCGGAGAATTGCCCCGAAGAAGCTGGTACTGATTTCAACGATTGACGTGTTCAAAAGCCCGGTAGGAGTGAATGAAGCGTCAGAGATTGAGACGGAAGGCCTGCAGGCCTATGGCTATGACAGGTATCAGCTGGAGTGCTGGGTGCGAAGGGAGTATCCGGACGCTTTGATTATCCGTCTTCCCGGCCTTTTCGGAAAAGGAATCAAGAAGAATTTTATTTATGATTACATTCACGTTGTTCCGTTTATGCTGAAGGAGAATAAATTCGAGGAGCTGGAAGGAAAAGAGCCGGAGCTTCGAAATGTTTATACACGGCAGGAGAACGGCTTTTACCGTCTGCAGGCTTCTGAAGAGGAGAAGGAAAATCTGAAGGGGACTTTTCGCAGGCTCGGGTTTACGGCGCTGAACTTTACAGACAGCAGGAGCAGCTATCAGTTTTATGATCTGTCGAGGCTCTGGACAGACATACAGAAGGCGTTGGAGCTTGGGCTTCGTCTCTGGCATCCGGCAACGGAGCCTGTGACAGCGGGAGAGGTGTATCGATATCTGACAGGACAAGAGTTCTGCAATGAACTTGGAGGTACACCGGCTGTGTACGATTATCGGACGGTCTACGACGGTGATTTTGGCGGAAAAGGCGGATATATTATGCAAAAGAGCGAGGTGCTGGAAGCAATCCGTGATTTTGTGATATCGGAGGAATAGAGAACATAATGAGAAATATGCCATTAAAGTCCATGAACAAGCGGACAGTATTGATTGGATTTGCGTTTCTGCTTGCCGCTGTTTTTCTGCTCCGGCTGGACGTTTTCGATTCGTTTTATCATGGCTATTTTACGGATGCAGTGGCTTATGACAGAGTCGATACAGATTCTGTTCTTGGCACATATAATCTGGCTGATGGTGAGATGAATTTATCTTTTGTGCCGCAGAAGAGTCATCTGGCAGGCTTTGTGCTCTATCTTGAAAATCCAACTGATAATACAGGGTATTTGAATCTGCAGATCCTTGATGAAAAGGGAAAGCTTGTAAAGAGCATTCAGGAAGATCTTTCCAAAATCCAAAATGAACATGAGTATAAAGTCCAATCGAACCTCCCTTTGAAGCAAAATGCCTCCTATCTTCTGAAAATATCTGCGCAGGATTATCGCACCGCACCTTCTCTCATCATCGTCAGTGACCAGTATCGTGCTCCGGAAAGTGCGGACAATGGCGTGCTGATTGGCTATGCGTATGGAAATCCGACATTCAAGGATGCTGAGAAATATCTTCTTACGATTCTGGTGTTTGGGTTATGTTTCTTAATGCTCAGAAGAAGCAGAGAAATTGGTGTTGTTATCGTTTTGATCGCGGCTTTGGCCTGGAACTACAGCTTTAACTCCTTCGATGTCAGTAATGATATGTTTGATAACTTTCAAGCAGACAGTGAGGCACTGGTAACGAAGGCAATTCTGGCTAAGGAACTGGGACTTCCGAATCCAACGAGGGCCGGCTTGCTTGGCATCGACACCTACCAGGGACCCAATGGAACGGGCGGCAGTTTTGATACGGATGATGAATGGATCGAAGGATATCACCGAATGGATTCTGCCATCTCGCTTCGAATCTCTGAATTCTCCAGGGAGTATGTCATTCCTGGAAATTATATTCAGTTTGCAAATGGAGAGGTCCATCAGATTCAGTGGACGCAAGAGCGGGATGCGGTATGGATGACGGTGGCACTGGACATAGAAAGTCCGATTCCGTATGAAAAACTGGGACCGCTTGACGGCGCCAGAATTCTGGACGAAAACGGAAAGGAGGTTCCGTATGGTGTTGTAGTGCCCTATGAGAGCCAGTATGGATTGCAGGGACGGATTTTTCAGCATTTGTCAGAGTATATTGATGATTTGGATACACTGAGACTGTACTGCGCACTGGGAACGGCGTTTGTTTTATTATGCATTGTGTATTTGATTCAGCGCAAATATAACTGTTTGTTTGCCGGCATTTATTATGTGGTTTTTCTTCTTTCGCCGTGGGTGGTCAATTTTGCAAATAATATGTACTGGATGGAGTTTACCTGGTTTGTACCGATGCTCGCAGGGTTATGGTGCTCGATGAAAACGGACTCGAAAAAGCGAAGAAGGGCTTGCTATTGTCTGATTTTCTTATCGATTATGATCAAGAGCTTATGCGGATATGAGTACATTACAACCGTAATGCTGGGGGCAATTTCGTTCCTTCTGATTGATCTTCTGATTGCGTTGTATCACAAGGACAGGGAAAAGAGCAGGCTTCTTTTCCAGACTGTTTTCTGGTGCGGCATTGCTGCTCTTCTTGGATTTGGAGCGGCCATCTGTATTCATGCGCCCATAAAGTCCGGGGGAAGTATTGTGGAGGGAATTCGGATGATCATACAGGAGGATGTTCTGCGCAGAACCTATGGGGCAGATCTGAATTCTCTGGAAAATCTACCGGATTACGAGCAATATGCATTGACGGCTTCTGCATGGGAGACATTTTGCAAGTATTTTCATTTTAAGACAGAGTTGATAGCTGGAGTGGATGGGAATCTGTTTCCTCTTACCTGTCTGATTCCCATCGTGCTGTTCTTCGTGACAGGCCGGCGCGGACAGGTGAACATAGAAGAAGCGGCAATGTACATCGTGTTTTTTATTACAACGGTGAGCTGGTTTGTGCTGGCCAAAGATCACTCCTGTGTGCACACACATATGAACTTTGTGCTGTGGTATTTCGGGTTTGTACAGAGCTGTTTTTATATTATTCTGAAGTATTGGATTGATTGGCTGCGGGCATGGAACAACAGGAGCATCAGAGAACAATGAAGCTATCGATTTCAAATATTGCCTGGATGGGCGAACAGGACGAGACCGTATACAGGTGGATGCAGGACCTTGGCTTTTCCGGTCTTGAGATCGCACCAACCAGAATTTTCCCGGAGAGACCATACGAACATCTGGAGGAAGCCGCAGAATGGGCGAAGAAGCTGAAGGAAGAGTATGGCTTTACGGTACCATCCATGCAGTCGATCTGGTTTGGAAGAACGGAACGTGTATTCGGAACAGAAGAAGAGCGAACGGTGCTTCTTGATTACACCAGGAAGGCAATTGATTTTGCGGAGGCAGTGGGCTGTCATAATCTTGTCTTCGGATGTCCCAGAAATCGGAATATGCCGGAAATGAGCGAAGAATACGCTGCTTCCTGCCTGGATATTGTGATCATGTTCTTCCGGGAGCTGGGAGAGTACGCACGGGAGCATGGGACGGTGATTGGAATGGAAGCCAATCCGCCGATGTATCACACGAACTTTATCAATACAACAAAGGAAGCACTGGAGCTGGTGGAACGTGTGGATTCGAGAGGGCTTCTTCTGAATCTGGATGTTGGGACGATGCTTGCGAACGGCGAAGACTGCACCGAGCTGGAAGGGAGAATTGGCCTTGTCAATCATGTTCATATCAGTGAGCCGGGTCTGAAGCCGGTTCAGGAGCGGCCTCTTCATCAGGAGCTGAAGAAGGTGCTGCAGGAAGAGAGATATGGCGGCTTTGTCTCCGTGGAAATGGGGAAAACGGAGGATGGATCGCCGGATGCGGTGAAGGACGCCATGTCCTATGTACGTTCGATTTTTTCGTAAATATCGAGAGGAGTCGGAGAAGCAGGCATCGGCCTGACAAAAGGAAAGAAGAACGGAAGCTTATGGAAATCAGCTGCAAAGAGATCGTTTATGAAAAGAAGCCGGGGGTTCCTCGCTTTTCCTGTAAGGAGTTCGGCGGGAAAACAAAGGATTATGTCGTCCTGATCCCAATCATTAACGAAGGGGACAGGATTCAAAAGGAACTGGAACGCGCGAAGGAGCATCATGTGGCGGACCGGGCAGACCTTGTGATTTGCGACGGCGGCTCCACAGACGGCTGCACAAAAGAAGAGAAGCTGAGAAATCTGCAGGTGAATACGCTGCTTGTCAAGCAGGATGCCGGCCGGCAGGGAGCACAGCTCCGCATGGGAATCTGGTGGGCTTTGCAGCGAGGGTACAAGGGGATCGTGACCATTGACGGGAATAACAAGGACAGCATCGAGGATGTACCGAAATTTATTGAGAAGCTGGAAGAGGGGTATGATTTTGTTCAGGGCTCTCGCTTTATCAAGGGCGGAAGGGCTGTGAATACGCCGTGGATCCGTACCGTATCCGTTCGTCTGATCCATGCACCGGTGATTTCGCATACGGCACATCAGAGGTTTACGGACACGACCAACGCGTACCGGGCTTATTCGGCGAGGTACTTATCGGACAATCGGGTACAGCCGCTCCGGGATATTTTTATGACTTACGAGCTGCTTGCCTATCTGTCTGTGCGTGCAACGCAGCTTGGAATGCGTGCGTGTGAGATTCCGGTGACGAGAGCTTATCCTGCGAAGGGGAAAACACCGACCAAGATCAGCTTTTTCAAGGGAAATGCTGAATTGATGAAGATTCTGTTCGCAAATGCGAGGGGAGCCTATAATCCGTAAGCCATGCTTCCTGCGGAGTCTGAAAACCAGGAGGCTGTCAAGGAAAGACACAGAAAACCGGAAGGTGAAGCGAACAGGAATATGCGGAGAAAAGAGGACAATCAAAGTATGAAATGCCAGATGCAGAAGAGAACATGGCTGGGAGAATGGGGGTGGCTGATCGCTGCGTTCATTGGAATCGGAGCCTTTCTTCTGATTTACGGAATGACGCCGCTTGACGTGACAAATGACGCCTGGATTATGGCCGGGTATGATGAGACAGACATTATTCAGCATTACTCCGGATGGCTTGCCTTCCGAAATTCCGACTGGACTTTTCCGTTGGGGCTCGCCTCTGACATGGCGGTGGGACAGGGAACCTGCATTTCCTACACGGACAGCATTCCGTGGGTTGCCATTGTGTGCAAGCTGTTTCGGAGCGTTCTGCCGGAGACCTTCCAGTATTTTGGCTGGTATGCTTTACTTTGCTATGTGCTGCAGGGAATTGCTGCCTGGAAAATTCTGCAGAGAAAGAGCGACAATGTTCTGTA
>OLPO01001135.1_pt1 | contig 19004 bp, 14 predicted proteins | sample 1672831 | NCBI WGS metagenome assembly OLPO01 (sample SAMEA3136728, study PRJEB25190) | human gut metagenome
AGAGTAAAACCCTCAGCTCACCGGTTCGTTGGAAAGAAGAGATTCCAGGAACAGACGTGAAGATGAGCACGATACTTTGAAATGCATATCAGCAACTTAAGGATATGAATTGAAGCTTTGCATCAGAAGAATATCTGATAGGATATTATAATAGAAGAAACCGGGAAGGAACTTTTTTCAGGATACTTTAGAAGGGCTGCAGAGGAGAAAATCCCAATAGGTCGATTTGAATCAGCAGATCATAAAGTACAGAGATGACAAATGGTTTTGAATTTAAGAAGTTAAGTCCAGAATCATTTAGGAAACAGAAAAAAGTGTAACCACCGAAAATCTTCAAACAATAATAAGGAAATCGAATTTCGGACAAACCGATTTCCGAATCTATAGAACTTTCTAAATAATCGAATAGATATACATATATCAGTCGTTTATGAGCAGGAAATAGAATAAGACGAAGGAACCGAAAAAGAAAATATCAGAAAAAACTAAATACAGAGAATCGAAATTATTTTATCAGGTATATAAAATCAGAAATTTCGATTGATAAATATGAAGTATAACCAGATAACTCGATTCGAAAAACAAAGAGGATTAAAAATTGAATAACGAAGAGTGTTGAGACGGTCATCATTTTTTGAAACTATTGGAGTAAAAAAAGTGATGACCGTCTCGTTGCGTAAATTGCAGGTTGCTATTAAAAATATCATCAGTTATACTTTCCTGAGAAAGGAAAGAAGCTGCCGCCAAATCAAAAAACAGTCTGCCAAAAAACAATAGGCAGGACATCACCGGGAACCGGCAGCGAAGAAAATATATGTACAATAATCGAATCGAAGAAAATATTTTATACGAAGATAAAGAAATCCTCGTCTGCAGAAAGCCTACGGGGATGCCGGTGCAGGCTGCTAAGGTCGGAACCATGGACATGGAGAGTGCACTGAAGAATTATCTGGCACAGAAGGAGCCTGGAAAAACGCCCTATCTTGGTATTGTTCATCGTCTTGACCAGCCGGTCGAGGGCGTTCTTGTGTTTGCGAAAACGCCAGGAGCAGCCGGAAGCTTAAGTAAACAGATCATGGCCGGCGGTGCCGGTAAATATTATATGGCAGTGACAGAAGAAAAAATAACTAATGCAGAAGGCACACTTACCAATTATCTCAAAAAGAACGGAAGAGCCAACATGTCTCAGGTAGTACCGGAGAATACCCAGGGCGCAAAAAAAGCGATCCTCCACTATCAGGTTCTGGATCAGAAAGAAATAAACGGAAAAACACGAACGCTTCTTAAAATCAAACTGGAAACGGGACGGCATCATCAGATCCGTGTCCAGATGGCGCATGCAGGGATGCCGCTTCTTGGAGACAGGAAGTATAATCCGAGCGGGGAAAAGGGAACTTCTCTCGGACTCTGTTCCTGCAGCCTGGTATTTAAACACCCGAAAACAGGAAAACAGATGAAGTTTGAGACAGAGCCACATGGCAGTGCATTTCTGGATTTTGTGAAAAAACTGTAAAAACTCTGGACGGAAATACGAAAAAGTGTATAATGTAAAAAGCAAGTAACCAAATGTAAGATTTTTGTAAAGAGGAGATTACGATGAAAAGAGCTGCAGTAGCGACAGCCGCCTTACTGGCTGTATCAACCCTGCTGACAGGCTGCCAGAAAGAAGAAGTGGAGAAGCTTGTTGCACCGCTTGTAGCAGATGTACAGGAAACTCCTGAAGCAGAGGAAATGGAAGAGGAACAGAATCCGGCGATCCCTGAGATCGATGACAGCCTTTCTATTGAACCCGGGGCGAAGATAGCAGTTGTAAGTAAGAGTACGAAAGGTGAATTCTGGGATAAAGTAAAAGAAGGAATGCAGAATGCTGTTAAAGATGTGAACACAGCTTATGGTTTCAAGAAAGATGAACAGATCACAATGACATTTGAAGGTCCTGATAATGAAGAAGACGTGGAGAGTCAGATCAATACGCTTGACGCGGTTATTGCGGAGAATCCTTCCGTTGTCTGTGTCTCTGCCGGAGATATGGAGTCCTGCCAGGCACAGCTTGAAGCTGCCAGGGAGAACGGAATCCCCGTGATCGCTTTTGATTCCAATGTCAGCGATACGGAGCTGATTACGGCTTTCCGAGGTACAGACAACACACAGATTGGTAAATATGCAGCTTATAAACTTGGAAGTGCCATTGGAAAAATGGGAAATGTAGCTGTTTTTTCCGCGCAGGAGAAGACTGAAAGTGCTCAGCAGCGTGTGAAAGGGTTCCTTGACAACATTGCGAATTATACAGACATCAAGGTAGTGGAAACAGTCTATTCCGACCAGGTTGATGATATGAAGGCTGCCATGAAAGAAGTCCTTGAAAAATATCCGGCACTGGATGGGGTATTTTGTACTAATGCGAATGTTTCAGAGATGTTTCTGGAAGTAAATAAGAATAACAGCGAGAATAAGGTTGCAATGGTCGGTGTGGATGCCACCAGCAAGCAGCAGGAAGCTGTTAAGAATGGCGAGGAGCTTGGTATTCTTTCCCAGAATCCATATGCAATGGGATATCAGACTATGTGGGCGGCTATCCAGTCTACAGCACCGAAGAAAGAAGTAACGATCGATAAGAAGGTGCTGCTTGATCCGGCATGGATCGACGCGGAGAATCTTGAGAGCGAAGATTACGCGAATTACTTGTATAATTGATGCCTGAAGCAGATCAAATAAGAAAGGTTTTCTGTCTGAATTGTGAATATCCGCATGGAGGCTGTGCATAAAACGGATAGAGAACATCCGGCGGCGAAGCCGTCTGACGAATGAAAATATACAAAAAATTTTCATTCGTCAGATGGCTTTTTTGTGTATAAAAATGAAAAATATGAACAGAATAAACAAACAAAAAGTTTGCGATAAAATGGTAAAAATATAACGAATCTGACGATTCTTTGACGGTAAATAAATATATTTTTGAATAAATTGCATAAAAATATTGTTTTAAAAAAGTAATTATGATACAATTTGTTTATCGTAATTGGTTAGAGAGAGGCGGTGATCAGGTGATTCAGGAAACGATCAGGGCAGTGAAAGAGGCGGAGGCGAAAGCACAGCAGAAGGTATCTGACGCGTCCGTCTGTGCACAGGGTATCATCCGTGAGGCTGAGAAGAAGGCCGGGGAGATGATAAGCAAGGCTGAAGCAGCAGCTGCTGAAGCGGCGGCAGCAGATATGGAAGCTGCGAAGGCGCGTGCACAAGGGGAAGAGAACACTGTCGGAGAACAGGTAGAGGAGGAGCTTGAAGCTTTAAGGAAGAAAGCAGATGCGAATCGGGAGCAGGCGATTCAGGCAGTAATGGACAGCCTGTTCTGAGAGGGGGAATGCGAAAATGGCAGTATTGCAGATGCAGCGAATCAGTATCTGCGCGATGAAGAAGAACCGTAAGGCCATATTGGAAGAACTGCAGTCACTTGGAGTTTTGGAGATCGATGCGGCAGAGCTGGATCCGGAGCTTGAGACGATGGATACCATGAATGCCAGACTTATCTTCGAGAAGAACGCATCCCTGTGCGATCAGGCAATTGAGATCCTGGATGAATTTTCCAAAGAGAAGACCTCCATGCTGGCGTCGCTGGCAGGGAAGCCTCTGATCGGAAGGACTCAGGAGGAGGAAGCGATTGCTTCACAGGAGGAGATTCTTAAGACAGCCAGAGAGATCCTTGAGTACAGGAAGAAGCTTACAGAGAACAGTGCCGCTGTCATAAAGATTGAACAGCAGGAGGCTGCACTTACCCCCTGGCTTGCACTGGATATTCCCATGAATTTTGCAGGAACAGCGGCTTCAGCAATTCTGATCGGAAGTATCGATGGAAACGTGACACTGGAGCAGGTATATAGCCAGCTGGCAGTGGATGCACCACAGCTGGAGGCTTTTGATATTCAGGCGGTTTCGTCAGAGGCTGGCAAGCTTTGTCTGGCGGCTGTGTGTCTTAAGGAACAAGCTCAGGAACTGGAGGAAGCACTCAGAATGCAGGGATTTGCAAGACCTGCACAGCTGGTATCGGGAATACCGGCCCAGGAACTTCAGAATTTGCAAGACCAGGTGGCCCGTATTCATGAGGAATCCGGCGAGACAGAAGAGAAGATCCGAAGTCTTCATAATAATAAGGATAAGCTTCAGCTCATATCCGATTATTTCCGGATCCGGGCGCAGAAGTATGAGGTATTAGGCCAGCTCCGCCAGTCAGCGAGCACTTTTTTTGTGACCGGATATCTTCCGAAGAAACAGGTTCCTTCCATAGAGAAACGGCTTACGGAGAAATACGATATTGTTTTTGAAGCGGAGGATGCGGAGGGTGAAGGAGTTCCGGTTGTTCTTAAGAACGGTAAATTCGGAGCAGCAGGTGAGGGAGTTCTGGCGGCATTTGGTCTTCCGGGTAAGGGAGAAATCGATCCGTCAACGATCATGACGGCCTGTTACGTATTTCTTTTCGGACTGATGTTGTCAGATGCAGCTTACGGACTGATCGTTTTTGCAGTCTGTCTGGGAGTGCTTCTGAAGTTTCCGAGGATGGAGAGCGGAATGCAGAAATCGATCCGGCTTTTCATGTACTGTGGATTGTCTACTTTGTTCTGGGGCGTTATGTTCGGCGGATATTTCGGAGATTTTGTGGATGTATTCTCAAGAGTATATCTGCACAGACCGGTTACCATAAAACCCGTATGGTTTGCACCGTTGAATGAGCCGATGAGGCTGCTGGTGTTCTCCATGCTTTTCGGACTGATTCATATGTTTCTTGGAATGGGACTTAAGGGCTACATGCTGATCCGGGACAAAAAATATCTCGACTTTTTCTGCGATGTAGTACTTTGGTTCATGCTTCTCATGGGACTGATCCTGATCTTTATCCCGAGCAGTATGTTCCGTTCTATTTCTCAGATGGATCTGAACCTTCCGGCAGTGGTGATCCAGATCGGCAAATGGATGGCCATCATCGGTGCTGTGGGAATCCTGCTGATGTCAGGAAGAGATAAGAAGAACCCGTTCCTTCGGCTGGCACTTGGCGCTTATGATCTTTACAACATCACAGGCTGGGTAAGTGATATCCTTTCTTATTCCAGACTTCTGGCGCTGGGACTTGCTACCGGTGTTATCGCATCGGTTATGAATCAGATGGGCAGTATGCTGGGAGACAGCATTTTCGGATGGATCGTGTTTATTCTTGTATTTGTGATCGGCCATACGTTTAACCTTCTGATCAATCTTCTGGGTGCATACGTGCACACCTGCCGATTACAGTACGTAGAGTTCTTCGGCAAATTCTTTGAGGGCGGAGGAAAAGAGTTCCACCCCTTCCGCGAAAATACAAAATATGTAGATATTAAGGAGGATTAATATTATGAGTGGTATCGTTTGGGCATTATTGGGAGCAGCAATTTCCGTAGCTCTTGCAGGTATAGGTTCCGCTATCGGCGTTGGTACAGCCGGCCGTGCAGCTGCCGGTGTTGTAACAGAAGATCCGGATAAATTCGCAAAAGTTCTTCTTCTGCAGCTGCTTCCGGGTACCCAGGGTATTTACGGACTGCTGGTTGCATTCCTTGCACTTTCCAAAGTTGGAATCCTGGGCGGCGGTATTGCAGATGTTTCACTGGAGACAGGCCTTATGATCTTTGTTGCATGTCTTCCGATCGCGATTGCAGGTCTTCTTTCCGCAATCCATCAGGGAAAAACTTCCGTAGCTTCTATCGGTATCGTTGCCAAGAAACCTGAGCAGTTCGGTAAAGCGATGCTTTTCCCGGCAATGGTTGAGACTTATGCGATTCTGGCTCTTCTGATCTCTATTCTTGCAGTCAGCGGAATTCAGGTTTGATTTATCAGGAGGGCAGAGCATGACAGGATTAGAGAAGATGGTAAGCCAGATTCTTGAAGAAGCCGATGCTTCTGCAACCGTTACGATCAGCGATGCGGAGAAAAAAGCCTCTGAGATTCTTAAAGAAGCCGGAGAAAAAGCGGATGCGATCCACCGGCAGAGAGAGGAGCAGTCGAGAGCTAAGGTGAAGAGCTATGAGGAGCGTACTGCTTCTGCAGCAGATATGAAGAAGCGTACCGCGATCCTTGCAGCCAAGCAGGAGCTGATCGGAGGCGTGATCGCAGATGCTGCTGACCGCGTGAAGAATCTGGATGACGGGAAATATTTTGAGATCCTTAAGAATATGGCAGAGAAATATATCCCTCCGAGAGAAGGCGAGATTTATTTTTCACCGAAGGATCTGGAGCGTATGCCGGATGATTTCCGTGAGGAGATCAGGGCTCTGGCAGCGCAGAAAGGTGGTACGCTGGAAATTTCCAGTGAGACAAGAAACATAGACGGAGGTTTCATTCTGGCATATGGCGGTATTGAAGAGAACTGTTCGATTGATGCCATGTTTGCAGAAAAAAGGGATGAGCTTCTGGATCTGGTAAGAAAGCTTCTATTTACGTAGAACACCATCGCAAAAAGGAGGGCGTGAAATATGTTTGGTGAAGATTATGCCTGTGCGGTGGCGCGGATACGTGTTCTGGAGACGGGACTTTTGAACCAGGCTGCGATCGAACAGCTTCTGGCATGCCAGGATGAAGCGCAGTGCCTGCAACTTCTCACGGAGAAGGGCTGGGGTAACGGCGATCCGGCAGCAGGAGCAGATGCGATTCTTTCCAGGGAGAGAGAGAAGATCTGGGAGATCATGGATTCACTGGTAGCGGACAGATCCGTGTTCTCGGTTCTTTCCTATCAGGATCTTTTTCATAATCTGAAAGCGGCAGTGAAGGCCAGCATTCTGGACGGAGCGGCGCCGAACATTTTTTTCGGGGACTGTGCCATTGACGGAGAGGATATGGTGAAATTCCTGAAGGATAAGGAGTATGACCGTTTTCCGGAGAATATGCGGGAGGCAGCCAGGGAAGCATATGAGACCTTTTTGCATACAAGAGACGGACAGCTTGCGGATATTATCGTGGACAGGGCAGCGCTGGATGCTGTAAAAGTAGCCGGGGAGAGCTCGAAGGAGGAGATCATCCGGCAGTACGCAGAATCTACTGTGGCTGTGGCGGATATCCGGATCGCGGTACGTGCCTGCAAAACAGGTAAAAGTTCAGACTTCATGAAAAAAGCAATGGCAGAATGTGACACGCTGGATAAGGAGAGACTGCTCCATGCGGCAGTGAGCGGAATGGACCAGATTATGAGTTATCTGGCTGAGACGAAATATGGGGACGGAGCACAGGCTCTGGCGGAATCACCGTCTGCTTTTGAAAGATGGTGTGATAACCAGATCATAGAGACGATCCGGCCTCAGCTTTACAATTCTTTTTCTCTGGGACCGCTGGTAGCTTATGTGCTTGCCAGGGAAAATGAGATCAAGACGGTGCGGATCATTCTCACAGGAAAGCGCAGCGGCCTTCCTGAAGAGTTTATCCGGGAAAGGGCAAGGGAGATGTATGTATAAGATCGCAATTCTTGGTGATTATAACAGCATTTACGGTTTTGCAGCTCTTGGCCTGGATACATTTCCGGTTGAAGACCCGAAGGAGGGAAAAGAGAAGCTGAACCGTCTGGCAGCCGGTGAATATGCAGTTATTTATATTACGGAGAAGCTGGCAGCACAGCTTTCTGCGGAAATCGACAGATACAGTGAACAGCTGCTTCCGGCGATCATTCAGATACCGGGAATTTCCGGAAATACAGGAGCCGGTATTGATGGTGTGAAGAAATCTGTGGAAACAGCAGTTGGATCGGATATTCTTTTCAGTAATGAATAAGACAAGGGCAGATGCCTAAGAAAGCAGGTGATTGGTTCAGATGAGCAGAGGAACCATTAAAAAAGTAGCAGGACCGCTGGTAATTGCAAAAGGTATGCGAGATGCGAATATGTATGATGTGGTTCGTGTAAGCAGCCAGCGTCTGATCGGTGAGATCATTGAGATGCATGAGGATGAGGCTTCCATACAGGTATATGAGGAGACTTCAGGACTTCGTCCGGGCGAACCGGTGGAATCCATGGAAGTTCCGCTGTCTGTGGAACTGGGACCTGGCCTTATCACAAGTATTTACGATGGAATCCAGCGACCGCTGGACGATATTATGAAAGTAGCAGGAAGCAACAACCTGAAGCGAGGTGTTGAGGTACCTGCCCTGAAGCGTGACAAAAAATGGAATTTTGTTCCGGTTGCGAAAGTGGGAGATGAGCTGGAGGGTGGCGATGTTCTGGGAACAGTCCAGGAGACCATCGTTGTTACCCAGAAGATCATGGTTCCTCCGAATATGAAGGGAACTTTGAAAGAGATCCGTTCCGGCGAGTTTACAGTGGAAGAAACAGTTGCAGTTCTTTCCACACCGCAGGGGGATAAAGAGCTTACACTGATGCAGCACTGGCCGGTACGCCGCGGCCGCCCGTATAAGAAAAAACTTCCGCCTGCGAAACCACTGGTAACAGGTCAGCGTGTTATTGATACCATGTTCCCAATCGCCAAAGGTGGTGTGGCAGCCGTTCCGGGGCCTTTCGGAAGCGGTAAGACGGTTATCCAGCATCAGCTTGCGAAATGGGCTGAGGCAGATATCGTGGTTTATATCGGCTGCGGTGAGCGTGGAAATGAGATGACGGATGTTTTGAATGAGTTTCCGGAATTGAAGGATCCGAAGACAGGACAGTCTCTGATGGAGCGTACTGTTCTGATTGCGAATACCTCGGATATGCCGGTTGCAGCTCGTGAGGCATCTATTTATACAGGTATCACTATTGCAGAGTATTTCCGTGATATGGGCTATTCTGTAGCACTGATGGCAGATTCCACTTCCAGATGGGCCGAGGCTCTTCGAGAGATGTCCGGACGACTGGAGGAGATGCCAGGTGAGGAAGGTTATCCTGCATATCTGGGATCCCGTCTTGCACAGTTCTATGAGCGTGCCGGACATGTGATCTGCAGCGGTGAGGATGGAAGAGAGGGCGCGCTGACAGCAATCGGTGCCGTTTCTCCTCCTGGCGGCGATATTTCCGAGCCGGTTTCCCAGGCCACACTTCGTATTGTAAAAGTATTCTGGGGACTGGATGCGAACCTTGCATACAAGCGTCATTTTCCGGCGATTAACTGGCTGACCAGTTATTCTCTGTATCTGGATAGTGTAGGCGGCTGGTTCGATGAGAATGTGGCGCCGGACTGGATGGAGCTTCGTCAGAGAATGATGACCCTTCTTCAAGAAGAGGCAGAGCTTGAGGAAATCGTAAAGATGGTAGGTATGGACGCTCTTTCACCGGGTGACCGTCTGAAAATGGAAGCAGCCCGTTCTATCCGAGAGGATTTTCTTCACCAGAATTCTTTCCACGAGATCGATACCTATACCTCTCTGGAAAAGCAGCACAATATGATGCGCCTAGTACTTGCATTTTACGATGCAGGTGTGGATGCACTGAAACAGGGTGCGGATATCAACGATATCGTGAAACTGCCGGTACGTGAGCAGATCGGCCGTTACAAATATACAAAAGAGAATGAGCTGGCAGCAGAATATGAGAAGGTAACTCGCCAGCTTGCAGGCGAAACAGCAGAGCTTCTGGGAAAGGAGGGCCTGTAAATGCCAAAAGAATATAGAACCATACAGGAAGTTGCCGGCCCTTTGATGCTGGTGCGGGGCGTGGAAGATGTAGCCTATGATGAGCTTGGTGAGATCGAGCTTGCGGATGGTGAGACAAGAAGATGCCGTGTTCTGGAGATCGACGGAAGTAATGCACTGGTGCAGCTGTTTGAGAGCTCCACAGGTATCAATCTTTCCAACAGTAAGGTACGTTTCCTTGGACGAAGCATGGAGCTTGGTGTGTCCGGTGATATGCTGGGCCGTGTCTTTGATGGACTTGGCAGACCAATTGATGACGGACCGGAGATTCTTCCGGAGGAGAGAAGAGATATCAACGGACTTCCTATGAATCCGGCAGCCAGAAGTTATCCTGAAGAGTTTATCCAGACAGGTGTTTCTGCCATTGATGGTCTGAACACACTGGTACGTGGCCAGAAGCTTCCGATCTTTTCCGCATCTGGTCTTCCTCATGCACAGCTTGCGGCACAGATCGCGAGACAGGCGAAGGTCCGTGGAAAAGATGAGCAGTTTGCGGTTGTGTTCGCTGCCATGGGTATCACTTTCGAGGAATCCAACTTCTTTGTTGAGAGCTTTAAGGAAACCGGAGCCATAGACCGTACCGTTCTTTTTGTGAATCTGGCAAATGACCCGGCTGTTGAGCGTATCGCAACTCCGCGAATGGCCCTGACTGCGGCTGAGTATCTTGCTTTCGAAAAAGACATGCACGTACTGGTAATCCTTACGGACATTACGAACTACGCGGATGCATTGCGTGAGGTTTCCGCAGCCCGTAAAGAGGTTCCGGGTCGTCGTGGTTATCCGGGATATATGTATACAGACCTTGCTTCCCTCTATGAGCGTGCAGGTCGTCAGAAAGGAAAAACAGGAAGTATTACAATGATTCCGATTCTGACTATGCCTGAGGATGATAAGACACATCCGATCCCTGACCTTACCGGTTACATCACAGAGGGACAGATCATCTTAAGCCGTGAGCTTTACCGTAAGGGAATTACGCCGCCGATCGATGTTCTTCCGTCCCTGTCACGACTGAAAGATAAAGGTATCGGTGAAGGCAAGACGAGAGCGGATCATGCCAATACCATGAACCAGCTGTTTGCTGCATATGCCCGTGGTAAAGAGGCAAAAGAGCTGATGACCATTCTGGGTGAGGCAGCGCTTTCTGACATTGACCTGATCTATGCAAAATTTGCAGATGCTTTTGAGAAGGAATATGTTTCCCAGGGATATCAGGCGAACCGTGATATTGAGGAGACGCTGTCCATCGGCTGGAAGCTGCTTTCCATTCTTCCGAGAAGCGAGCTGAAACGTATCGATGACAAATTCCTTGACCAGTATTACGGAAAAGTATAAAGGGGGGATGATTTGTGGCATCAACACAGGTGAATCCTACCCGTATGGAGCTTACGAAGCAGAAAAAGAAGCTGGTCACTGCTGTACGTGGTCATAAGCTTCTGAAGGATAAGCGGGATGAGCTGATGAGACAGTTCCTTGATCTTGTGCGCGAGAACATGGAGCTGCGAAAAAAGGTAGAGGCTGGTATCCGAAGTGCCAATACCAATTTTGTCATTGCAAAAGCCGGAATGTCGGAGGAGACTCTGAATACAGCTCTGATGGCACCCAGGCAGGAGGTTTATCTGGAAACGGATAAGCGGAATGTTATGAGTGTGGATATTCCTGTTTTTGAATATAAGACAAGAACACCGGATGCCAATGATATCTATTCCTATGGTTTTGCTTTTACCTCCAGTGATCTGGACGGGGCGGTAAAATCCCTGGCGGATATTCTGCCGGATATGCTTCGTCTTGCAGAAGTGGAAAAGGCCTGCCAGCTGATGGCTTCCGAGATCGAAAAAACAAGGCGTCGTGTAAATGCCCTTGAGCACGTGATCATACCGGAAGCGCAGGCAAATATCAAGTATATCACCATGAAGCTGGACGAGAACGAGCGAAGTACCCAGATCCGTCTGATGAAGGTGAAGGATATGATGCTGGAGGAAGCTCATCATTATAAAGAGCGGGAGGCGGAACGGATATCGTCGTGAGTTATGAAATGCCCCTGCACTGTCGGGATTTACGCGGTGCGGGGGTGTTTTTTTATTTCATATGGAGTTATATTGCTAAAACGATCCAACGCAGGCGAATAATTCTGTAAGCAGAAGTATTTTATGAGAGAAGAGTGTTGTGTGCTATAAAAGGGGTGCAATTAATTTAGAAAATATTAATCAATTGTTTGACTTCTGTTTGTGAAAAAACAAAAAGAATACGGTATAATAATGCAAAACAGAACAGGCAGAGGAAATCTGGGCGTAATCTTTTGCCTGAAAAAATATAGAAAGTGGGGAAAGAGTATATGAACGCTTTTCTACAGCCAATACAACCTCTGGACGGGGAAATCCTGCTCCAGATCCAGCAGCATCTGCGGGTGGATCCGCTGACTGCAATTATGAAATTTTTTACATTTCTGGGAAACGGAGGATGGTTCTGGATCGTATGCGTGGCAGTGCTTCTGTGTATTCCGAAAACAAGAAAAACAGGATATGCGGCGGCTTTGTCGCTGATCTTCGGATTTCTGGTGACGAATCTTCTTCTGAAAAATCTGGTGGCACGGCTGCGTCCGTTTGCGGAGATCGAGGCGTTGATCCCGCTTGTGGCAAAGCCAACAGACTTTTCTTTTCCGTCAGGACATACGACAGCTTCCTTTGCGGTAGCGCTGGTTATGGTGCGGATGCTGCCAAAGAAGATTGGAATACCGGCAGTGATCGTGGCTGCGCTGGTGGCTTTTTCCAGGTTGTATCTGGGTGTGCATTATCCGACAGATGTACTGGCTGGTTTGCTGGTGGCAGCAGTGGGAAGCACATTATCTGTGTGGTTTGTGCGGAAAAAATCTGAGACAGAGTTAAAAGCTCAGTGAGCAGTTGGCTGGCTGCTGATCATAGGATTGCTGCATCAGATATTTTGAGGTGTGCAGTAACACTTACTTACGTTAAATAAATAAAGCATTGACATATAAAGCTGTAAAGGTTTACACTTGATATAATAAAAATCAGTAAATACTGAAAAGAATTTTACATAAAGTGAAACAAAAGGAGCGATAACCACCATGATATCAGAAAAAATGAAACCCTATGTACAGAACAATTCCGCCATCCGCATGATGTTTGAGGAAGGCAACCGTCTTCGTGCGAAATACGGTGCAGATAAGGTATTCGATTTCAGTTTGGGAAATCCCAGCGTACCGGCTCCGGACAGTGTCCGTGAAGCGATCATTGAGATCACCAATAATACAGATCCTACAGTGCTTCATGGATATATGAGCAATGCCGGATTTGAGGATGTACGTCAGACAATCGCAGAATCCCTCAACAGACGTTTTGATACAAAATTTGCTGCAAAGAATCTGATTATGACAGTTGGTGCAGCAAGTGGATTGAACGTAATTCTGAAGACAATCCTCAATCCTGGGGAAGAAGTGATTGTTTTTGCACCTTATTTCCTGGAATATGGTGCATATGTACGTAACTATGATGGTGTTCTTGTGGAAATCTCTCCGGATACGACAACCTTCCAGCCGAATCTTGCTGAATTTGAGCAGAAGATCACATCAAAGACGAGAGCTGTCATTGTCAACACGCCGCACAACCCGACAGGAGTTGTATATTCAGAAGAAACAATCAAAAAACTTTCCGCAATTCTGGAAGCAAAACAGAAGGAATTCGGTACCGTGATCTATCTGATCTCTGACGAACCGTATCGTGAACTGGCTTACGACGGAGTTGAGGTTCCATACCTTACGAAATATTATGACAACACAGTTGTAGGATACTCCTACAGTAAATCACTTTCTCTTCCTGGTGAGCGTATCGGATATCTGGTAATCCCGGATGAAGCAGACGGAAGTGCAGAGCTGATCACAGCAGCAACGATCGCCAACCGTACACTTGGCTGTGTCAATGCGCCGTCCCTGATCCAGAAGGTGGTTGCAAAATGCGTGGATGCTAAGACAGATGTGGCAGCTTATGACAAGAACCGTCTTGCTCTTTATAACGGACTGACAGAATGTGGCTTTGAATGCATCAAACCACAGGGCGCATTTTATCTCTTCGTGAAGTCTCCGGTTGCCGATGAAAAAGCCTTCTGCGAGGCCGGAAAGAAGTATAACATTCTTATGGTACCGGGAAGTTCTTTTGCATGCCCTGGTTATGTAAGACTTGCATACTGTGTATCCTATGATACGATTGTGAATTCTCTGCCTGAGTTTAAGAAACTTGCTGCAGAGTATGGCCTGAATAAATAATAGAATAAGCAATATAGCTGAGAAAAAGCATAAAAAAGATTCCTGCACAGTTTGAAGGATATGTTGGCAGAACATATTTATAAACTGGTGTCAGGAGTCTTTTTATGCTCTGGAAATTGTAATAGTATGAACAAATAAAAAGCCAGCTGGGAGTATCATAAGCTCCCGGCTGGCTTTTTATAAAGGGGGTGTTCCACAGGTTATTTATTTAGCTTTTTTATCTTCTTTCTTTGGAGCTTCGCCGTAGTAAGCTTTGAGATAGATCTCTTTCAGCTCAGATACAAGCGGATATCTCGGGTTAGCGCCGGTGCACTGGTCATTGAAGGCCTGCTCGGACATCTCATCCAGAGTCTCCAGGAAGTATTTCTCATCTACGCCGTAGTCACGGATCGTCGGAAGGATCTCGATAGTTCTCATAAGTTCATCCAGCTTTGCAAGAAGCTTCTCGAATACTTCAGCATCGTCTTTGCCTGTAAGACCTACATAACGTCCAATCTCAGCATAACGTGCAAGTGTCTTTGGATACTGATACTGTGGGAAGGTACCCATCTTAGTAGGAACCTCGGCACTGTTATAACGCATAACATCCAGAAGAACTACTGCATTAGCGATACCGTGTGGCAGGTGATGGAAAGCACCAAGCTTATGAGCAAGAGAGTGGTTTACACCAAGGAAAGCATTGGCGAATGCAAGACCTGCCATGCAGGAAGCGTTAGCCATATGATCTCTGGCTTCTACATCATTGCCGTCTTTATATGCACGTGGCAGGTAGTCGAATACCAGTTTGACAGCCTTCAGCGCAAGTCCGTCTGTGTAGTCAGAAGCCATCATGGAAACATAAGCCTCGATCGCATGTGTCATAACATCGATACCGGAAGCACGAGTCAGTCCTTTTGGTGCACTCATCATATTGTTGGTATCTACGATCGCCATATCCGGAAGGAGCTCATAGTCAGCCAGCGGCCATTTTACGCCGGTATCCTGGTCTGTGATGATGGCGAACGGTGTAACCTCAGAACCTGTACCGGAAGAGGTCGGGATCGCTACGAAATAAGCTTTTTTGCCCATTTTCGGGAAAGTGTAGATTCTCTTACGGATATCCATGAAATCCATGGACATGTCGGAAAAGTCAGCATCCGGATTCTCGTAGAGCATCCACATAACCTTGCCGGCATCCATTGCGGAACCGCCGCCGAGAGCGATGATGCAGTCTGGCTCAAATGCTGTCATAGCTTTTGCACCTGCTTTTGCGGAAGCAAGAGATGGGTCCGGAGCAACATCGGAGAAGCATGTGTGTACAATGCCCATCTGGTCCAGCTTATCCTCGATCGGTTTGGTGTAACCATTCTTGTAGAGGAAAGAGTCTGTTACGATGAAGCAACGTTTTTTGCCCATAACAGTACCGAGCTCATCCAGAGCAACCGGCATGCAGCCTTTTTTGAAGTAAACCTTTTCCGGTGTTCTCATCCAGAGCATATTCTCTCTCCTTTCAGCAACGGTCTTAGTATTGAGAAGATGTTTCACACCAACGTTCTCGGATACGGAGTTTCCGCCCCAGGAACCGCAGCCAAGTGTGAGGGAAGGAGCAAGTTTGAAGTTGTAAAGGTCTCCGATACCACCCTGGGAAGAAGGTGTATTGATGAGGATACGGCAGGTCTTCATAGCGGCCTCGAATTTATCCATCTTCTCTGTCTCGTTTACATTGATGTAGAGAGAGGAGGTGTGTCCATATCCGCCATCAGCAACAAGGCGCTCAGCTTTTGCGATAGCATCGTCGAAGTTCTTGGCCTTGTACATGGCAAGTACAGGGGAAAGTTTCTCATGTGCGAATTCCTCGCTGATATCTACGGATTCAACCTCGCCGATAAGGATCTTGGTATCAGCCGGAACTTTAACACCGGCCATCTCAGCGATAGTAGCAGCTTTCTGTCCTACGATCTTGGCGTTCAGTGCGCCATTGATGATGATTGTCTTTCTGACTTTTTCAATCTCATCTTTCTTGAGGAAGTAGCAGCCTCTGTAGATGAATTCGTCTTTTACTTTTTTATAAATGCTCTCGAGAACAGTTACGGACTGCTCGGAAGCACAGATCATACCATTATCGAATGTCTTGGAATGAATGATGGAGTTAACCGCAAGACGGATATCTGCGCTGTCATCAATAATTACAGGAGTGTTTCCGGGTCCTACACCTACGGCTGGTTTACCGGAAGAGTAAGCGGCTTTAACCATTCCAGGACCACCGGTAGCAAGAATGATATCGGAATTCTGCATAACCATGTTGGTCAGCTCCAGGCTTGGAACATCGATCCAGCCGATGATTCCCTCTGGTGCGCCGGCAGCAACAGCTGCTTCGAGAACGACCTTCGCTGCTTCGATGGTGGATTTTTTCGCACGTGGATGTGGGCTGATGATGATAGCGTTTCGTGTTTTCAGTGAGATAAGAGATTTAAAGATTGCTGTAGAAGTCGGGTTGGTAGTCGGGATAACTGCTGCAACCAGTCCGATCGGCTCAAGGATCTTCTTGATTCCGTATGCTTTATCTTCTTCTACAACGCCACATGTCTGAGTATTCTTGTATGCATTGTAAACGTACTCTGCTGCGTAATGGTTCTTGATAACCTTGTCTTCCATGATTCCCATGCCGGTTTCTTCAACGGCCATTTTCGCAAGGGGAATACGCATCTTGTCAGCTGCGGTAGCAGCAGCCTTGAAGATCTTGTCGACCTGCTCCTGTGTGTAGGTAGCGAAGATCTTCTGTGCTTCTTTCATTGCAGCTATTTTCGCGGTCAGGGCTTCTGGAGTGTTGATGATGGTTGGGATAGTCTCTTTCTTTGCCATGTGGAATCCTCCTGTTATTCATATGATAATGAGTCTGTGGTGCTGTCGGCATATTTTTTTGTCAGCCGGCAGATGCTGCAGAGCTTTTTTGTGAGTCCCCGCACTGCGTTACTGATTCAATCTGATTGAATTTTCTGTTTTGATACTGATATAGTAACAAAATTCAGAAAAAAACGCAAATTCATGGAATTGCCGCTATGGGCAAAATGACGAATCCGAAAGTGTGGGAAAACACGGTAAAAGTTACTTTGCAGTAAACTGAACCTCTTGAAAATCCTTTCAAAAAAATCTTGAAATTCAGCACTATGCACAAAATATATGTTAATTATTTGTCAGTATTGACAATAAACACGCATACATATGAGGGACAGGCAAAAGATAAAACGCTTCAACTGAATAACAAACACACAATTATTCGGTTAAAATATTAACGTTAAACTTTTGTCAAGCGATCATGAACACATTATAGTTTAGCCTTTGCCAGACGTCAATAGAAAAATTCGATAAAAAATTAACAAAAATAATTCAAAAATTTGATAAATAATTCACAAAAACATCATATCGCGTTAAAGTGGAGAATTGAAACATAATATAAAAAAACTGCCACACAGGAAATCTCTTAATCTCCTGTATGACAGTTCATGTCTGATATAATGCAATGATTCATATACCGGAAGCAGAAGCATATGGCAAGAGAACCTTGTAATGTCTGCTTACTTCTGCAATATGAATTTTCAGCTGTACCAGCAGTGCCGGATTATCAGCTCTTACGGAAAGCAGCACGTTTTCTGTCTCTGGAATCCAGAATACGCTTACGGATACGAAGGCTTGTAGGTGTTACCTCAAGAAGCTCATCCTGGTCGATGAATTCGATGGCCTGCTCAAGACTTAAGATTCTTGGCGGAACAAGCTTCAATGCATCGTCAGCGGAAGAGGAACGGGTGTTGGTGAGGTGCTTTGTCTTGCAGACATTAAGCTCGATATCCTCAGCCTTACCGTTCTGTCCGATAACCATACCGCTGTAAACCTTCTCGCCAGGTCCTACGAAGAGTGTACCACGCTCCTGAGCGGAGAAAAGTCCGTAAGTAACAGTCTCGCCAGCCTCGAAAGCGATAAGAGAGCCCTGTTTACGGTATGGAAAATCTCCCTTGTATGGTGCATATCCGTCGAACATTGTGTTCAGGATACCGGTACCTTTGGTGGAAGTAAGGAACTCATTTCTGAATCCGATCAGTCCACGGGAAGGAATTGCGAACTCAAGCCGTACAGTACCATCGCTTGCCGTGCTCATGCCCTGGAGTTCACCTTTACGCTCGCTGAGCTTCTGGATGATCGTACCGGAAAATTCCTCCGGAACGTCAACATATGCGATTTCCATTGGCTCCAGTTTACGTCCACGTTCGTCTGTATGGTAAAGAACCTCCGGTTTGCTGACTGCAAACTCATATCCCTCACGACGCATGTTCTCAATAAGAACGGAGAGATGAAGCTCACCACGGCCGGAAACCTTGAAGCACTCAGTTGTCTCAGTATCTTCTACACGAAGGCTGACATCGGTGTTCAGCTCACGGTAGAGACGATCGCGAAGGTGACGGGAAGTGATATATTTACCTTCCTGTCCTGCCAGCGGGCTGTCGTTAACCAGGAAGTTCATGGACAGTGTCGGCTCGGAGATCTTCTGGAATGGAATTGCTTCCGGGTTGTCTCCTGCACAAAGTGTATCACCGATATGAATATCTGAAATACCGGAAATTGCTACGATAGCACCGATTGTTGCACTCTTGACCTCAACCTTGTTCAGACCGTCAAATTCATAAAGTTTGCTGATCTTTACGCGCTCATGTTTGTCAAGATCATGATGGTTCAGAAGTGTAAGGTCCTGGTTTACGGAAATGGTTCCGCGCTCAACCTTACCGATACCGATACGTCCTACATATTCGTTGTAGTCAATGGTGCTGATAAGAACCTGTGTATCTCCGTCCGGATCACCCTCCGGAGCCGGAATTGCTTCAAGGATGGTTTCAAAAAGCGGAGCCATATTCTCCGGCTTGTCGTTCAGGTTACGGACTGCATAGCCGGCTTTTGCGGAAGCATACAGGAATGGGCAGTCAAGCTGCTCATCAGATGCATCCAGATCCATAAGAAGCTCCAGAACTTCGTCAACAACCTCTTCCGGACGTGCTTCCGGACGGTCGATCTTGTTGATGCAGACAATAACATGCAGGTTCAGTTCGAGAGCTTTACGAAGTACAAATT
>OLPO01001136.1_pt1 | contig 18992 bp, 17 predicted proteins | sample 1672831 | NCBI WGS metagenome assembly OLPO01 (sample SAMEA3136728, study PRJEB25190) | human gut metagenome
GGAACTTTCGGCAAAAACTACGATAACACCTGTACGTTAGTTTTATGAACGAAAGCGGATTTGCGGGGACGTTTAATCGGTAAGCGACATGTTTAGACCACTGGCAGAATTGCCGTGGTAAAACTCTTGACAGTTTTACCAATTTGGGTTTCAAAATTGTTTGGTTGACGTTGGGTAAAACGTTTTTAGCAGGATGTTTACCATTTGATATCGAAAGGTTCGTTTATGTCCCACACCGCCGCTCCCAAGGTTGCTTTTATTTTCGATTGCGATGGCACGCTGGTAAATAGCACCCCCGTCTGGGGCTATGCCCAGCCCGAGTTATTGCGCCGTCACGGGATTGACGTGACCGTGGATGACTTTGCCCAATTTGAGCACCTGTCGCTGGAGGACGAGTGCCAGGCCTACCACGACACGTGGGGCATTGGCGCGAATGGCGAGGAGCTGTATCGCGAGCTGAGTGACATCCTGATCGATGGGTACTCCAAGGTGCCGCCGCGCGAGGGGCTCCTGGCATTTTTGGAGCAGGCGAAGGCGGCGGGCATTGCCATGTGCGTGGCCACGTCCACGCCGGCCGAGCTGGTGCAGTCTGCGCTCGCTGGTGCCGGGCTCGACGCTTACATGGAATTTGTTACCACGACGGGTGAGGCGGGACGCTCCAAGCAGTTCCCCGATGTGTACGAGCTGGCGCTGCGCCGTCTGGAGGAGCGCCATGGGCACAAGTTTGAGCGCGCATGGGTGTTTGAGGACGCGGTCTTTGGCCTTAAGAGCTCTGGCACCGCAGGCTTTAAGCGTGTGGGTATCTATGACCCGCACGGCCGCATGAAGCGCGACGACGTGCGCGCCAACTGCGATATCTTTATCGACAGTTACGAAGAGCTGGACCTTGCCCGCGTGCTTGCATTTGAGGGATAGGCGAGGACTGTGGCTTGCAAAGTATTAGTGGTCTGCGGCTCGCCCGTTGTGGCAAGCGCGGATCTGTTGCGTAGGCTGGCGGGGGAGTGCGACCACGTTGTCGCCGTGGACCGCGGACTCGACTCGCTGCTGGGCGCCGGCCTGGGCTGCGACGTCTACGTGGGCGACGCCGACACCGTAAGTGATGAGGGACGTGCTCTGGTCGATGTCGCCACCGACTTTGAAGTTGAGCGACACGACCCCTATAAGGACTATACCGACCTAGCGTTGGCTTTGGAGTCCGTGCGCCGCCGCTGGCCTGGTGCCGAGGTGGTTGCGACCTGCGCCACCGGCGGCCGTCCTGATATGGCACTTTCCGTTCTGGGGCTGCTCGCGGGCTACGAGGACGCCCCAGTCTGGATTGCTGAGGATGAGACCACGGCCCGCATCCTGCACGGAGGCGAATCGTGGACCATCGAAGGCGCCGAGGGCAAGACGTTTTCCATCATCGCCTTAGCCCCTGGGACGGTGGCAAGCGAACACGGCCTAGAGTGGGAGCTAGATCACGCTTCGTTAGGTCTACTAGCCGACACGGGCATCAGCAACGTCGTCAGGTCAACAGCCACGATCCAAGTCCACACCGGCACTGCCATCGCCTACCTCTACAAGTAAGGGCCATAACATCAGGGTTTTATCCGTCCTCCCAGGAAAACCCGCAAGGCAGAGAATCAATCCAAAATTCCCCCTTGCACGCCGCGCCAACTTCCCCTATAGTATCTCGACGTCACGGGGGCGTAGCTCAGCTGGGAGAGCGCTTGACTGGCAGTCAAGAGGTCAGGGGTTCGATTCCCCTCGTCTCCACCATCGTGAATGTAAGGCCACTCAATCGAGTGGCTTTTTTATTTTGAAATATTTTGCCGTCAGCAGCAGTTGTCGCAAATATTGCGACAACTGAATCATCGTCGCTTAATTCGGTGAACATCGCACTGGGAGACGCGATCGTCAGCCTCGTTCCATAAACCGTACGTTCATGCCCACACACCCGCAAAATGTTGTGCAATTAATTTCACGGTTCTGTACATTATTCGTAAACACCACGTAATACCTTTGGCGTATTAAAGCATAAGGTTGCCTGCATTTTCTCGGGCCCCCGTTGCGGGCACCTCATTAACCTGCGTCAACGTGAACAACATAGGCAAACAACCCCCTCAAGCTCGTATTTGTCGCATATGTTGTTCAACACAACCCAAATTGGTCTCCCTCATAGCTTGTGCTAGGATACCTAACGTTACATGGGTTCAACTGTGCTTACGGCTCCAATAGGCCACGTAGCACAGGGTCGATCAGCATCCGGCCGTAACGGCGGTGCCAGAAACACCACGAGCTCCAATATCGATTGTCATGCACGATTATGTATTTGCTTTTGCGGCTTTTTATAAGGTCTCATTAGGTAATGTAGTAAGTTGCCTCGGCAAATCAAGCAGTTCTACAGCTGTTTGCATGCGGTCCAGTTTTGTTCCCGCTTGACTGGATCGCACGCAGCCAGCTGGGGTCGCGGTCATTTTTGCGATACACGTCCGCGTCTCTAGCAACTGCACGTATACATACCGTTCACGGTGGGGCAGAGCCACGTGCTTGTCTAACTGGGCTCAGGGTTTGAATATGGAGCGCCTTCGCGCACAAGCGCCCTGGCGTAGCCATACCCAAACCCCGTGAGCCACACGTAAGACAGCAAGGGGGTGGTGCTCGTGTGGTATGTGATCCAGGTCATTAACGGTCGCGAAGACGTAATGCGCGAGCGCATCGAGCGCGTGGTGCCGGCTGGCGCCATGCAGGAGCTCTTTTATCCCCAATTTGAAACCGAGATCAAAGTGCACGGAGACTGGGTCAGTACGACCAAGCCGCTCTTTCCCGGATATCTTATCTGCGATACGGCAGATCCCCGCACCGTGCAACAGTATTTGCTGCGCATGGACGACTTTGCCCGGGTGCTTGCCCAGGACGGTCAGTTTGTGCCGCTGGCAAAAGAAGAGACCCAGCTCATTGGCAGCTTTACCCATAAGGGAGACAGGGTAGTGCCCATGAGCGAGGCCTTAAAGGACGGCGACCAGGTTGTAGTGACGGCTGGTCCGCTGCTGGGCCACGAAGGCCTGATCAAAACCATTAACAGACGCAAGAGCACTGCTTATTTGGAACTCGACTTGTGCGGCCGACGCGTGACTACACGCGTTGGCCTTGCTGTGCTTTCAGCCGAGCAGCGCGTCATGCGAAACCTTGATAAGGCGATCGCCTAGCTGCAGGCGACTGTTTAACGGGATAGGGAGGATCCCCGGGGGCGGGGACGTAGATTTGAAAGAAATAGTGTCAGATAAAACTGAATATTCAGCAGAGGCTCCGGTGGGGGCCGAGCTTGTTGCCCAGGCCATGAGCGGCGGCGAGGTGAGCGTGCGTTACAAGGCCATGCAGGCCGTGAAGGACTGGGACCGCACGCGCCTGGGCTACAGGGCCGTAAAGCGCGCGTTCGACATCGTGTTCAGCGGCTGCGTGCTGGCCGTCATCGCCGTGCCGAGCCTGGTGCTCGCCGCGGCCATCCGCCTGGAGAGCGAGGGCAACCCGTTCTACAGCCAGATCCGCGTGGGCCAGACCCACCGCGACGGTAGGCTGTCCACCTTCCGCATGTGGAAGTTCCGTTCCATGTACAAGGACGCCGACGAGCGCCTCGCCGAGCTCAAGGGGCAGAACGAGATCGCCGGCGCCATGTTCAAGATGAAGGACGACCCGCGCGTCACGAAGATCGGCAAGTTCATCCGAAAGCACTCCATCGACGAGTTCCCGCAGTTCCTGAATGTGTTTCTCGGGCAGATGTCCGTGGTTGGCCCTAGACCGCCGCTTCCTAACGAGGTTGCACAGTACACCGAGTATGACCTGCAGAGGCTTGCCGTAAAGCCCGGTATAACTGGCTGGTGGCAGGTCACGGATCGCAACTCTACCGGGTTCGACGGCATGGTCCGCCGCGACCTGGAATATATCGCCACGCGAGGCGTTTTTTTCGATTTGAAAATAATCCTACTCACTGTGATTGAGGTTGTCAGCGGAAATGGCGCTTGTTAAAGAGACATCAGGGAATTACGAAGGTACTCGTTCAGTGGTTAACCTTCCCGAGCGAGTCGAAGTCCTGGGCACCCCCGTGGACCCTTGGACAATGGAGCAGACCGTCGAGGCGACCGACGCCCTCATTAAGGAGGGGCGCTTCGCCCACCTGATCGGTGTGAACGCCGACAAGTTGCTGCAGATGCGTGATGACCCCGAGATGGACGCGTGCGTGCGCCGGTGCGAGATCGTGAACGCCGATGGCGCCTCTATGATCATGGCCGCCAGAAAGCTGGGCGTGGACCTGCCCGGGCGCGTGGCCGGCATCGACCTCATGTGGGAGCTGTGCGGACTGGCGGAGCGCGAGGGACACAGGGTCTACCTGCTGGGCGCCAAGGCCGAGGTGGTCGCAAAGACCGCAGGGGTACTGTCCGAGAGGTACCCCAATATGTTTCTCGCGGGCTACCGTGACGGCTACTTCGGCGACGACGAGTTCGATGCCGTGGTCGCCGAAGTTGAGCAGACCGAGCCCGACATCGTGTTCGTGGGCATTACCTCGCCCAAGAAGGAGCGCCTGATTGAGCGTTTCCGCGAGCTGGGCGCCAAGGGCGCTTTCGTGGGCGTGGGGGGCTCGTTCGACGTCGTCTCCGGCAACATCCCGCGCGCCCCGATGTGGATGCAGCGCGCGAACCTGGAGTGGCTCTTCCGCATGATGCAGGAGCCCAAGCGCCTGGTGAGGCGCTACGTGGTCGGCAACACCCGTTTCTACATGCTTCTCCGCAAGGAGTCAAAGAGGAGCAAGGTCAATGTCTAAGAAGAAAGTTATGCTCGTCTTCGGCACCCGCCCGGAGGCAATCAAGATGTGCCCGCTCGTAAACGAGCTGAAGTCGCGCAGGGATGATTTCGAGACCGTCGTGACCGTGACCGGCCAGCACCGCGAGATGCTCGACCAGGTGCTGCGCGTCTTCGGTGTGGCTCCAGATCATGACCTTGCCATCATGAAGCCGGGCCAGACGCTGTTCGACGTTACGTGCGACGTTCTGCTCAAGCTCAAGGCCGTCCTCGAGGACGAGAAGCCCGACGTGGTTCTGGTCCACGGTGACACCACGACCAGTTTCACCGCGGCGCTCGCCTGCTTCTACCTGCAGATCCCCGTGGGCCATGTGGAGGCGGGTCTGCGCACGCGCGATATCTACAGCCCCTGGCCCGAGGAGTTCAACCGCCAGGCGGTCGACATCGTGAGCGAGTACTACTTCGCGCCCACTGAGGCCAGCAAACAGAACCTGCTTGGCGAGGGCAAGCCCGAGTCCAGGATCTGGGTCACCGGAAACACCGGCATCGACGCCCTGCGCACCACCGTTCGCGATGGCTATACCCACCCCGAGCTCGAGTGGGCGGAGGGCTCGCGCCTCATCCTCATCACGGCGCACCGCCGCGAGAACCTGGGAGAGCCCATGCACCGCATGTTCCGCGCCATCCGCCGCGTGATGGAGGGGCATCCCGACACCAAGGCAATCTACCCCATCCACATGAACCCGCTCGTCCGCAAGGCAGCGCACGAGGAGTTGGACGGCTTCGACCGGCTTCACATCATCGATCCGCTCGAGGTGCTCGACTTCCACAACTTCATGGCGGCGAGCCACATCATCCTCACCGACTCGGGCGGCATCCAGGAGGAGGCCCCGAGCCTGGGCAAGCCGGTGCTCGTCATGCGCGACACCACGGAGCGCCCCGAGGGCGTGGCCGGCGGCACGCTGAAGCTCGTCGGCACCGAGGAGGACGTTATCTACCGCGAGTTCAGCCGCCTGCTCAGCGATCAGGCCGAGTACGAGGCCATGAGCCATGCCTCGAATCCTTATGGTGACGGCCATGCGAGCGAGCGTATCGCGGACGTGCTGGCGGACGGTGAATACCGTGGGTAAGATACGCGTGCTTCTCCTAGTGAACCGTTGGTACCCGGACGGCGGCGTTGAGAACTTTCTCGAGCAGCTGGTGTCTGAGACATCGGGTTCAATCGACTACGCGATAATGTCGCTCACCACCCGCGTCGACTCCGATGCTGCCTGCATCAAGGTCGGGCCGGTTCTGAGTTCCGCACGCGTACAGGATATGTTCGCGCAAGGCTCCTCTATAGCTTCGGTCATGCGGAGGGGTCATTACGACGTCGTGCATATCCACGCAAGCAACGGCAGTGCTTTCTTTCTCGCTGACATTGCAAAAAAAGTGGGGGTTCCCCGTCGCATAATCCATTCGCACAACGCGGGGGCCGAGATTTCTGGTAACCCGTTGAAGAGAGCCGTGGGCACAGCCTGCGCGTTTCTCTTTTCAGACGCGCCGACCGATTTGTGGGCCTGCTCGGCGAACGCTGGCGAATATCTATTTGGCAAACAACCGTTTAACGTCTACTTTAATGGTATTGATCTCGTTAGGTTCGCCTTCTCTGAGCAGAAGCGCGCAAACATACGCGGCGAGCTCGGCGTGGCTGACGGCGAGTTCCTGCTTGGTAGCATCGGCCGCATAGCCCTGCAGAAGAATCCGCTTTACCAGCTTCAGGTGTTCGCCGAGCTGTGCAAGCTCGTTCCCGGGTCTCGCTTCTGCATGGTTGGCAGCGGCGACATGGAGGCCGAACGTGATGCTGAGGCCGAGCGACTCGGTCTGGGCAGCTCGCTCATAAAGGTACCGAGGACCTCGGAAAGCGACGCCTACTATCCGGCTTTCGACGCGCTGCTATTGCCCTCCCTCTTTGAGGGCCTGCCCTTCGTTGGCATTGAAGGGCAGGCTGAAGGTCTTCCCATATACGGCTCCGACGTTCTTCCTCGCGAGTTGTCCATCACTGACAGAATCTTGTTCGCGTCCACCGACGAGGCGCCTTCCGCCTGGGCTCGGCGTATCGCCGAGGGTATCGATAGGTATCGTATTGAAGAGCGCCCTTCGTATGCGGAAAAAATGCGCGCCGCCGGCTTCGACAGGGAGGCGTGCTTCGCAACGATTGCCATGGCCTACCGGGGTGGTGGCCGATGATACGGAGGCGCACTAAGGTCCTCATGGTGGGGCCCGCACGCAACGAGCAAGGCGGTATCGCGACCGTCGTCAACGACTACTTTAAGGCTGGCATCGAGGACCGCTGCGACATTACCTTTCTGCCGTGCACGGGCAAGGGAAGCAAACTTAAGAAGCTCGCGCAGGGTGTCTATGCCCTGGCGTGGGTTAAGCGACACTTGAGAGGCTTCGACGTGCTGCACGTCCACATGGGCGGCGGCAACAGTTTCGCCCGGGAGCGTTTCTTCGCCATGGCAGGTGTCGATGCCGGTGTGCCGACAATTCTGCACGTGCACGACGGCCTCTTTCGCGATAACTACGCGAATGCGCCGGAGAAGACTAGGTCGGACTACCGCAGGGTTTTCTCGGCGGTAGATAGGGTGGTCGCTCTTTCCGACTCATGGAAGGAGTACTTCTCCTCCGAGATATCAGGTTCGGACAATGTCGTTACGATTCCCAACGGTATCCTCGTCCCCGAGGATGTAAACGATCACAAGGAGCCGAATACGGTGCTGTTTCTGGGACACTTCGATGACAACAAGAACGCCACCGTACTCATACGCGCGATTTCTAGGGCGCGGGAGATCGTGCCTGGTATTCGAGCATATTTCGGTGCGGACGGCGACGTGGAGGGTGCGAAGGCGCTTGTTGCCGAGCTGGGCTGCGAGGACGCGTGCTCGATCTTGGGATGGATCGGCTCGCGGGAGAAGCAGGCGCTGCTGGACATGTGCGCAATCTACTGTCTGCCGTCCAAGAACGAGGCCTTCCCCATGGGGCTCTTGGAGGCCATGGCGAACGGCTTGGCGGTCGTTGTGACCCCCGTGGGCGGTGTGCGTGACATCGTGGTGGATGGTAAGACCGGCGTTTTCGTTCCTGTCGATGATACAGATGCCCTAGTGGAGGCGATTGTGACACTATGCCGCGATAATAACGAGCGCACCCGCGTTGCGAAGGCGGGTGCCGACATGGTGCGTGAGAATTACGACCTCGGCGCTGTCGTGTCTGAACTTGTCGGTGTGTATGAGGAGCTTGCTGGAGGTGGAACCGTTGACGCCTAAGGTGCTGCATTACTGCTGGTTCGGAGGAAAGCCCCTACCGCAAAAAGCTCAGGCAAACGTTGAGCGTTGGCAGGAGCTTATGCCGGATTATGAGATTGTCCGATGGGATGAATCGAACTTTGACGTTGATGAGTGCCCTTATGCCCAGGACGCTTACAAGGCAGGTAAATGGGCATTCGTGAGCGACTATGCGCGCTTCAAGGTCGTTTACGACAACGGTGGTACCTATATGGACATAGGTAGTGAGCTTTTGAAGTCAATCGACCCTCTTGTCAAAGAATCGGGGTTCACTGCATGCGACTATGAGTCGCATGCAGTGAACCCCGGCCTAGTGCTCTCGGCCGGGGCTCACTCTGACTTAATCGGCGAGGTCCTTGAATCTTACCGAAATCTTGATTTCGTTGATTCCATTGAGTTCCTGTATTCCCATACTGTTAATCACATTTTCGGTGAGGTTCTTGAACGCTATGGCTATCAGTGGGGCGTAGACGCTCTGTGGGAGTATGACGGTTTTAGGGTCTATCCGAGTGAGTACTTCTGTCCAAAGCTCGACTTCGGTGGGTTTAAATGTACTAGTCGCACGTACTCCACCCATGTCAGTACCGCGAGTTGGTTGCCGGCCGGTGAGCGGTTTCGTATTGGCTTCATCAACAAGTGGGCCCCCTACGTGGGTGATTTCATTGCACGCAAGATCGCTCGTATTCTCTCGTTAACGTTATATAAGGGTGATACCCGATGATTACGGTATTCACTCCCACCTACAACAGGGCATATTCGATAGCCCGTCTGTTCGACTCGCTTCAACGCCAGACTTGCAAGGATTTTGAGTGGGTTGTTGTGGATGATGGATCCACGGATGAGACGACTTCTTTGCTCGCAGAGCTTAAGGCAAATGCGACATTCCCCATGCAATTCGAAAGGCAGGAAAATGCCGGCAAGCATGTAGCGATTAATCGGGGAGTGAACCTTGCTCGTGGAGAATGGTTTTTTATTGTCGATTCCGATGATTGGCTACCGGATGATTCCATTGAAGTGAATTTGCGGTATATCGCGCAAATCGCTGATGACGATTCTTTTGCTGGCGTTTCCGGTGTGCGCGCGCTGACGGCTCACTGCTTCTCGGGGAGTCTGGCGTGTCTTTGAACGACATGGATGAGAAGACGGTTGAACGGTTTACCGAGGAGTACATAGACTCTACGTCGTGTGATTTCAGGTTCAAATACAAGATGCCGGGCGACAGGGCAGAGATCGTGCGTACTGAACTAATCAAGCGTTTTCCTTTCCCGTGTTTCGAAGGCGAAAGATATCTTTCTGAATTCTATCTATGGCAGTCGATATCGGAATTGGATCTCAAGATTAGATGGTTCAATACGCCGACGTATTACGGCGACTATCTGGAAGATGGTCTTACGACCAATATGAAGGAGGTTATGCTGAAAAATCCGAGAGGGCGTTCTTTTATTGATGATTTCACGTTGGGGACTCACGTTCCGATCAAGATGAAATTGAGATCTGCTGTTAATTATCTCCGGTACGGTAGTTATGCCGGCTGTGGTATAGGTTCGCTTGTATCCAGTTCTTGCCATCCTCTGATTGTTCTACTCGCCTTGCCTTTCGCCTGTTTGTTTCCTCTTAGAGGTGATGTTGAATGACGGAAAAAACGATTTCCCTAAGAAGGCAAGTTCTTGAGGCGCGTCTTTTTACTGTCGTTAACCTCTCTGTTTTCTTACTTGTCGCTTCGGTATTTGCTGTTTCTTTCTATCTACGAATGGGATTGAGCTCGGAGTTTGCGTATATTAACCTAGTATTCTATGTACCTTTGATTCTTTTAGCTGCTAAATGCGGATGTCGAATCGGGATTGGGCCTTTGATGCTTTGGCTCTTTCTGCTTTCCCTTTTTTTGGTGACTGAGCGAACGGCTGGATCTTCATTTCGGGACGTAGCGAAATTCTCCTTTCTTTACTGTTTGCCCCTATTAGTCTGCCAGCTGAGATTTGGCTCGTCGCATGATCAGCGTCGGGCTTTGGCCAAGGCAATAATTAGAACGTCAAACGCGTTCGTATTTCTTGTGTTTGGCATTCTTGTGCTCGATTGCTTTACGGGTTCTGCTTGCATGGCGGCAATATCAAATGCAGCTATGAAAGAGATGTCTGGATGGGTTTCGCCGGAAATTTCATCGAGGCATGCCTCCATATGGGGCCATTATCTCAGCACAGCAGGGTTTTACCTCGTTTTTTACTATATGAATATTGCATACGAGCGAATCGTTGGTGAGTCGTTGGTCAACATCAAGCTCTTGTATGTAGTTGCGACATTAGGCATCCTCTCCACAGGCGGTAAAACCGCCATTGTGATTTACCTGTTATCTGTAATTTGGCTTAACACTACTAGTAAGGATGCGATAAAGAACGCGATTGCCCTGAGCGTTTTTCTTGGCGTGCTTTATTTTGTCGGCGCGTTCGATGTCGTGCTTGATCGTTTTGGTGCGTCAGATTTGTCAAGTGGAAGGAACGGCTCAGTTGAGCTTGTCCTTTCTTACGAAACTCCACGTATTTTCTGCGGATACGGTGAGGGTTACACCGCGCATTTCACTTCATTTATCGACAGAGGCACGGTATCTATGTTTTCCGAGTATTCCCTCTTGACGCTCGCATTTAAATTTGGACTTGTATTTGCAGTTGGTGCAGCGTTTCTTATCTTGCTGCCATCAATTAAGACCTCTGTTGCAACGGGAAACTATTCTATTCTGTTCATGGGAATTTTGATGCTTACTTACTTCTCGACCTTTAACGGCATGGCCAATATTCCGGATTTCTACCACGTTATGGCTTTATTTTGCTTAGTGCTTAATCTGCTGGGTGAACGCACCTCTAAAAATGACTCTGTCGACTCCGCAGTCAGTGACGTCATCGGCCCGAAGGGTTTATGAGATGAAGATGCCTTCAGTGAATTCAAACGCCCCCTTAGTCAGTGTCGTGATCCCGACATATTCACGTTCTGACATGCTGACTCGGGCATTGGAAAGTGTCAATGCCCAGACTTACCCCAATATCGAGATTGTTGTCGTAGATGACAATGGTAAAGGCACGAATCAACAGCTTGAGACTCAAGCTCGTGTTCTTGCATTCGAGACTCGGCCGGGCGTTGAATTGCACTATGTCGTTCGCGAAAAAAACGGAGGCGGATCGCTTGCGCGTAACACTGGCATCGATGCTTCAAAGGCCGATTTTGTTGCCTTTCTTGACGATGATGATGAGTTTCTACCGCGCAAACTAGAGCTTCAGATGGAACCAATGTCCGATTCTAATGTCTCGTTGACCTATGCGCACTGCAAGGGCGTCCAGCCCGATGGCACAGAGATTTACTACCGCCGAGTCTGCAACGGGGTGCCTGTTTTCGAGCAGGCCTACTGCGGCTGTATTGCTGCGACGAGCCAATGGCTGGCGCGCAAGGATGCGTTACGGAGCGTCGGTTGCTTCAGCGATACGCCTGCGAAGCAGGACTCCATTCTCATGTTCAAGCTTTTGATAGCGGGCTTCCAGATTAGATGCGTCCCCGAGGTGCTCTCAGTCTACTACGATGACTTAGGGACGGTGAGGATAAGCACGAGCGGCAAGTCTTTGGCGGGGGAGCTGAACTATGATCGGCTCATACGGGAGTATTCTGGGATGTTTACGCTCAACCAAAGGCGTCGTGTAGAGCATGCGATGCACTATCGAGTCGGCATGATGCTCGTTGGAATGAACGCGAGTGCTGAGGGCGCAGTCCAGCTGTTATCCTCGTTTGCGCTTGCTCCCTTTGCTTTTATACATAAAGCATATCGCGTTGTTGGTCACAATGCGAAGCAGGCTCTTAAGAATCTTAATGCTCATCGTGGTTAGGAATTGCATGTTATTAAGAAAAGCCGCTCGCTATGTTAGGCACCCTTCGCTTGTTAGGTTCGAGATTGAGAGACGTTCCAGGCTGCGTGAGGTCAGTAAATTTGATTTTCGCCCTTACACGAGCGCGCCCATCAGCAATAATACATATATATCTCTTACAAGCTATGGGGCGCGTCTCAATGCGGTCCATATGGCCATCCGTTCCCTACTCATGCAATCAGTGAGACCCTCAAAGGTTCTGCTTTATCTTGATGAGTCTATCCAAAGGGACACGCTTTCCGATGATTTGCTTGACCTTGAACAATATGGTCTTGAAATCAGAATGGGTTACGAGGATTTGGGGCCGCATAAGAAATATCTCTTCGCATTTCAAGAGTTCCCGGACTCGCTAATTATCACGGCGGACGATGACCTCATCTATCCAGCAGACATGGTCGAATCGCTTCTCACGGCCCACGAGGCTGTTCCCTATTGCGTTGTGGCAAGGCGCTGCCATCTCATAGGGTTTGATGCTGCGGGAGATTTACTTCCTTATGAAAAATGGGGCTGGGAGCATAAGGACGCTTTTTCAGCCCCCAGCCGCCGGTTGCTTGCAACCGGCGGCGCCGGGACGTTGTATCCTGTCGCAGCTTTCGACCTCGCATCGCTGGATATAGAGGCCATACGTGGAGTAGCCTGGCCTGCAGACGACCTTTATCTCAAGTTCTTCGAGCTCGCCAACGGCATCGAGGTGGCATATGCTCCGAACAGACAGAATCATCCCTATCAATTGGAGGGTCCTCGTTCAGACGCTCTTTGCAACGCGAATGTGGCGGGAGGGCGTAACGATGCCATCATGGCCGAGCTCATGTGCCGCTATGGATTGAGTCCATCGTATTTCGAGGAGGGATATCGTGTGACTTCTTCCTAATGTTCAGAATAGGCTTTCGCAATCCAAGGCTAACGCATGACTTGAGACTAACATGCAGGAACTGAGGGGGATCGGCTCTCTCGGTTGAGCGACGGCCGACGTAGCGATTTGTTATCCTGAACATATATTCATCGGGAGGGGCGTATGTCAACGGTGGGATGCTGGCTGCCTCGGATGCGCGAAAGACGTCATTGGGCGCGACTAAATGTTGCCTATGGTTCTCTCATGCGTACGGACATGCATCGCCATGAAAGACTTGATAAACCGATGAATGCGCAAAGCAACGTTGGGCTGAGAAAGTGTTGGGCAATGACGCTTGGATCGGGTGCTGCGTGCAAATAATGTCCGGCGTTACTGTTGGTTCGCACGCCATAGTGGGTGAAGTAGTCGCGCGTAATTTCCCGGAGCGACCGGTTGTTGGCGGCGTGCCGGCGCGTGTAATCCACAAGAGGATCAGATATACCAGGCCATTGAGGCCGCTAAAGTTTGGAATATGGAAAGTGTCTAAATCAAATACGGGCATGCGCAGTGCTGCCCTTATGCAGTTTGGGTCTAAGTATGTCAGCATGGGTGCTCAACTCGTGATAACCGCCGTGCTGGCAAGACTGATCTCGCCGGGTGATTTTGGGCTTATGGCTATTGTCACCGTGTTCACTGGGCTATTCAGCTTGCTTTCTGATATGGGTGTGGGCACTGCTATCGTGCAGTATCGCGACCTTACGGAACGTGAGTATGGCGGTCTATTTGCATTTTCGGCATTTTTGGCTGCAGGGCTTTCTCTGGCCTTTTGTGCCGCATCGCCATTCATCGCCGCAGTCTACGGAGACGCCCGGCTTGTGCCCTTGTGCCTTGCCTCGGCCCCCGCGCTGCTGTTCTCCACGCTCAATATGGTGCCAAATGGCCTTATGCTCAAGGAGTTGCGCTTCGCCGCCATTGGCGTACGTCTTGTGGCGGCTACAGTAGTCTCTGGAGGGGTCGCAATCGCGGCCTCCGCCTTGGGTGCGGGCTGCTATGCGCTCGTCCTTCAGACTGTACTATCTGCGGCGGTGGTGTTCTTCTGGAACATCGTAGCGCGACCAATCAGGCAGATAAACGCTCACTTCATTTGCACGCTTAAGAAGATATTCTCCTATTCTGCTTACCAGTTTGGGTTCAGCTTGGTCAATTACTTCTCTCGCAACCTCGATAACATGCTCGTCGGCGGTATGCTGGGAACTGCGGCCTTGGGCTTTTACGATAAGGCTTATAAATTGACAACCTATCCCATGACAGCGTTCTCCAGTGTCATAGGCTCGGTCATCCAGCCGTTCATGGCAGAGCATCAAGACGATGTCGACCGCATCTACGAGTGCTGGATGCGTATCGAAAAGCTGCTCTCGCTAGTGGGTGTTGCTGTGGCGGCGGTATTCAGCTGCGCTTCGGCGGAAATCATTGCTGTCTTCTACGGGCCAGGATGGGAGCAAGCCGCGCCGGTGTTTGCCGTGCTTGCCGTGTCGGTCTACTTCCAGATGATGGGCAACCCCTCGGGTGCGTTTTTCCAGAGCATAGGACGCACCGATTACATGTTTAAGGTTGGTCTTGTGAACACCGCGATTACCATTTCCGGGCTGCTGGCGGGCCTGGCTGGCGGCTCTATCCTCACAGTGGCTTACGGCATCTTCGCAGCATACTGCCTTCATATGGTTCCTCTAGCGTATTTCCTAGTGAAACGTGGTTTCGGCAGACCTTACTATTGCCTGCTAAATTTCTTGCCTGAGATTGCTGTTGGCATCGTGGGCATTGCTGCTGTTGCGGGAGTTGGCGCCTTTATACCCATGGAAGATGTTTTCCTCTCTCTCATCGTAAAGTTGTTTGTGAGCAGCATTGCGCTAATCACTGGATATGCGCTCACTGGCCAGCTGAAATACCTCACGGCTCTAATTAAGAGATAGCTCATTCTGATCGTTCCATCACGTATGGCACCTTGAAAACCCCAGATAGAAAGAAGATTCCCATGAAGATCGCTGTCGCCGGTACCGGCTACGTCGGCCTGTCCCTTGCCGTCCTGCTCTCGCAGCACAACGAGGTGCACGCGCTGGACATCGTGCCCGAGAAGGTCGAGAAGATCAACAGCTACGTATCGCCCATCCAGGACGACGAGATCGAGCGCTTCCTGGCGGAGGCCAAGGCTGGGGAGCGCGGGCTCGACCTACACGCCACCGTCGACGTGGCCGAGGCCTATACGGGCGCCGACTTCGCCGTCATCGCCACGCCCACCAACTACGATTCGGACAGGAACTTCTTCGACACGAGCTCCGTGGAGGCCGCCATCGCCGCCGTTCGCTCGGTGAACCCGGACGCCTGGATCGTCATCAAGTCGACCGTCCCCGTCGGCTACACCGCGGGCCTTCGCGAGAGGCTGGGCGATTCCAAGATCTTTTTCAGCCCGGAGTTCCTGCGCGAGAGCAGGGCTCTCTACGACAACCTGCATCCCAGCCGCATCGTGGTGGGCGCGCCCAAGGAGGAAGCCGACGCCGTCGCGGCTGCCGAGCGCTTCGCACGCCTGCTCGCCCAGGGGGCGGACCCCGCCGAGCTGGAGCGCGTGAACGCCGACGGAACTATCGGCATCCCCGAGCTCGTGCTGGGCACCACCGAGGCCGAGGCCGTCAAGCTCTTCGCCAACACCTACCTGGCGCTGCGCGTGGCCTACTTCAACGAGCTCGACACCTACTGCGAGGTGCGAGGCCTCAACACCCGCGACGTCATCGACGGCGTCTGCCTGGAGCCGCGCATCGGCAGCCACTACAACAACCCCAGCTTCGGCTACGGCGGCTACTGCCTGCCCAAGGACACCAAGCAGCTGCTGGCCAACTACAGGGACGTGCCGCAGAACCTGATCGAGGCCATCGTGGAGGCCAACCGCACGCGCAAGGACTTCGTGGCAGACGAGGTGCTGCAGATGGTGTGGGACCGCGTCTACGAGGGCAAGGAGAAGCCGGTCGTGGGCGTGTACCGCCTGACGATGAAGTCCAACTCCGACAACTTCCGCGCGAGCTCCATCCAGGGCGTCATGAAGCGCGTGAAGGCCAAGGGCGTGCCCGTGGTGGTCTACGAGCCCACGCTGGACGCGCCGGAGTTCTTCGGCTCCGAGGTGACCCACGACCTTGAGGCCTTCAAGGTCGGCTGCGACGTGATCGTCGCCAACCGCTGGAGCGACGAGCTCGCGGACGTGGCAGATAAGGTGTACACGAGGGATCTGTTTAAGCGGGACTAGGGGAGAGCTGGCCGCGCTGGGCGAGCTAGTCTACAGCAAAATCAACTTACCCGAGCACGGGGGTGTCGGCTAGCGCCGACACCCCCGTGCTCTTTTTAACCTATATCATCGACCTTTTAAAACGACCGTTCGTCAATCTAACCGAGGCGCGTGCTCTGATGGGTTTGAAATTTGATAGCGGTCACAAAATGCTCTTGCACGAGAATAAAGTTCGTTAGGTCCAACCTCAAGCAATAAGGATTGAATATCCGACTCGGTCACGGTTCCAGGCACCTTAGACGCCCTCATCCATACCATTTCATACATCATCTGAACTGATAACGTTGTTGTAAATGGCTTGCTAGCTATCTTTAAGTTTAAAGCCCTCGCAGCCTCACTAATCGCGTTTCGGAATAGAGCAATTGGATCGATAGGCTCGGCGGGGTTTTCCAAAAGAATGGTGTAATTATCGCCGTCCTGCTTTACCGCAGTTTCACCCTCCCTCTTTTGGATGTAATAGGGCTCGGATTTCCCCAGCCCCAAATAGGCGGTTTTGGATAGACCTTGTCTACGGCAACTTTCATTGAAAAAATTATTGCGGCAATCTATAACCGCAGCATCGACAATTTGATCTGTTAGACATGGATAAAAGCCTATAAGGATCCAATCAACCTCAGCGGAGGCCTTCTGAAGAAGATCAAACAAATCCCCAAATAAGGGGCAATGGCCAGATGGTAGGCGAACGACCTTGGAACCGGTGTGCAAAAACAAACTGTGAAAATCAGAGTGAACCTCAATCAGATATCCAAGTTCAATATTGCAATCATAGCCATATCGCTCAATAAGGTTTTTACGGTAGTCCGATAGCTTGATTGCATGCCCCGACCTTTTATCAAACAACCTAACAGAGAGCGAACGTGAAAGGTCATCGCAACAAGCAGAGTGGCACTGATAGACCTCTTTAGATATAAAACTTGCGACAACTTCAGCCGCTTCATCTAACGCCTCGTCACTTCTGTTGAGTGCTGGCTTTAGTCTCTCGTTCTGAGCATTCATATTGGCCATTAGCTCAGCTGATTTCGAGCTAGCGGAACGTCCCCGCTTAATATGGTGGTCAATCCTAAAATGCTCTATTCCGATGATGGATCCATTGCCTCGTCGAATTACGAGGTCAGGGCGTTCTTCGTCTGAGCGGAGAATGCCTCGCAGCTTCGTTGCAGCCTTTTTCTTATAGCCACCTGACGCTGAAGACAGTTGGATAACATCATTTAATACTCGTTCTTCATGCGCGTTCTGGCTAGATTTATTGTCACTCATTTAATCAACCTTACACTACGGTAGACATCGCTAAATTTACGTTAGTACTTGATTTTGATCCAGCCGATAGATGCAAATATTAGAAATAGACCAGTGCTCAAATTAATTTGAAAGATGAACAACATGAACTTTAACGATGAAGACGTAAATGGAAAGCTATTCAGCTGGAGATTTCATCCTCAGCGGTACATAACAAAAGAGAATGCACTCGACTATTATCATCTATATGGTTATGTTGACGAATTGGCAGATTCTATAAGTGGAATTGTCGAAACGCCGTCATTTAATCAGTTTCTGCTTGAATCCTGCCAGCTCCTTGCCAACTCACTGGATCTAATTCATCAGGGTTACTTTGACGCTGCGTTCTATTCGGTCAGACAGGCTGGAGAGGTCATCCTTATTGGAACGTTGTTTTCAAATCTAGAAGAATCTGAGCGCAAGGCTAAATATGAGAAATGGGTTTCGCTCGACAGGTTCCCCTCATTTAGCGAACTGTCCAAAATGCTGCGTTCAAAAGATATCGAATATCGAGACCTTCTTGAACAAATGCCCGAAATTGATGAGTTGATCAGCATGCTCAATAAGAGGGCGAACAAGTATATTCACAAACAAGGCCACGATTCCTTTTATACCAAGCCTTACGAGGCGGTTTCCGAAAGCGCGAAGCATATTCGAGAGGATTTCACCGATTATTTCAAGACTACTGTAAAGGCCTGTTCAATTTTTCGACTTGCCGTCGATCCTTTCCCCATATTGCTGAACGACCCCGAAGAAATAAATGCTGTTGTCCGAGGTAAAAGCCCCAGTGCGGATTAATCGTCTACTGTCCTCCTGAAAAGGGTCTGATTGATGCGCAGGGCATGAAACTAATTAGCATGATTCCATTTACTGCGCTTTGCAACTTCAGGGGACGAATGTTCAACGACGTTATTCTGATGATGTTATCCACGTCGTTTAAAGGAAAAGATATCAATTAGGGCAGTATTCCCTAAATGGCCCATATAACCAATGAACTAACAGCATAAGCAACGATGCGGAACGACTTTCAAATTAATCGGGTATTCTGCTGCAATCATTGACCCCAATAACGCAATTCTCATTGAATACAGTGTTGAACACCTTACAAAATGTCATAAGACAGTTCGTAATTAAACGCTCGGCTTTAATAAAACGCTGATTCTGACAAAGTAAACTAGTATTATTTAAATAATACTAGCAAAGTTGTTCATTCTTAAAGATTGCCTGTACGATGAAATTTTTCTTTTGGAATATAAACAAACATGATCTTTCTGATCTTATTGTTAGTTTTATTATTTCGGAAAATGTGGATGTGGCAATTTTTGCAGAAGCTTCAAATATGGACTTCGCATCACTTCAAATTAAACTAGGCGGTAAATATAGGCTTTTAGGATTTCCTGAATTTCCTGGTAAAGTGCGCTTTTTAGTAAAATCTGATACCAAGACCTTCGAGTTCATGGACGCGCAAGGGGGTGCGGACAGAAAGTTGGACCGTGAAGCGGTCCGGACTGGAGGTTCGCATGTACAGCAGGGAGAAGGTCGAGCTCTTCCTC
>OLPO01001138.1_pt1 | contig 18971 bp, 16 predicted proteins | sample 1672831 | NCBI WGS metagenome assembly OLPO01 (sample SAMEA3136728, study PRJEB25190) | human gut metagenome
TCCAAAATGGAGCCACGCAGATCGAGTGCACCATCAACGGCCTGGGCGAGCGCGCCGGCAACACCGCGCTCGAGGAGGTCGTCATGGCCATCAAGATGCACGGCGACGAGCTGGACGGCCACACCGACATCGTGACCCCCGAGCTCACCCGGGCCTCCCACCTGGTCAGCCGCATCACGGGCATGACCGTCCAGGCAAACAAGGCCATCGTGGGAGCCAACGCCTTCGCGCACAGCTCGGGCATCCACCAGGACGGCGTGCTCAAGGCCCGCGACACCTACGAGATCATCGACCCCGCCGACGTGGGTGCCGCCGGCTCCGAGATCATCCTGTCGGCCCGCTCCGGCCACGCCGCGTTGCGTCACCGCCTCGGCGAGCTCGGCTACACGTTCGAGGACGCGGAGTTCGAGGACGTCTACAACCGCTTCCTCGAGATCGCCGACCAGAAGAAGGAGGTCTACGACGAGGACCTCGAGTCGATGGTCCAGGAGCGCGACCGCGAGGTGAAGGCCATCTACACGCTGGACGCCCTGCAGGTCTCCTGCGGCGACCCGCTGGTGCCCACCGCCACCGCCACAATCACCGACGAGCTCGGCGTGACCCACGTGACCTGTTCCACCGGCACCGGTCCCGTCGACGCGGCCTACAAGGCCGTCGACCAGGCCCTCGCGGTCCACGGCGACCTGGCCGAGTTCTCCGTCAAGGCCATTACCCGCGGCATCGACGCCATCGGCGAGGTCACGGTCCGCGTGACCGCCGAGGACGGCTCGGTCTTCTCGGGACGTGGCGCCGACACCGACATCATCGTCTCGAGCGCCAAGGCCTACGTCAACGCAGTCAACCGCATGATCCAGACCGCCCGTTCCAAGCAGGGCAAGTAGCGCCCGCAACCCACAGGAGGCAACAGCATGGCACGCCCCATGACCATGGCCGAGAAGATCCTGGCCGACCACGCCGGCCTCGACGAGGTCACGCCCGGCCAGCTCGTCGAGTGCGACCTCGACGGCGTCCTGGCAAACGACATCACCGCGCCCATCGCCATCAAGACGGTGCGCGAGATCGGTGCCGGCATCTTCGACCGCGACAAGATCTTCCTGGTTCCCGACCACTACTCTCCCAATAAGGACATCAAGAGTGCCGAGCAGACCAAGGTCACCCGCGACTTCGCCCACGAGCACAAGATCACGCACTACTACGAGCAGGGCTGCATGGGTATCGAGCACGCCCTTCTCCCCGAGCTGGGTGTCGTCGTCCCCGGCGACCTCGTGATCGGCGCCGACTCCCACACCTGCACCTACGGGGGCATCGGCGCCTTCTCCACCGGCGTGGGCTCCACCGACGCCGGCGTGGGCATGGCCACGGGCCGCGCCTGGTTCAAGGTGCCCGAGACCATCCGCCTCGAGATCGACGGCGAGCTTCCCGCCGGCGCCAGCGCCAAGGACGTCATCCTCTACGTCATCGGCAAGATCGGCGTCGACGGCGCGCTGTACTGCGCGATGGAGTTCGCCGGCTCCACGGTCGACGCGCTGTCGGTCGAGGGTCGCCTGACCATCGCCAACATGGCGATCGAGGCCGGCGGCAAGGCCGGCCTGTTCGAGGTTGACGAGAAGTGCCGCGAGTATGTGGCCGCCCGCTCCGACCGCGCCATCCGCGAGTACCACGCCGATGCCGACGCGACCTACAGGCAGGTCATCCACATCGATGCGTCCCAGATCGAGCCGCAGGTCAGCTGGCCGCACCTGCCCTCCAACACCCACCCCGTCTCCGAGAGCCGCGACATCCGCATCGACCAGGCCGTCATTGGCAGCTGCACCAACGGCCGCATCGAGGACATGCGCGCCGCCGCCGACGTTCTGCGCGGCCGCACCGTGGCCGACGGCGTCCGCTGCATCGTGATCCCCGCGACCCAGGCCGTGTGGAAGCAGTGCGTCCACGAGGGCCTGATGGACGTCTTCATCGACGCCCACTGCGTCGTCTCGACCCCCACCTGCGGCCCCTGCCTCGGCGGCTACATGGGCATCCTGGCCGCGGGCGAGCGCTGCGTCAGCTCCACCAACCGCAACTTCGTCGGCCGCATGGGCGACCCCACCTCCGAGGTCTACCTGGCAAGCCCCGCCGTCGCCGCGGCAAGTGCCGTCGCCGGCCACATCGCCCTGCCCTCCGATCTCGATTAGTCGCCCCGGGCAAGAAAGGACAGCCACATGCAGTTCAAGGGAACCGTCTTCCGCTACGGCCGCGACATCGACACCGACGTCATCATCCCGGCCCGCTACCTCAACACCTCCGACCCGGCCGAGCTTGCCAGGCACTGCCTGGAGGACCTCGACACGACCTTCGTGGAGCGCGTCCGGCCGGGCGACATCATCGTCGCCGACGAGAACTTCGGCTGCGGCTCCAGTCGCGAGCACGCGCCGGTGTGCATCAAGGCCGCGGGCGTCAGCTGCGTCATCGCAAAGAGCTTCGCGCGCATCTTCTACCGCAACTCGATCAACGTGGGCCTTCCCATCCTCGAGTGCCCCGAGGCGGTCGACGCCATCCGCGACGGCGACGTCGTGAGCGTCGACGCCGACAGGGGCGTCATCGTCGACGAGACCAGCGGCAAGACGTTCGAGGCACAGCCCTTCCCTCCCTTCATCCAGGAGATCATCAACGAGGGCGGCCTGGTCGCGCGCACCAAAAAGATGCTCGCCGACAGGGCGGGGGAGTAGCCATGGGAATCGACAACCCCTTTGCGGACGGGCCGAGCACGAGAGACTGGAGTTGCAACGTGAGAAGGACGTACAAGGTCTGCTGCCTGCCCGGTGACGGCATCGGGCCCGAGGTCATCGCCGAGGGCAAGAAGGTCCTGGCGGAGGTCGGCGGGCGTGCCGGCGTCGAGTTCGAGTGTGCCGACGCCCTTATCGGCGGCGCCGCCATCGATGCCTGTGGCGACCCCTTGCCCCAGGCCACGCTCGACGCGGCGCAGGCGTCCGACGCGGTCCTTCTCGCCAGCGTGGGCGGGCCCAAGTGGGACTCCATCGACCCGGGCGCCCCGCGCCCGGAGCAGGGCCTGCTCCGCATCCGCAAGGCGCTGGGACTGTACACCAACCTGCGTCCCGTCAAGATCTACGATGCGCTCGCGGGCGCCTCGACGCTGCGCCCGGAGGTAATTCGTGGCGTTGACCTGGTGATCGTTCGCGAGCTCACGGGTGGGCTGTACTTCGGTCGCCGCGAGCGCTTCTACGGCGAGGAGGGCGCTGGCGCCGGCGGCGGCCGTGGCCAGCGCGCCTACGACACGCTCGAGTACCGCGAGTACGAGGTCGAGCGCATCGCCCGCCAGGCCTTCGAGGCCGCGCGCAAGCGTCGCGGCAAGGTCACGAGCGTCGACAAGCGCAACGTGCTCGAGACCAGCCGCATGTGGCGCGAGGTGGTCCACCGCGTGCACGACGAGGGCTACCCGGACGTCGAGCTCGAGGACCTCCTGGTGGACAACACGGCGATGCAGCTCATCAACCGTCCCGCCGACTTCGACGTCGTCGTGACCGAGAACATGTTCGGCGACATCCTGTCCGACGAGGCCGCGCAGATCACCGGCTCTCTCGGCATGCTCGCCTCGGCCTCGCTCGGCGACGGCGTGTCGCTGTTCGAGCCGTCCGCCGGGTCGGCTCCCGACATCGCCGGCAAGGGCATCGCCAACCCGCTCGCGCAGATCCTGTCGGTCGGCATGATGCTGACCTACGCCTTCGGCATGGCCGACGAGGCCGCCATGGTCGACGCTGCCGTCGAGCGCGTCCTGAACGAGGGCTGGCGCACGCGCGACATCGCCGACGACGCCACCCCCGCCGACCACATCCTCGGCACCGCCGAGATGGGCGACAAGGTCGTTGCCGCCCTGTAGGCGACGGCCGCGCGGCTGTCTCACGACACTCCCGTCCGGGCACTCGCCCGCCGGTCCCTACAGCAGGGTGTCGCAGCGCATGAGGTAGAGCCCCTTCGTCACCGTGACGGCCGTCGCGTAGCCGGCGACCATGATGGCGAGAAGGACCCAGTACACGGGAGGCAGCGGGCACAGGTCGAGCGCCGCGCCGATGGGGCTCGCCCGCATTGCCGCCCGCCCTTCTCGGTGGCTTGCCTGGCCCCTGCCTGGACTATCCTTTCCTGTGCGTGCCCGGGCGTGTGCCCGCGCGGTGTCGTCGTCGGAAGGGAAGCGGGCGCATGGTAATTCTGGGGTCGCTGGTAAACGGGTTCGCCGCGGTGCTCGGCGGGCTTGCGGGCGTGCTTCTGGGCACCCGCGTCAGGCGTGACATGGGCGACTTCCTGATGGTCGCCATGGGCCTGTGCGTCATCCTGGCGGGAGTCCAGGGCATGGCGCAGCAGGGCGGCTCGGTGCTTCTGGTGACCCTGTCGGTCGGCATCGGCGGCGTCGTCGGGCACCTGTTGGACATCGATGGCGTGGTGCGGCGCTTCGGCGACCGCGTGCAGGACCGTCTCGTGGGCCTGGCGCAGGGCAACCCCGCCTTCGCCAACGTCTCGCGTGGCTTCGTCAGCTCGACCTTGGTCATCTGCATCGGCTCGATGGCAATCGTGGGCTCGCTGGAGAGCGGCCTTGCCCTCGACCACTCGACGCTGTTCACCAAGTCGCTCATGGACTTCGTCATCAACATGCTCATGGCCACGACCATGGGCGTGGGCGTCATGCTGTCGGGCGTGGTCGTGTTTGCCTACGAGGCCCTGCTGAGCCTGGGCGCCAGTGTCATCGCGCCGATGCTGTCGGACCTCGTTATCAACCAGATGCTGGTCACGGGCTCGCTTCTGCTGTTTGCCGTCGGCACCAACCTCGCCGGCATCACCGACATCAAGGTGGCCAACCTGCTGCCCGCGTGTTTCCTTCCCATTGCCCTGGTGCCGTTGCTGGTTGCCTGCGGCCTGCTCTAGGGGTGACAATCGCGCCGGGGCATGCCGCCCCGCGACACGAGACCCAAGGGGGAGCCATGGCCGATACCGAAGCGACCGCTGCCGAGAAGGACCTCGAGCAGCGCGTCGAGCTGGAAAGTGACCTCACGGACTTTGCCGCGCTGGTGCGCCGCGCGCGCAGCGTCCGCCGCTTCGACGAGTCCGACCCGATCGGTCGCGAGCTTTTGCTGGAGCTGGTCAACCTCGCGCGCCTGGCTCCCAACGGCAACAACATGCAGCAGCTGCGCTTCCGCGTGGTCAGCGCGCCCAAGGAGCGCGAGGCCACCTTCGCGTGCCTGTCGTGGGCGGCCCGCCTGAGGGATTGGGCCGGCCCCGAGCCCGGCGAGCGTCCGTCCGGCTACGTCGTGATCTGCGCGCCCGAGCCCGTGGCGTCCATCCGCGCGCTGGACACGGGCATCGCCGCGCAGACGATGCTTCTGGCGGCGACCCAGGCGGGCTACGGCGGCTGCATGATCAAGAGCTTCGGCCCTGGTCTGGCGCGGGCGTTCGACCTTCCCGAGGGCATGGCGCCCCAGCTGGTGCTGGCCCTGGGCAAGCCCGGCGAGAGGGTCGTGCTGGAGCGGGTCGACGACGAGCACGGCGTCGCCTATTGGCGCGACGCCGACGGCACGCACCACGTGCCCAAGCTCCCCCTGTCCGAGGTCCTTCTCTAAAGCTCGCCGTCGTCCGTGCCGGCATCCGTGCCGTCGTCGGCCATGAGCTCGATCACGTGCAGGCCAAGCTCCGAGCCCTCCAGAAGCGCCTTGCCGCCGAAGGCGCACAGGCCGCGGGACGCGGCCAGGCCCGTCAGCGCGCGGCCCTTCTGCCGTGCCTGCTCGACGGTGGTGGCAAGGGCCTCGGCGCGCGTCCTCTCGCGGTAGTCGGCCGGGGTGTCGGCCAGGCGCTCGGCGTTCTGCCTGCGCGTGACGGCGCGCGCCTTGGCGGGCGCGTCCATGCCCGCCACGGTCGAGACGACGTAGCCGGCCAGCTCGTCGGCGTCGGGGTCCCACTCGGCGAGCCAGTCGCCGGCGGCGTCGAAGCGCTCGACGGTGGCGTCGACGTTGGGGTCGCGGTACGAGTAGTACCTGGCGAGTCCCAGGCGGTTGAGGCCGAATCCGCAGCCGTAGGCGCCGCCCTTCACGCGGACCTCGTTCCACAGGTAGTCCAGCTGCAGGACGCGGCCGGCAACCTGCCAGGCACCGTCGCGCTCGATGCCGGCTGCCGTGCCGTTGGAGCCGGCGGCGACGAAGGCGGTGGTGCCGGGGACGGCAAAGGCCTCGTTCTTGATGGTGGGATCGGGAACGCGCAGCAGGTCGCGGGCGTCGTCTGCCACCGCCGGCGCGAGCGACAGGTCGCCCGCCGCCTCCCAGAACGCGGCGGCCTCGTCGTCGGTGCCGGTAAAGCTCACCCAGACGTTGCCGGCGCTGAAGATCGTGCGTGACAGTTCCGCGAGCTTGGCTACGAGCCCCTCGAAGCGTGCGTCGAAGTCGTCCAGCAGCTCGCGCAGGAACAGGTAGTCGTCGACGCCCGAGACCTTCTCGGCAAGAAGGTCGGATCGCGAGAAGTACGAGGCCACGCGCGACAGGGCGCACACGTGGCCCGCGCCCATGAAGGTCTGCTCCCTGCCCACGAGCTTTTGCTGCAGCAGGTCGCGCACGCGGTCGCGGTCGTCGAAGTCGGTCGACGACCAGATCTCGGCCGGGATGGTGGCGCAGGAGCCGACCTTCTCGGCCAGGGCGCTCGTGCCCACCACGAGCGCGGCGTGCGCGCTGTCGGGGTCGTCGTGGGTGGCGTAGCACGTGACGTGGAACGTGAGCGAGCCGAGGTTCTTCTCGGTAAGGGTGTCCAGCTCGGAGGCGGAGTGCGCGGCCGTGCCGAGCGAGCCAAGCAGCGTGCACATGGTGCTTACGTAGGGCATGTCCTCGTAGGCGACGACGCCCAGGTCGAAGAAGGCGTAGACGTAGTCGATGCGGTTGGAGGGGACCTCGTGCACCAGGCAGGGCGCGCAGGTGCCCGCCATCTCGTGGCAGGCGGGGTCGGCGGCCATGGGGCCGATGTCGTCGATGCCCAGGCTCGGCAGCTTGGCCAGGTCCTCGGGCGCGTCGGGGGCCTCCTGCTCGGCGCGCAGGGCCTCGACGTCGGCGCGCACGGCGTCGCGGGCGTCGTCGTCCATGCCGGTCAGGATGCCCGCGAGCTCGGCGCGCTCGGCGGCCGAGTCGTCGTCTGTGGTGGGGACGACCTCGACCAGCGCGTGGTGGGCGGAGTCGCACACGACCTCGCGCAGGAGGTTCTCGAACCAGCCGTCGCCCGCCTCGACGTGGGCGCGCAGCGACGCGAGCGCCTCCTCGTAGCGAAGGCCGCCGGTGGGGTCATCGTCGTCGTACAGCCAGCTGTTGAGCGAGTTGATGGCGGCGGCCACGCCGTCGGCGTAGTAGCCGTTGTCGCCCTCGCGCAGGTTGAACTCGGCCTGGGCCAGCGACGCCTCCAGAAGCTCGCCGCCGATGCCCTCGCTTGCCAGGCGGGCGCACTCGTCGCGCACGAGGCGCTCGAAGTCGGCGGCCGCGCCGCGCCCGTTGCCCTTGAGCTGGATCAGGATGTAGGGCTGGGCCAGGCCGTCCATCAGGTAGCTCGTGGCGTCGCGGCCCATGCCGCTTGCCAGGATCGCGCGCTTGAGCGGGGCCTCGTTCGAGCCCATGAGGGCGTCGAACAGGATGTCGCAGGCAAGCAGGCGCTCGCGCTGGTCGGCGCGGCCGACGACAAGGCCCATGCCGACGCAGGCGTTCTTCGGGTCGGTGGGCATCTCCACCTCGCGCGGCGCGGCCTCGACGCACGCCTGCAGCGCGAGCTCGTTGGGCGCGCCCGCGCCGCGGTCCGCCGCGCCGTCGAAGCGCTCGCCCACGAAGGCCAGCACGCGCTCGATGTCGAGGTCGCCGTACAGGATGGTGTAGCTGTTGTCCAGGCGGTAGTGGCGCGCGTGGGTGTCGACGAACTCCTCGTAGGTGAGCTCGGGGATGTGGCGCGGGTCGCCGCCGCTCTCCCAGCGGTACGCCGTGTCGGGGAACAGGTCGCGGTTGAGGGCCTCCATCAGGACCTCGTCGGGGTCCGAGAACGCGCCCTTCATCTCGTTGAGGACGACTCCGTTGCGCGTGAGCTCGACCTCGCCGTCCTTCTCGCCAGAGATCTCGTAGTGCCAGCCCTCCTGCTGGAAGATGCGCGGCCTGTGGTAGATGGCGGGGTGCAGGACCGCGTCGAGGTAGACGTCCATCAGGTTGAGGAGGTCCCGCTCGTTGGTCGAGGCCACGGGGTACATGGTCTTGTCCGGGAACGTGAGCGCGTTGAGGAACGTCTGCATCGACGTCTTGAGCAGGTTGACGAACGGCTCCTTGACTGGGAAGCGGTCCGAGCCGCACAGCACCGAGTGCTCCAGGATGTGGAAGACGCCGGTGTCGTTGGTCGGCGGCGTCTTGAACGCTATCGAGAAGGACCTGTTGGTGTCGTCGTTGGCGATCCACATGAGGCGCGCGCCCGTGGCCTCGTGCCTCATGACGTAGGCCGTGCCGCGCAGCTCGGGCACGTCGAGCGCCTGGGTCACGGCGAAGCCTGCGTGGGTGGTGCCGACGCCCATCGCGGCGTCGCGGGTCACGGCCGCGGAATCGGTCCTGTCTGCCATGTGCGTCTTCCTTTCGGCGGCAAGCGGTGGTGCCGCCCTCAGTGTCGTAGCTCCTATCCCGTTGATGGTACCCTTTGCCGCGGACGCGAATCGCTACGGAGGGGAGCATGGGTTGACGGGAATCGACGGCGCGCCCGCAGAGAAGGACCTGGCTGGGTCCGGGGCTTTCGCGACCGGGCACGGCGCGGCCGAGGGCGCCTCGACCGGCGGCGAGCGCGGCCTGCTCGTGGGCATCCTCATCACCCTGGCTGGCTGCGCCTGTTGGGGTTTCAACGGGACGCTCGTCAAGTTCCTGTTGGACAACTACCCGATCGACCCGGTGTGGCTGGTGTGCGTGCGCGAGCTGGGCTCGTGCCGGCTGTTCCTGCTCACGGCGTGGCTCACCTGCCGCGACCGCGTGGTGGGCATCCTTCGCGAGCCGAGGCAGATGGGGCTTCTTGCCGTCGCCTCCGTCGCGTGCATCCTGAGCTCCAACGTCTGCTACGTCGAGTCCATCAGCTGGACCAACTCGGCCACGACCACCGTCCTGCAGTCGACCAACCTCGTCCTGGTGATGGTCTACGTGTGCCTCAGGACACACCGTCGCCCGCGCCGTCGCGAGGTGGCGGGCGCCATCCTGGCGTTGGCGGGAACCTACCTGCTGGCAACCGGCGGCAACCCCGCCGCGCTGCGGATCCCGCCGCAGGGCCTTGCCTGGGGTATGGGGTGCGCGGTCTGCGCGGTGTTTCTCTCGGTCGCGCCCGTCGGCCTGCTAAACAGGTGGGGGTCGATGGTCTTCAACGGCTACGCGATGCTCGTCTCGGGCGCGCTGCTGGCGTTGTTCGTGAGGCCCTGGGAGCACGTGCCGGCCATGTCTGTGGCGGGCTGGGCCCTGGTGGCCGTCACCATCGTGGTCGGCACCTATGGCTCGTACGCGCTGTTCCTCGAGGGCGTCCGACGCGTGGGCCCCATGCGCTCGGCGATGCTGGGCACGGCCGAGCCCCTGGTCGCCATGGTCAGCTCGGTCGTCTGGCTGGGCACGTCCTTCTCGCCCGCGGACCTGGTGGGCTTTGCCATGATCATCGCGATGGTGTTCCTCACGGCCTGATGCGCTCCGCGCGGTCGTGCGCCCCACGACGCCCCGACCGTCCCGGTGCCCCTAAAAAGGAGTGGGCCCCACGCCGTGGCGCGGGGCCCTGAAGGGGAGAACTCCTGATGCAATTTCCGCTGTAGGCGAGCGTCCCACCCGACGCTTGCCTGATTCGTGTTTACCCAGCTCTGTTGGCTGGCTTGCGCGAAAAGGCTGCCTTCACGCAGCCTCCACGGCACCGACACGCCACGCACACGTTCGGCGACGGGTCCGACGACGCGTGCGCCGGTGGGGGCGCTACTTGACCACGAGGATGTCGCAGGGCGCGCTGCGCAGCAGAAACGTGGAGATCGATCCCAAAAGCGCGTACTTGATGGGGGAGAGGCCGCGGGCACCGCAGACGATGATGTCGGGCTTGACCTGGTCGATCATCTCCTCCTTGAGGGTCTCTCGGATGCGTCCGCACCTCACGAGCACCTTGACCGATCCGACCCCCGGCTCGGCCTCGGCGCGCGCGACGCCGTCGGCGATCGAGGCACGGAAGCCCCTCTCGAGCTCCGGGATCAGGTCCACGGGGTAGGTGCCGGCGGTCTCCAGCGCCGTCGAGTCGATGACGTGTCCGATGTACAGGTCGGCGTTGTTGTTGGCGGCGACCAGGATAGCGCGCTCGAGCACCTTGTCCTGTCTGTCGGTGCCGTCCAGCGACACGAAGACCCTGTCGTAGTCCATATCCTTGTAGTTGGCCATGGTCGACTCCCTTCTGGTCTTACCTGTCCCATACCCATTTTTCGCTGCCGAGAAGGACCTCGCGCCGTGGGGATTTGCCGACGATGGGCCGGCGGCGCCATGCGGTGCCGCGGCAAGCCCCATCATGGTGTGACCCGCCGCAGCGTCGGCGGCATCCCGAACGTTGGGCGGCGCGCACGCCGCCCACCCGCCCCTGCCCGGCGGGGACATCGGAAGAAGGGGAATCCCTCTTGAACCTCATCGAGCTTCTCAAGGCCGTCGTCTTTGGCATCGTGGAGGGCGTCACCGAGTGGCTGCCCGTCTCGTCGACCGGCCACATGATCTTGCTGAACCAGTTCCTCACGCTCGACGTGTCGGCCGACTTCTGGGACATGTTCCTCGTCGTGATCCAACTGGGCGCGATCCTGGCGGTGTGCGTCCTGTTCTTCGCCCCGCTCAATCCGTTCGCGCCGTCCAAGACCGCCGAGGAGCGCCGCGGCACCTGGGTCCTGTGGGCCAAGATCGTGGTCGCATGCATTCCCGCCGCCGTCATCGGCATCCCGCTGGACGACTGGATGGAGGAGCACCTGGGCAGCCCCTTCGTCATCGCCGGCGCCCTGATCGTGTACGGCATCGCCTTCATCGTTATCGAGAACGTCCGCGAGCGCCGCGCCCGCGAGCTCATGCGTGCGGGCGTGCCCGTCGGTCGCAGCCGCGGCAAGCACTTTGCCGTGCCCGCCGGCTCCACCGGCCGTGTGACGGCGCAGGGCCAGACCGGAAACGTCCTGGCCCCGACCCTGGCCGAGCTCGCCGATGCCGACGCCAAGGTCACCGACGTGGCCGACATGCCCTGGCCCACGGCCATTGGCATCGGCCTGTTCCAGGTGTTGTCGATGGTGCCGGGCACCTCTCGCTCCGGCTCCACCATCATCGGCGGCCTGCTTCTGGGATGCTCGCGTGCGGCGGTCGCGGAGTTCACCTTCTACCTGGCCATCCCCGTCATGTTCGGTGCGAGTGGCCTGCGGCTGGTCAAGTTCTTCCTCAAGGGTAACGCCTTTGCCCCCAACGAGGTGGCCATCCTTCTGGCTGGCTGTGTCGTGGCCTTCCTGGTGTCGGTCGCGGCGATTCGCTTCCTGATGTCGTTCGTCAAGCGCCACGACTTCAAGCCGTTCGGCTGGTACCGCATCGCCCTGGGTGTCGTCGTCATCGCCTACTTCGCGCTTTCCGCCCTCGCGTAGGCAGGGAGGGGCTATGCCACGGGCACGTGGGACACGATCAGCGCCATGTCGCCCGCAAGCTCGAGTTCGTTGAAGTTGGCGGGCACGACGAAGTGGTCGCCCTTCTCCACAGGCTCTCCCGCGGCCGTGTCGGCGCCCGCGATGACGCTCGCGCACAGGAAGGTGGGGATCGAGGGCAGGGTCACGGCATGCGGTGCGGCGTCGCCCGCGTTGCCCCCGTCGCCCACGCGCACGCGGTCGACGACGTATCGGTCGCAGCTCACGAGCTCGGTCACGCCGTCTTTCTGGGGCGCGGCGATCGTGCCGGACTTGGGCGATGCCACCGAGAAGTCGACGGTGTCGAGGCTCTGTGCGATGTGCAGGGGCCGTCGGGGATGTCGTAGCCCCACTCGTCGGCCAGCTTGCGGCCGCCCCAGATCTTCTCGTGGAAGATGGGCTTGAGGAAGATCAGCCCGTGTTCGGAAGACATGAGATTGGCTCCTTCTGCTTGTCTGTTTGGGTCGTGTCAGGCGAACCGGCTGCACAGCACGGGCAGGGCCTCGTCGGGGGTGAGGGCGGGGAAGGACTGGTCTGCGCGTCCGTTATTTGGTGCTGATGCTGCGGAACTCGTAGCCGTTGGGGTGGTGTGAGACGCAGCGCTCGAACGGCCTGCCATCGTCGAGGAAGCTGACCTGATCGATCTCGAGCAGGGGGTCGGACGGCTCCACATGCAGCCACGTGCACTCGTCGGGAGTGGGGGAGACGGCGCGTACGGTCCGGTGGGCGCTTGCGATCCTGAGCCCGAGGGTCCCCTCGATGTAGTCGTAGGTGCTTGCCTCGACGTTGGCACGGCGCAGGTTGGGGACGATGTCGATCGGGATGTAGGTGTACTGGACCGCATGCGGCTCGCCGTTGGCGTAGCGCGAGCGCACGATGTGGTAGACGAACTGGTCCTCCTCCAGGGAGAGCAGGCGCGCGACCTCGGGCGGGGGCGTCATGACCTCGAAGGTGTGGACAGTGCTGGTGATGGTGTCGCCCCGGCGGCGGCGCTCCGCCGTCAGACCGCCGAGCTGGTCGTTCGTCTCGAAGGAGGCGTGGTCGTCGGGGTGCTGGACGGCGCTCTTGACGAAGGAGCCGGACCCGCGACGGCGGGTGATGAGGCCACGCGACTCGATGACGCCAAGCGCCTTGTTGACGGTGATCTTGCTGACCCCGTACGTCGTGCAGAGCGTCTCGATCGAGGGCAGCTGCTCCCCGGGAACGTATGTGCCGTCGGCGATGGCAGCCTCCAGGCTGTCCGCAACGTTCTCGTACTTCATCTAAGGCGGCCTCCGCTCGTGAGCCAGCTGGAATGTCCTGACAGCTGTTCTACCCGTTCTTCTCTCTCGAGAATACCGCTCTGCCCAAGTGGTGTCGCGAGCGCCTGCGAGGCGTCGACTACTCCCGCTCCTTGGGAATGGCATCCAGCATAGAAAGCGTGTCGAGGTTCGCGAGACGCTTTCCCGCAAGGGCCTGCGACAGCTCGTCCGCCATGAGCGAGAAGTAGCTCACCATTGGCACGAGGTTTGCGCTAGCCTTGCTCTCGCAGGTCTGCCCGAGCTTGACGAAGCCCTCCCAGAAGGCGTCCACGTGGCCCATGAAGTTGTCGTCGAGGGGCCCGAGGTAGGGTTTGGCGTTTGCCTCGCGCAGAATCTCGAGCTCCTCGGCGAGCTTCACGTCCTCGTCCGGGTCCGTTGTGGGCTGGAGCGAGAAGGGCCCGTTGTCGCCGACCACGCGACGGAACTTCTCGTAGGCGGTGCGCACTTCGCGTAGAAGCTCGCCCAGCTCCCGATCGTCTGCTCGCGACAAGGCCTCAAGATGGATGCTGGGGAGGGAGATGGCCTCCTCGTCGAGCGACTCGCCGTCGGCAAGTAGTTTGGTCGCATACTCGATCATCTGCGTGCGGTATCGTTCGCAGATGGCTGTGGCCTCGATGCTGAGTTCGTCGAAGTGGGGAGCGTTCTCGCCCAGAAGCCCCTGGCACCACTCGATCTCGCGCTCGATGCCCTCGCAGACGCGAGAGGCGTTTGTGCTCTTGCGCAGGAAGCCCATGAGCTTCTGGAAGTCGGGCGAGGTGGGCCAAGGCTCGCACAGCGACAGCTCTTCGAGCGCGTCACCGCAGAGTGCCTTGGCCGCGTTCTTGAGTCCGTCCTCGGCTCTTTCCGCTTGTTCGTGCTTGTGTGCGGCTTGCCGCTTCAGATCATCTGCGCGGAGGAGGGCCTGCGCCAGTCCGTTGAACGCTTCCGTCTGGTTTGCCATGCTACTCATCGTCCTCCCTTTGGACTCCGAGGGCGCACAGTGCCGCGTCTACGACATCTCCGTTGCCGTAGAGGAAGGGCTTCACCGAGCGAAGGAGGCCTTGCGGCACCGTCTGGAGGTCCTGAATTGCTGCCATGGGTAACAGCACACCCGTGGCACCGGCGTTCTTTGCCACGCGGTAGATTTCCTCGAGGTTGTTGATGGGGTCGAGCGTGCCGGAGAGGCGCAGGATTCCCGGGATCGCCAGGCCGCCGATGACCGGGCGCTCAGCCGCGGCGGAGCACAGGCCCACGAACTCGGCCAGTGACACTTCGAGCGAGGCACCCCTCTTCTGCAGGTCGTTGAAGTAGAGAAGGAAGTCGTGGGAGTTGACGCTGAGGCTTTCCGAGATGCCGTGCGCATTGGTGCGGAACTGCTCGAAGGCGGCCTTCATCGTGTCGTTTACGTCTCGCCTGCCAACGCCCTCGATCTGGAGCTTGCCGCTGCCCTGGATGGCCTTGTTCTCGAGCTTGTAGATGGCGTATTCGCCGTCGGCTCCGCGACCGATGCCAAAGACGTGGCCAGGTGTCAACGGCGCGTCCGGTACGAGGGTGTCGTCCGCTTGCTCGGGCACGCGCACGACGTTGACGGCGCCGGGCACGTCGGGGTCGATGTAGCCCAGGTTTACGTCAGCGAACTCGATGCCCGCCATAATCTTGAGCTGCTCCTTCACGCGACGGCGTCCCTCGATCGCGTACTCGAGAATCATGGCGACGCCGTCCTTGTCCATCTGGCCGTCCGGGAAAATAAGCTTGGCCAGGCCCGAGAAGGTCTTGCGCACGCCGATTTCGTCGCGCTTGTTGATCTCGCCATTGAGGCGGAAGTGCTCGTCGATGTAGTGGGTGTAGTCGCGCTTGCGCATCTCCTTGAAGAACTCCGCCAGGCAGTCCGTGATGAGGCCGTAGCGCTGCGTGAGAAGGTCAGCCCTCATCTTGGGTACTTCCCAGCCCGGCAGGTAGCAGTGAATGCGGTCGAAGAATGCGCTGTCGTTGTTGAACTCGGGCGGGAAGGGGTCAAACAGGTGGGTGGTTTTTAGGACGTTGGCGACAGTGTCGTTGATGTTGCCCTCGAAGACCATGGATGCCTCGGCGTTGTAGCTGTCGGTGCCACGGCCGAAGGTGCCGTTGGCCATGTAGCCCTTCATGATCTGGACGGCGTTCGTGTCCCTGAAGCGCATTCCCGCGACCTCGTCGAAGGCGATCGCGTCCCAGTGGCCCACGAGGCCCATGGCCCCATGGCGCGTGTTGTTGCTGGCAAAGAGCTTCGCCGTGGTGGTCTGGCCGCCTGAGAGCAGGTAGCTGTAGGGGCTCACCTCGGTGTAGATGTGGGATTTACCCGTGCCGCGCGGGCCAAGCTCGACCAGGTTGTAGTTGCGCTCGATGAGGGGGACCATGCGCTCCAGGAAGTGCAGACGCTCACGACGGGTGAGCGCGTCTGGCTCGTAGCCGGCGGAGCGCAGCAGAAGGCAGATCCACTCGTCAGTGGTGAAGGCCTGGCGGTGGGAGATGAGCTCCTCGAGGTCAAGGTTGGGCATCTGGATGGGCGTGAGCTTCACGATCCTGAACGGCGAGTCCTGGGGGCCGCGCTTCTTGCTCTTTGACCTGGACCTCCTGGGCTTCTTCTTGGTGTCGTCGTCGAAGATGTCATCGAGCGCATCCATCTCGTCCTCGGGGCGCAGGTACTGGATGCGCATGATGCACCAGATGCCGCCCGTGAGCATCTTGCTGTAGTTGCGCACGTACTCCTCGGGCATGACGAAGTCGCCGATGTTGAGGTTCGTGAAGCTGCCGACGTAGATGTCGTTGTACTCGTCGAGTCGGGCACTCACTTTGTCGATGATGGTGTACTGGCCGAACTCGCGGATGCGGCTTTTGATCTTCTCGCTCTCGTCGGGGCGGACGTAGTTCTCGGTGAGAATCTTGCGGATGCGTCCGACGCCCTCCTCGATGGCGCACTGGTCGTCCGTGGCGCAGTACATGCCCAGCAGGTACTCCAGGACGAAGGTGGGTACGTTGGAGCCACGCTTCATGAGCGAGGTGAGGTCCTTGCGCACGACCTTGCCAGGGAACTCCCGCACGGTCTTCTCGTCGAGGGAGTCCTTCGTGTAGGGGGCGATTGTGGCCGTGGTCTCGGTGTCGTTGCTCATGGTCGTTACCATCCAAAGTCGTCGGTCGGGGCGAAGGCGATTTGCATCCGCAGGCTGGCGAGCTCGGTGACCTCGCCGGTCTGGGTGTTCTTGGCAAGCAGCGGGTAGGAGGCGCTCGAGCTGGGGGAGAAGCCCGTCCGCAGGCAGAACCTTGCGCGGACGGTGCGCTCCTGCGCCGAGGGGGACGCCATGTTGGCGACGATGCGCGCGACGTCAGTCACGGGCTCAAGCGCGGAGTCCGCCACATAGACGTCGTATTCCGCCGGGACCACCTTGCCGCCCACGGGGTCCGTCTGGAGGAAATCGAGGTAGAAGAGCGTGTTCGTGACCGTGTTGTTCTCGAACACCGCCCTGATGCTGGCGGCCTCGGTCTCCTCGTAGCTCGCCGATCCCTTGCGGTTGTTGCGGAAGTGCAGCGCGGGCACGCACATCTCCTCGAGGGAGATGCCGCCGTGGACGTAGTTCTCGCCGCTGCCGCCCTTGCGTATGCGCACGCACTCGCGGGGGAAGAAGCCGTTCACGCCGCGTCCGCCCAGGAGGTGTACGGGCATGAGGAACTCGCTCGTGGCGCCCTCGGCGGTCACGACGTAGCGGTGGCCATACTCGATGACCTCGCCCGTGACCTCGTCGATGCCCACGTGCTCGGCCTCGCCCAGGGGCTCCTCGGTGTAGAGGAAGCCGTGGTCCGCGGTGATGAGGACGTCCGAGGCGCGGAAGTCCTTGACGATGGTCCTCACGGCGGCGACGAGCTCCTCCACGGCATCGCGGCAGCCTTGGAAGACCTTGCGCTCCGTGCCCTGCTTGTCGCCCAGGGCGTCGATGGAGTTGTGGTAGACGTAGACCACGTCCGCCTCTCCCACGAGCTCGAGGCGCTCCGCGCGGCCCATCTCGCTGATGAGCGTCTCGTACTGGACGGCGACGCCGGCGGGGTGGTTCTGCCTGATGACCTGCTGTCTCGCGGCGCACGAGGGCGTCTCCGCACCATCGACGAGGACCTTGAGGCCGCCGGCGCCGCCCTGGCCCGAGCCCTCGAGGGCGAAGTTGCCGTGCGGAAGCAGTGCCGCCATGCCGCACTTCGTGATGGAGGGCAGGGTGGCTTGCATGGACGTGAGCTCGCACGAGCCCTTGGTGTCGCGCTCGAGGCGCTCCGCGAGCTCGGCGGCGACCTCGTAGCGCAGGGCGTCAGAGACAATGACCCACGCGCGCTTCTTGGACTGGGCGAGGGAGTCCACCTTGTTCATGTAGAAGTCGAGCTGGCGGGGGATGCCGCTCACGTAGCCCTGGCTGGCGAGCTCGTCTGCCGCGGCGTTGGCCCAACGCCCGTTGACCTCGGGGAGGAACCAGCCCTTGTAGAGGCGCTCGATGGAGTCGCACGCGGCGCGCATGGCCTCGTCGAGGTCATAGCTGCCGTCGACGATCGCGGCGGATAGCGCCATGTGGAGGTCGCGGTACCAGCGGTCGAAGGCGTTCCACTCGGTGGCGTAGGCGTCCCAGACGCGCTCGGCGGGAAGCGCCCCCATGCCCTCCGTGTGGTCGCGGTAGAAGAGCCTCATGCGCGCGGCGGCGATGACGCCCTGGTAGTAGCAGGCGAAGCTCCCGTACCAGGCGAGCCCGCGGCGGCGGTTCGCGATTCTGATGACCTCGTCGGCGCGATCGGGCGCGGAGACCATGTCGAGTAGTCTACGCAGGATGGCGGCGTCGACGCAGGGGAAGACGTCCGCGAACGAGAGCTTCTCGATCGACGTCGCGTCTGCGGAGGAGAGGAGCTCGGCGAGCCTCGTCTTGGCCTCGACCTGCTCGGTTGCCTCCCTAAGGGCGTCGATGTCTCCGCTCGACGCCCACGCCTCGAACACCTCGTGGCAGAAGGGCGCGTGTGCGGGAGACATGTGGGTTTCGAGGCCCTTGAGCGCGTCCGCGAGCTCCGCGCGTGAGAGCGCCGAGAGCAGGACGTGCGACGTCGCGAGGGTGGGGTCCGTCGCCGAGAAGCCCGTCCACGCGGCGAGCGCCTCGAGGAAGGAGTTTCGTACGCTCGCCTTCTGGAGCTTCTCGAGCGGGGCGTCCGCGCCCTCGCCCTGCATCGTCTCGAGGAAGCGCTGCGTTACGGCGACGGGCGTGGCCGCGGTGGCACCGAGGGCCAGGGCCATGATGGAGAGGTCGAGCTGCTGGGGCGTGTCGTAGCGCTTGCGCAGGCGGCGGAGCTTGCCGAGGCTCGTCTTCTTCGCGAGGAAGGTCCTGCGGGCACGCAGCGCGTCGCGCATCTCGCGCGTGTCCGGGGCACCCAGCTCGCGTAGCTGGATGCTCACGTAGTCTGCCGAGAACTGCTGCGCGCGCACCTCGACGTCCGCGAGCCAGTCGCCCTCGAGGCGGCGCGGGCGCGGGCGATACAGCAGGATGCGGCGGCCGGTGAGGTCCTCGTTGAGGGCGCACTTCAGGCGGAAGAGGTCGTTCTCCTCCTCGCGCATGACCTCGACGCCGGGCAACTCGAGCTCGGCCGCTACCTCGGCGAACTCAGTATCCGGATCGTGCCACACCACGATGCCGCCCGCGTCTCCCATTTCGTCAAAGAGCTTCGAGAGCTCCTTCGTTATGTCTTCTAGCTTCATGCCTTACTTCACCTTTGCCAGGACGTCGGCGAACTTGGCGTAGTTGACGTTCACGCCGTCGTCGAGGTCGATCTTGATCATCTGGTCCGCGAGGTGGTGGATTTTCTCCTCGTACTTGGCGATCTCCGCGGCCTGGGCCTCGATGCGCTTGCGCTCCTTGGTGAGTTGCGCCTTCTGACGCGCGGCCGCCACCTGCATCTGGTCATCCAAGTAGCCCAGGCGCGTGCGGTAGCGCTCCTGGTGCGGCAGCACGTAGTCCGTGCGGATGCGC
>OLPO01001145.1_pt1 | contig 18896 bp, 17 predicted proteins | sample 1672831 | NCBI WGS metagenome assembly OLPO01 (sample SAMEA3136728, study PRJEB25190) | human gut metagenome
TGAAATGGAACATGGGCTGGATGAATGATTTCCTGGAATACATGAAGCTGGACCCGTACTTCCGTAAATTTAACCACAACAAGATGACTTTTTCTATGACATATGCATACAGTGAGAAATATGTTCTGGTTCTCTCTCATGATGAGGTCGTACATCTGAAATGCTCCATGCTGGAGAAGATGCCGGGAGAGCTGGATGACAAGTTCAAGAACCTGAAAGCAGGATATACATTCATGTTCGGACATCCAGGCAAGAAGCTTCTGTTTATGGGACAGGATTTCGGACAGCTCCGCGAGTGGAGTGAGGCGAGAGAGCTTGACTGGTATCTGCTTGGAGAGGAGAACCATCAGAAGCTGCAGCAGTATGTCAGTGATCTTCTTCACATTTATAAGAAATATCCGGCACTTTATGCGGCTGATAATGACCCGTCCGCGTTCGAGTGGATCAATGCCAATGATGGTGACAGAAGCATTTTCAGTTTTGTGCGTAAATCTCCTACAGGTCGTAATAACATTCTGGTCGTATGCAACTTTACACCGGTGGCACGCCCGGATTACCGCGTAGGTGTGCCGAAGAAGAAACAGTATAAGCTGATCATGAATGAGCAGGGACTTGTGGAGAAGGGCAGGTCATATAAGGCTGAGAAGCAGAACTGTGATAACCGTGAGTTTTCCTTTGCATATCCACTGGAGCCATATGGAGTTGGTGTATTTACGTATTGATAATTTACCGGTTGACAAATAAGTTTTTGGACAGTATAGTGAAATCATATAAAGGGGAGTAGCTGGCACGTCAGTGTTCATGATGTCGTCAATCTCGACAGGCTTACCTGTCCGTATCGTGATGAAACAGCGAGACTTTTATTGCATGTTTTTTATGTGCAATAAAAGTCTCTTTTTTTTTATCTCGATTCTGCCCATACTATCAATAAAGCAGAATAAGAAAGGAACGGTGCCCATGAAAGCGTATTACAATGAGTCATCAGATGAAGTACAGAGAAGTTTAAACGGAAACATGGATTTTCTGACAGATGAAGAAGTGAAGAAGCGGCATGAGAAATTCGGTCCCAACCAGCTTACCGGGGAGAAGAAAAAAAGTACCATTCAGATTTTTCTGGAACAGTACAAGGATGTTCTGGTTTTGATTCTCATTATTTCAGCGGTGGTCTCACTGTTTCTTGGGGAAACAGAAAGTGCAGTAGTGATCCTGATCGTTATCACTATGAATGCAGTTCTGGGAACTGTACAGACTGTTAAGGCGGAAAAATCTCTGGACAGTCTGAAACAGCTGGCAGCACCGGAAGCGAAAGTTGTACGAAACGGTGTTGTGGTGCAGATTCCGGGACGCGAGATTACAGTAGGAGACATTGTCCATCTGGAAGCAGGAGATTATATTCCGGCAGATGGCCGTATTCTGGAAAGCGCAAGTCTGAAGGTGGATGAAAGCGCTCTTACAGGAGAAAGCCTGGGCGTGGATAAGACAAGTGAAGCACTGGAAGGGAAACTGCCTCTGGGTGATCGGAGAAATATGGTGTTTTCCGGAAGTTATGTCACATATGGCCGTGGCTGTTTTATTGTGACTGATATCGGAATGAACACAGAAGTGGGAAAGATCGCAGATCTTTTAAAAAATGCTTCTGAGAAAAAAACGCCTCTTCAGGTCAATCTGGATAATTTTGGCAAAAAGTTATCTGTGATGATTCTTGTACTATGTGCAGTACTTTTTGTAATGCAGGTATTAAAAGGCGGAAATGTAGCGGATGCGTTCCTGTTTGCTGTGGCGCTGGCGGTAGCTGCGATCCCGGAAGCATTAAGCTCAATCGTTACCATTGTGCTGGCTTTTGGAACCAGAAGGATGGCCGGTGAAGGTGCGATCATCCGGAAGCTGCAGTCAGTGGAAAGTCTGGGAAGTGTATCGGTGATCTGTTCCGACAAAACGGGAACTCTTACGCAGAACAAGATGACCATCGAACACTATTATACAGATGGCCAGGATATTCTGGCAGAGCAGGTGGATCCGAAGAATCCACTGCATAAACAGATGTTGCGGCTCAGCATTTTGTGTAACGATTCCACCAATATCCAGGGGCAGGAGATCGGTGATCCCACGGAAACGGCAATGATCAATCTTGGCGATGATGTAGGGGTTCCTGCACAGAGAATCCGCAACGCGTATCCAAGGATCAGCGAAGTTCCCTTTGACAGTGACCGGAAGCTGATGTCAACCTTTCATAAGCTGCGGGATGGTTACACGATGATCACCAAAGGCGCAGTAGATGTGATGCTGGAGCGTGTGGATTACATCTGGAAAGGTGGAAAAATACTTCCCATCACAGCAGAAGATGTGGAAAACATTATTCGGGTTAATGAACAGTATTCCAGGGAAGGACTCCGCGTTCTCGGAATCGGCTATCGGATATTCCCTCAGGAAAAAAATATCTCCGCGGAGGATGAAAAGGAGCTTGTTTTCCAGGGACTCATAGCAATGATGGATCCTCCCCGTGAGGAGAGTGCAGAGGCGGTTGCTGACTGTAAACGTGCGGGGATCCGGCCGGTGATGATCACAGGAGATCATAAGGTCACAGCAGCAGCTATCGCAAAAAGGATCGGGATCCTGGATGATATGTCCCAGGCCTGTGAGGGACGGGAAATAGACGGACTTAACGACGAAGAACTGAAAGATTTTGTGGAAAATATCCGGGTTTATGCACGTGTGACGCCGGAACATAAGATCAGAATCGTACGGGCATGGCAGGAAAAGGGAAATATCGTGGCAATGACCGGTGACGGTGTCAACGATGCACCGGCACTGAAACAGGCGGATGTAGGCGTTGCAATGGGAATCACAGGAACGGAGGTTGCAAAGGATGCCGCTTCCATGATCCTGACAGATGATAATTTTGCTACGATCATCAAGGCAGTGGAGAGTGGCCGGAATATTTATGAAAATATCAAAAAAGCGATACAGTTTCTTCTTTCGGGAAATTTTGCGGCAATTCTGGTGGTGATCGCTGCTTCCCTGGCCGGGCTTCCGGTTCCCTTCGCACCGGTGCATCTTTTGTTTATCAATCTTCTTACAGACAGCCTACCTGCGATTGCACTGGGGCTGGAACCTTACCGGCATGATGTGATGGATGAGAAGCCGCGACCGGCGAATGAGCCTATCCTTACAAAAAAATTTCTGATGCGGATTGCTGTGGAAGGTGCTGTGATCGGTGCAGCGGTGTTTGCCGCGTTTCTTGTGGGCTATAGTGATGGAAATGCAATGCTGGCGAGTACTATGGCTTTTGCAGTGCTGTGTCTGTCCAGGCTTATACATGGGTATAGCTGCAAAGCAGATAAACGTGTACTGTTTACGAAAAAGTTTTTCGACAATCGTTACATGCAGGGAGCTTTTCTTGGGGGCTTTGTTCTGCTGACAGCAGTTATCACGATTCCGGCTTTGCATGGATTTTTTGCAGTGCAGATACTGGGAGCAGGGGAGCTGGCGATCGTCTATGGAATGTCGGTGGTGAGTATGCTGGTGATCCAGGGAATGAAGAGTCTGATAAAGATATGAAGATAACAAAATACCGGGAACGGAGAAAAACGTTCCCGGTATTTTGTTAATAGAATCAGGTAAGCTGATACATTATTCTTCACTGTCATCGTAGGAAGCGTCATAAGAGCTGTCGTCATACGAACTGTCATCATAGGAGTCATCGTAAGAGCTGTCATCATACGAACTGTCATCATAAGAACTGTCGTCAGAGCTATCATACGAGGAATCATCACTGTTTCCTGAACCATTGTCAGCAGCATTGAAATCTTCGGAATTGACATCAATACCTTTATCTGCATAATACTGTTCCGCTGTAATGGAATTGGTATCCTCCACAACATTTCCGGAAGCATCGACCATGTTCAGATCTGTGTTGATGGTTACGTCCAGAAGATCAGTACCAGTAGAAGGTGTTACATTCATGGACATGATCTCATTGAATTTCTTCTTCAGATTGTCCAGGGTGAATACATTGCCTATGTATTTCTGAACGCCATGCTGGGAAGCAAGCTCTTCTGTGTAATCAGAGAGCATATACGGCCCGAATTCGCCGGCTTCGCTGTTATAGTGCATAACCAGGGGCTCTACGGTCGGGGTAAGGATCTGAATCGAGGTTTTGCCGTTCTGGACGGTTTTCTGGATGGTGAATTTCGCCATTCCGCCGAGAAGTTCTTCCAGTTTCTGCTGAGTGGATACGAAGTTTCCGAGGGAATAGAATACAACTGTTTCGTTTCCCTTGTCGTCGGTAAGGCGACCGTATGGCTGGAGCACATGAGGATGTCCGCCGATGATAACATTTACACCTTGTTCCATGAGGTAGGCTGCCCACTGCTTTTCATATTCGTTCGGCATGGTCTCATCCTCAGTTCCCCAGTGAGCTACAAAGATGATGCAGTCAGCCTGTTTTTTGGCTTTCTGGATCATGGTAGTGATCTTTTCTTTCCGGATCATGTCGATCATGTAATCTTTTCCTTCGATGCCGCCCACATTTGTGCCGTAGGTGTAATCGAGGAATGCGATCTTGATGCCGTTTACCTCACGGATTTTAACGGTGTCGGAGTCTTCCTGTGAATCGTGGATACCAAGAAGTGTGACATCCGGATATTTGGTTTTCCAGAAGTTCAGTGTGTCATTGAGGAAGCCCTCTCCGAAGTCATCGATATGGTTGTTGGCAGATTCCACAACATTGAAGCCTGCTTTTATGATGGCATCGCCGACCTCTGTCGGTGTTGCAAAGGATGGATAGGAGCTTACGCTGTCATGATCTGTGGTAAAAACAGTCTCCTGGTCGATCATTTTTACATCAGCGTCCTTGATCGCATCCAGGATATGTGTGTAGATCTTGTCGTAATTCCAGTTTCCGTCCTCAGATGCACCTGCATCGATCAGGCTCTGGTGGTAGAGGTTGTCTCCGACTGCTATCACAGATGCGGTCGTAGTTTCCGTTGCCGCAGCTTCTGTTTTCTGCTGTTCTTTCATTGCGGCTGTTTTTTTCTGGGCATCAATGGCCGGCTTACGGATAAGACGATAATCCAGCTGGTTAAAAAAGAGAACCAGAAATGCCAGAACAACGATGGATGCAATGAGACTTGTGCGGGCATTGCTGCGCTCGCGGAAATTCAGGGGAATGTTGTCCCTGGAATTCCGTTTAACCGCCTTTCTGCTCTCCCGAAGTTCCCGAAAGTTCTGGAGACTTTCAGGAAGATTTTCCTTTTTGAAAGGATTGTTAAAGTTAGGTGGAAATTTCATTTATGATTTACCTTGACTTTCTTTGAATTATTGTGTGGTTGTATTATAGCAGATTTTTTTGCAGGTGGGGGAGTTTTTGTAGTATACTTGAAGAAAAGTTTTGCTGATGGTTATAAAGTGACAGTGATCAGTTTCAGAAGAGGAGAATTTGGCATGAGTGTTTACAGACGAAAAGCGCAGTATCATGAGACAGACCAGATGGGGATCATCCACCATTCCAATTATATCAAATGGATGGAGGAAGCCAGAATCGATTTTATGAAAGAGATGGGATTTGGCTATGGTGAGGTTGAGAAACGTGGAATTGTTTCTCCGGTAGCGGAGGTTTCCACAACTTATAAGAAACCTGTGCGGTTTGATGATGAGGTGGAGATCACGGTTTCTGTGAAGAAATATAATGGTGCAGTGCTGGAACTGGAGTATGAGTTTTATAATGCAACCAGAGATGAGATCTGCACAACAGCTTCCTCGAAGCACTGTTTTATCAGAGAAGGAAAACTGGTATCCCTGAAAAAAGAGATACCAGAGCTGGACATACTGTTTCGCAAATGTCTGAAAGGAGAAAATGCCTGATGGAAGTAGTAGAAATGCTTGATAATCTGAAAGAAAAAGCCCGCAGGGATCCGGCACTTAGGGAGGAGCTTCTTGCCACACGCCAGGAGAAGGAGCCGCTGTCTGCATTCTGCAAAAAATGCCGGGAACTGGGTGTTCCGGTCTATGAGATGGATCTGATCGCAGCGGGTGAAGAATTTTATGCAGCTATGAAGCGCAGCACCAATGGCGGCGGCGAGAATTCCCCGATGCTTGAGGGCGAAGACGATTTTTACGAATTGTTTTTTGCAGGATTATAATGAGAATATCTGTCTGATCTGATGCTCATCGGTCAATATATTTTTCAAGTACCGGAAACTGAACACCTCCGATCTTCAGCACCCGGCTGTGAAAATCTTTCAGGTCAAAATCCTGACCCAGACGGTTCTGCTCGGCTGTACGCAGATCCAGAAGGCTTAAATATCCCCAGTAGTATTTCAGATAGTTTCCGGGAGTTTCCAGAATGTACTGGTAGATCTCAGAAACAACCGTACTGTCCTCAATGCCAAAGGCTCTGAGAAAGCTTGCGGCTTCAGCCTGACTCCAGCCGTTATAGTGAATCTCAAGATCCAGAAGCGAATACATACATAAATTAATGCTGCGGTTCAGCCAGGAAAGCTGTGCAAGATCAGTGGCAGAACTGTCGTTTATGTAAGCGGCAGCATACTGATATGCAAAAGGCTCCACATAGGTAGCCCAGCCTTCCGCGAATCCGGAAGTACCAAGGAGGCTGCGGATTCCGGACGGGTTCTCCCGTTCAAAGGACACGGTCTGATAAAGATGCCCCGGAAATCCTTCATGGGCCAGCGTGGTAAAAAGTTCCAGTCCCTGATAACCGGCCGCCGGATTCAGATAGATCACATTAGGCGTGCCTGTATCGATCGGCGGTGTGAGATAAAAAGCGGGACTCAGATAATCCTTCATGGAGTCGTGTACTGTGCGGAGTTCGAAAGAGACATCTTCAAGTGCCGGAAAGTCAGAGAGAATCTTTTTTCGCAGGCAGTTCAGCATCTGCGCCGGTTCCATTTCTTTAAAGGAGATGCCCTGATTAAGGGTGGTCAGAAGTTCCGGATTCTGGCGGAGCATTTTTCCCGCAGTACTGATCTCATCGGAAAGCTGCCGGGAGAGTCTTTTTTCTATCTGGTTTACAGGGACATAGGTACCGGTCTGGCTCTGGAGAAGATAGATATAGTAGGCTCTTCCACCCTTAAAAAAAGACAGGCCGCGGGTGTTTTTTCCGGTGCCGCGAAGTGCTTCAAGGCCTGTCATCAGCTCCTGATAGGCTGGGATCACTTCTGTTTTCATCAGCTTTTTATGTGTCAGGATCAGAGCCTGCTGTTCTGACGGAGAGATTTTTTTGCAGGCAGAGAGCTTCTGCTGAAAAATATCCTGCATGTAGTTGTCGTCCGGATTTTCGATAAAAGCGGCACATTGGGCGAGAATCCGGTCAAGGGTGGTATCGCTCATAAAAAATCCGGCCTGTGATTTTTTTTCTTCGAAGCGCAGAATACTCTGAAAATATGACCGGATGGTGGTGAGCAGATTCAGGTAATCGGAGATATCTTTTTCCTCATAAAAGGCATATTCGGCCAGAAGCACGGGAAGCTGGGCCTGAATCCCGAGGCTGGGGCCAAGGGGCTCCTGAAGCAGGTAATTGTCGCCCAGGGATTTTTCGGTGTGGTAATAGAGAAGCATGGAATCCAGGATGAGCTGATTTTCTGTGGAGAGATGGCTGTAACGGAAGCTTTTAAGCTTTTCTTCGTACTGGGCGCAGATCTGATATGTATTTTTCATATCTGTGGGAACAGTACCAAGAGAAGCTTTTTTTCGTGAAATTCCCTGCTTTTCCGGGTGGGCAAGGGAATAATGGAGCGTAAGTGCACTGCCGGAAACTTCACTGCGGAAAACCTCCCGGGAAAAAGCTTCGAATTTTGCGTTTTCGGTAATTCCATGGGAGGAAAAATATCCGGCAGCGATGCCGGAAAGAAAAGTCAGGATAAGGAGGCAGACGATAAAAAGAGGTGCTTTTTTCTTTGAAAGTTTGAAAGACATAGAAGGTCCTCTTGATGCGGCGCTTTCTACTATCATATTGGAAAAATGAGGAATCTATGTTATGATGTGGTCAGAAATTTACAGCCGGAAAGTGGAGAAAAACATGAGTGATATATATGATCTTGCAATTTTAGGCGGGGGTCCTGCAGGGATCACGGCAGCGATTTATGCGTCCCGCGCCAGACTAAATACCATATGGATCGATAAGAATTTTGCGCCGGGTGGTCAGATCACGGCGACCTACGAGGTGGATAATTATCCGGGAATGCCGGGAATCTCAGGAATGGATCTGGGAGAGGCTTTTGGTGAGCATGCCCGCAAGCTTGGTCTGGAGCCGAAGAGGGAGAAGATTCTTTCCCTGGAAAATATTTCCGGGGAGATCAGGACGATCCGTACGAAGAAGAATGAATACCAGGCGAAGACAGTGATCCTGGCATTCGGAGCAGAGCACAGAAAACTGGATATACCAGGAGAGGATGATCTGGGAGGACTTGGGGTTTCCTATTGTGCCACCTGTGATGGTGCTTTCTATAAGGACAGAACTGCGGTGGTAGTTGGCGGCGGAAACGTAGCAGCAGAGGATGCGGTTTTTCTTTCCGGTCTCTGCAAAAAAGTATATCTCATTCATCGCCGGGATCAGCTTCGTGCAGACAAGGCGATCCAGGAGAGAGTTTTTGCCTGCGAAAATATTGAGATGATATGGGACAGTGTTCCGCTGGAAATCCTGGGGCAGGACGAGGTGAAAGGTATCCGGATCCGTAATGTAAAAACCGAAGAGGAACGTACATTGGATACGGACGGCGTTTTTATCGCAGTGGGAATCGTGCCGAATACAGCGCTTGTGAAGGATATGCTGGAGCTGGATGAGGGCGGATATATCCGGGCCAATGAGGAAGGCATTACCCGTGTGCCAGGCATTTTTGCAGCGGGAGATATTCGGACAAAGGCGCTCAGACAGGTGGTAACTGCTGTTTCAGACGGAGCCAATGCAGTGGCTTCCGCACAGAAATATCTCTGGAGGATGGACAATGGCAACAATTAAAGAAATTGCCCAGAGAGCGGGCGTAAGCACAACGACAGTTTCCAATGTCATACATGGAAAAACAAAAAAAGTATCACCTGCCAATATCGAGAAAATCGAAAATCTTATCCGGGAAATGGGCTATGTCCAGAAAATGGGACTCCGCGTTCTCAACAAAGAGAAATCCCAGCTGATCGCGGTTGTGATCAATTACCATAAAGACTTCAAGGATTCTGTTATCGGAGATCCTTTTTACGGAAAGATCATTGGCTTTATTGAGAAGTATGTACAGGAGCTTGGCTATTATCTTATGCTGTATTCTGCGAAAGATATAGACAAGATCTTTCAGATGGTCATGGGCTGGGATGTGGACGGTGTGATTGCCATTTCCTTCAGCAAGAGCAACTGTGAAAAGATCTATCAGCTGATCAACAAGCCGATCGTTTCCATTGATGCCTATGGTGAGCTGGATGCAGGGCAGGAGAACCATGTCCTGAATATCGGACTGGATGATGAGAGCGGCGGTTACCTGATGACAAAATATCTTCTGGAATGTGGTTATGAGCATATCCAGGTGTGTGCAGGACGTGACAATGGTGTTGACCATTTCCGCTATATGGGCGCACAGAAGGCTGCGAAAGAGTTTGAACGCAGGAAACAGAAGGTACACTTTACTGCGCTTGGAATGAACTACGCGAAGCGAAAAGAAAGCTACGCATGGCTGATCCAGCGCAAGAAGCCGAAGACAGCCCTGTTTTTTCTGTCAGATCTTTATGCACTGGAAGCTATCAGCTTTTTCAGCAGCAGAGGTGTGAAAATTCCGGAAGAGATCGGAATCGCAGGTTATGATAACATCAGCTTTGCAGAATTTTCAGTGCCCCGTCTGACTACCATCAGCCAGAATGTGGAGCAGAAGGCGTCTCTGGCAGTGGAGATCCTGATGGAGAGGATCAACGGTGAGGAGAAGGAGCGAGAGAATGAGATCCAGCTTCCGGTTACGCTGATTGCGCGGAAATCGGTGTGTTCGCAGAATAATTAATAAACAGTATATGAACAGATTCATGGCTGGTGAGAATAATAGTGAAAAATGAAAGCCGTAGTATAGGATGGTTGTCACTGTCTTATATTTGCGGCTTTTTTGTAAGTAAATGTTTTGCACAGTTTCATAAATAGAGGATTTTTCAAACGATTCTGCTGGTGTCAGTATTGGAATTCAACAGGATTGTAATGTGTGAAATATGCACAAAACCAAAAAAATAAAGTTGTTACAATAAATGGTTATGTACATAACCAAAGGGAAAATAACAGAAGGAGTGAATTCCAGATGAAACAGATTCTGATCGCCACACATGGAAAAATGGCCTCCGGTATCCGTTATACAGCAGAGCTGATCGTGGGAAAAATGGCTGAGATCACAACCATTGATGCTTACGTGACACCGGAAGACAATGTGGAGAAAAAGTTTGAAGAATATTTCGCACAGCATGAAAACGACAGGATTTTCGTTTTCACAGATCTGATGGGCGGAAGCGTGAACCAGAAACTTCTGGGCTACAGCCAGAAAGAGAATGTTACCCTGATCACAGGAACCAATCTTCCTGTTCTGAGGCAGGTGATGATGGCAGACGATGATGTGACAGAGGAAGAACTTCAGGAATTTATCGATGATGCAAGAGAAGAACTTCAGATCGTAGATCTGGGCGGAAAGAAAAAATCCTTATCAGAGAAAAACGCGGCAGGAAATCCTGCACAGGCCAAAGAGCAGACAGCAGTTAAAAAAACTTCGGAACCACAGTCCTATGAAAATTCCACGGCAAAGATCACGGCACTTCGTGTAGACGACCGCCTGATCCACGGCCAGGTTGCCATGACCTGGACAAAGCAGCTGGCTGTACAGGGAATCGTGGTAGCCAACGATGAAGCAGCGAATGATAATACCCAGAAAATGGCGCTGAAAATGGCAGTTCCCGGAGGAATCAAATCTCTGATCAAGCCGGTAGATGAAGCCATCCGTATTCTGAATAATCCGAAAGCTTCAAAGATGCGTATCCTGGTTCTTACAAGAACCGTGAAAGACGCACTGAAGATAAGACAGAGTGTTGGCGAGATCGGCTTCCTCAATGTAGGAAATACAGGACGTTTCGACGGAATCGATGTTTCCGAAAAGCTTGTCCTTACACCGACCATCATGCTGACAAAGGATGAGCAGCAGGCGTTAAAGGATCTGGCAGCACTTGATCCGAAAACCTGTATGCAGCAGGTTCCGAATGATGAGCAGAAGCTTGTGAAGGATATTCTGGACAAGCTGGACTGATATAAACACAATGTAGCATATAAAAGGGAGGAAGGAAAAAATGTTAAACGCATTTCTTGTAGCACTTGCCGTATTTATCTGCGTCGGCGGTGCAGAACTGATCGGATTTACCATGCTGAACCGTCCGATCGTCATCGGACCACTGGTAGGTCTGTTTCTGGGAGATCTTCACACAGGAGTTATGATCGGAGCTTCACTGGAAGCCGTATTTATGGGAGTTGTAAACATTGGCGGAGCTTCCGCAGCTGAGCCCGGAATCGCCACAGCAGTAGGAACCGCATTTGCGATCATGCTGGGAAAAGGCTCAGAGGTTGCCCTCACGCTGGCACTGCCGATTGGTATTCTTGGACTTCAGATCAAAACGGTTCTTTATATTTTTATTGTAGGTATGTTTGCAAAGACTTTCGACCGTCTGGCAGCAGAGGGTAAGGAGAAACAGATCATTGCTCTTCACTATGGACTCTGGGCTGTGAACTGGGCGTTATATTCCCTGTTTGCATTTTTCGGAATTCTGTTTGGTTCTGATGCAGTCAGCGCACTTCTGGATGCGATCCCGGATGTTGTCATGAATGGCCTGACTGTCTGTGGTGGACTTCTTCCGGCAGTTGGTATGGCGATGCTGATGAAAATGCTCTGGGATAACAAGATCTGCATGTTCTACTTCCTTGGTTTTGTGCTGGCAGCATATTTGAAGCTTCCGCTGATCGCTCTTGCAGTAATCGGTGTGATCATTGCAATTTCCATCGGAATGAACGATTACAAGCTCAACCAGCTTGCTGCACAGAGAGTAGCGGCTGCACCGGCCGGTGGCTCTGATGAATATCTTGACGAAGAAGAGGAGGAATTTTTCTCATGAGTAATTTAACGAAATCGATTCCTGTGGATGAAAGAAAAATGCTGAGAAAGGCTTTCTGGCGCTCATTTACCCTGTATGCGGCAGTAAGCCCGGCAAAACAGGGCGCATCCGGATTCTGCTATTCCCTGATGCCGTTTATCAATAAATTTTATAAAAACGATGAGGAGGGTAAAAAAGCCGCGCTCACAAGAAGCATGTCCTACTTTAATACAACAATCACATGCTCCACATTCATCATGGGCCTTGTAGCCTCTATGGAGAAGAAAAACAGTGAGCAGAAGGATTTTGACGCAAGCTCCATTAACGCAGTCAAATCCTCCCTTATGGGTCCGTTGGCAGGTATCGGTGATTCGATCTTCTGGGGTGTGCTCCGTGTGATCGCAGCAGGTATCGCTGTAGGTCTTGGTGCATCCGGAAATGTACTGGCACCGATCGTATTTCTGCTTCTTTTTAATATTCCGTCCATCCTCGTAAAATACTACGGAACATTTCTCGGATACAAGCTTGGTTCCGAATACATCCAGAAGGTTTATGCAAGCGGTCTTATGAACATTCTGACAAAGACTGCCAGCATTGTAGGTCTTATTATGGTCGGTGGTATGACGGCCAGCATGGTAACTTTTAACTCCACTTATGAACTCACCATGAAGGGCGAATCCGTCCTGAACCTCCAGAACATGCTGGACCAGATTTTTATCGGAATCGTTCCGCTGGGACTGACTCTTCTGTGCTACTATCTGCTGAAAAAGAAAAACATCAGCATTACCGTTCTGATCATCGGTGTCATCATCTTAAGTATCCTTCTCTCTCTTCTTGGAATTGCATAAGCCTTTGGAAGGATAAGGGCAGAACGAAAAAAGGCGGGCCTGCTGGTCCGCCTATAAAAAATCATAAATTCAGACTGAAAATGAAGGAGACACAGAAAAAATGAAAGATTGGTGGAAAAATTCCGTTGTATATCAGATCTATCCGAGAAGCTTTAAGGATTCCAATGGAGATGGCTTCGGTGATCTTCAGGGAATCATTGAAAAGCTTCCGTATCTTGAAAATCTTGGAATTGATGTGATCTGGCTCAGTCCTGTATTCGACTCTCCGCAGGATGACAACGGTTACGATATCAGTGATTACCGGAAAATATATGCAGGCTTTGGCAGCAATGAGGATATGGATGAGCTGATCAAAAAAGCCCATGAGCATAACATAAAGATCGTTCTGGATCTGGTTGTGAAGAACAAAACGATTTCCGAGGAGGATTTCAAAAAGGCAGTATGGAACAAAAGCCGTGACAATGCCAGGGTTCCCATGCAGTGGGACGACAGTGAGAATGCCGGATTTACTGCCGGAAAACCATGGTTCCGCCTTTCTGACCGTTATCAGGAGATCAATGTAAAAAAAGCTCTGGAAAAAAAGGACTCCGTGTTTTATTATTATAAAGAACTGATCCGCCTGCGACATGAGGAAGAGCTTCTGACAGAGGGCGATTACCAGCTTCTTCTTCCGGAGGATGAGAAGATTTTTGCCTATTTAAGAACTTCTGAGAAAGAGCAGTGGATCGTGGTGGCAAACCTTTCTGAGGAGAATGTAAGTACAGAGGGGATTGCAGATTATGTGTCCAATAAAGCGGACATTAAAATTGCAAATTATAAAGACAGAACAGGAATCAGAGAGGATCTGAGACCATATGAGGCATTTATAATGCGGATACGGTAACAGTGATCCGTTTTGCTGCGTATCTGTGTGGACAGAGAAATCGGTTATCCACGCAGATGCGCTTTTTGCCTGTAAAGAGAAAAACGGAGGATTTTATGGAAAAATACATCATTGCAGTGGATATGGACGGTACACTTCTGAACAGCGAGAACAGGATCTCGGAGAGAACAAGAAATGTTCTTCAGTGGCTGATCGATGAGGGGCATTATGTGGTCCCGGCTACAGGCAGAACCAGAAAGCTGATCCCGGAGGAGTTTTCCGTGCTTCATGGTGTGAAATGGGGAATCGTGGAAAATGGCTGTGTTGTCTGGGATTACGAAAAAAATGAGATGATCTGGCGTAAGACCATGCCGGAGGGAATCGTACGCAGAATTCTGAAAGATGTAGAGGAGAGTGGTATAAAGGGTTGGATCGCCGAGGCTTATGCAAACGGTATTGCCTATTCCGATGCAGACGCCAGAGATTATGTGGCATCTGTTGCCGACAAGGATATGCTGGAAAAAACTTTTGTAGATTATTTTCTCCGCAGACATGAATTTGTGAAGGATTTTTATCATCAGACAGATCTGCTGGATCAGGCGGAAAAAGTGAATATTTATTTTGAAAATCTTGAGGACAGCAGAGCACTTCGTGAGAAATGGAAGGATCTGGACGAGGTGGCTGTGACGACTTCAATCAGCGGAAATGCAGAGTTTAACGCAGCCGGTGTGGATAAAGGTGTGGGTCTTGCCATGCTTCGTACAAAGCTTGGCCTGGATCGGATGCATGTGATCGCTTTCGGAGATAATGAGAATGACCTGGAAATGCTGGAAGGTGCAGGAATCGGTGTGGCTATGGGAAATTCTAAACAGTATGTGAAGGACGCTGCCAATGAGGTGACCGGAGATAATGACCATGATGGTGTGGCGGAATTTCTGGAGAGATTTTTCGGATTATGTTAAATCCAGAAGGGGGTGTTTTTCATGAAAAATTTAATACCGAAGAGGGTTATGGAGTATGTGATCATCACATTTGCGGTGATTCTGATGGATGTGGGGATTTATGTGTTTAAGTTCCCGAATAACTTTTCTTTTGGCGGTGTTTCGGGTATGGCTGTCGTGTTTGCACATTTTATTCCCATGACGTCTGCACAGATCAATCTGGCGATCAATCTGATCCTGCTGATGATTGGTTTTTTGATCCTTGGACGGGATTTTGGTATGAAAACAGCTTACGTTACGGTTGTTTCTTCGCTTCTTCTGAATGTATTTGAGAAGGTATTTCCTATGGAAAAAGCTCTCACTGGAAATATTATGCTGGAGCTTTGTTTTGCGATCATTTTGCCGGCGTTGGCTGCGGCGTTATTGTTTTTTGAGAATGCGTCGGGTGGTGGCACGGATATTGTGGCGATGATTATTAAGAAGTATTCGACTATGAATATTTCGGGTGCGTTGTTTCTTGTGGATTGTGGAATTGTTGTTGTTTCGTTTCTGGTGTTTGATATTACAACAGGGCTTTGTTCTGTGCTGGGTCTTATGGCTAAGACGTTGCTGATCGATAAGTCGATCGAGAGAATGAAGCTGAATAAGTATTTTACGATCATTTCCAGTAAGCCGGATGAGATCTGTGAGTTTATTATGAATGTGCTGAACCGCAGTGCTACAGTTTATCATGGAGAAGGCGTTTATACGCATAAGGATAAGAAGATTATTCTGACGGTGGTTGATGTGAAACAGGCTGTGCTTTTACAGAGGTTTATTGATGAAGTGGATCCGCATGCGTTTTTGATGGTTACTAAGAGTAGTGAGGTTATTGGTAAGGGATTTATGAGTTATATTTGATGAAGTGGGAAGCATTTCTGGTGGCTGGGTGGGGTCGCCGGGGGTGCTTTTTTTGTGGTTGGTGGGAGCGGACGGACGCTGTGAAGACGGCTGGCGTTCGCGTGTGGTTGATGTGGTGGCTGTGTGGGGCGGTTGGCGCGGAATTACGTTTCGGGTTGTGGGGGGATTGAGTGGTTTGACGGGAGGTGGTGGGCCATCAGCGCTGCGCTGGATGGCTGCAATAGCTGAGTTTGCGTTTGCCTGCCGGAAAGGAGTTGCATCGTCGCTGCGCTGGATACGATTAAGTATTTGATGTTTGGGTATATGGTATAAGTCGTAGAGAAAATCATCGTTTGTGAGATATAGATACACATTTATTTCCGGGCATCCGGGATTTTGTCGACAAATATTCACATCCCACAGCGAAGAACAGCGGCGTGGCCAGGAGGGGAAGAGCGCGAGAAGGGGAGACGGCCTTCGCAACTGTGAGTGCTTCCCCTTCTCGCAAAGTTCCACTGCTTATCAAGCAGAATTAACTGCGATTTTAAGCAAACTGCGTAAACAATATACGTGAAATTTTTGTGAAAATATTTGACAGTATACATTTTATATGATACCATACACACTTGTGTAACAAAATTTAACATAATTGTAACAAATACAAATGCAATAAATAGACCTAAAAAACGGACTGGAGAGTGATTGCAGATTTCTGAGAGGAGTTTTTTATTTAATGTTTTATAAAAAAATTATTATTGTTGCTATGAGTGTGATTCTCACAGGTGCAGTTCCTGTCACAGCTTTCGCAGATGCAGATGTGGCTTCTGTGACAGAAGGTGATGTTGAGGAGCTGTCTATGGAAGCAGATTTTTCGGACGGTGTTTCTGATGAGACTGCTTCGATCTCTGCCCTTGCCAGTGCGCTGACGGATAAGACAGTGACTGGGGTGCAGGAGTATCAGGAGGCGAAGGCTGAGGCGGAAGAGATCGCGCAGAAGAGACTGGAGGAGGAAGCTGCGGCGGAAGCGGCACGTAAGGCAGAAGAAGAGCGTAAAGCTGCAGAAGAGGCTACCCGTAAGGCTGAGGAGGCTCGTGTGGCGAAGAGGCAGGAAATCGTAGATTTTGCACTGCAGTTTGTTGGAAATCCTTATGTCTATGGTGGTACAAGCCTGACGAATGGTGCTGACTGTTCCGGATTTGTGATGTCGGTTTTTGCACAGTTTGGTTATGAGCTTCCAAGGGTGGCAGCTGCTCAGTGTGCAGCATCTCAGAAGAAGGATGTCGCGAATATTGAAGTTGGTGATCTGGTTTTCTATGGAGATGGCGGAATCGATCATGTGGCACTTTATATCGGTGATGGTAAGATCGTTCATGCCAGCACAGCGGCCACAGGAATCAAGGTTTCAGACTACAATTACCGCGCGCCGGCGGCAGTTGGAACATTTGTAGAATAAAATGATGTGAATAAATTATAGATGGAATAATAGAAGCTGTTTACAGAAGAATGACCTGCTAAAATGACAGGCGCTGTGGGCAGCTTTTTTTGAATATCGGATATTGTGGCGAAAAAGATATGGTATAATTTAAATATCAGAAGAGTATGAGTGATTGGTAATGCTATATTTTCAGGGACAAGAAAAAAGTTCGGAAAGGAATAGGTGAGGTTATGGGCGGAAAGGTTTTGCAGCTGGAATCGGAGAGACTGCGGGAAGAAGGAGAGGCACGTGGAAAAGCTATTGGAAAAGCAGAGGGTGAGGCGATTGGTGAAGTACGTGGAGAGGCACGTTTAAGTGCACTGATCAACCGTCTGATTCTGAACGACAGGGTGTCGGAAATTCAGCGGGTTGTAACAGATGAGAACAGACGAAAAGAATTGTATCAGGAATATGGTTTGTGATTTTTCAAAATAAGAGACATTTTTAGGAAGATAAGCGGGAATCCTCGGTAATTCAATTGCCGAGATGAAAGCGTAAACTGTGCATATCTGCACATTATAAGTAAAATATATTTATTTTTTTACTAAAAAATGCTGTATCCAGCTTTATTAAAAAAGAAAATATGTTCGGCATTTTATTGTGATATTCTTAATACTATGCTATACTATATGTATGAAGGAGAATCTTATACATTACCGCACTTGTGTGTGCAATATTAATTACCATATGGTATGGTCAGTGAAATACCGGCGGAAGATATTGAATGCGGAGATTGAAGCATATCTTCAGGAGCTGGTGCAGGAGATCGCAGCGGATAAAGGTTTTACCGTCCATTTGTTTGAATGCGGGGAAGGAGACCATGTGCACTGTTTTGTGTCTGCTCCTCCCAAATTATCCATAACTGCGATCGTGAAATATCTGAAAGGGATCACCGGCAGGAAATTATTCGAACGTTTTCCGGAAATAAGAGAACAGCTTTGGAAAGGAGAGCTGTGGAACCATTCCTATTATGTGGAAACGGTCGGGTCTGTGTCGGAAGAAAACATCCGCAGATATATTGAGCATCAGAGTAAAGCTTATTGAGATCATAGAGGTGGGAAATGCTGCTGTCAAAGAAAACATCCATAAAGGTCAGTCAGGAATATGCAAACGTCATCGGACATATGTGTTATGCGGCATCCAAGCTCTGGAATGTCTGTAATTACGAACGTCAGCATTACAAAGAAATGGGAATGGAGAAATACCCGGACTGGTATTATCAGAAAAAATCCCATAGAGAGGATCTGTGGTATAAACAGCTTCCATCTCAGACAGCCCAGGAAGTCTGCAAGCTGCTGGATAAAGCATGGAAATCTTTTTACGCCTTGAAAAGATCCGGAGGGATTGAGAATCCCAGACCACCGCGGTTTAAACAGGAAAGTATCCCCATTACCTATATGCAGATGGGAATTGTACATGAATGGGACACAGAAAAAGTCCGTCTGTCCCTTCCAAAAGCATTAAAAAGATATATGGAAGAAACGTATCAGATCCATGAGAACTTTCTTTATCTTGAAAATAAGATTTTCAGGGGCATGGATCAGATCAAACAGCTGCGGATCTACCCACCGGAAAAAGGTGAATGTAAAGTTATTGTTGTTTATGAGATTTCAGAGAGGGAAGAACTTTCGCAGAATGGACACTATCTGTCAGTTGATCTGGGACTTCATAATCTTATGACATGCTATGATTCCGGGAATGGGAATACATTTATCCTGGGCAGAAGATATCTTGCATTGGAAAGATATTTTCATAAAGAGATTGCAAGGGTGCAGGCACAATGGTATGGA
>OLPO01001149.1_pt1 | contig 18823 bp, 12 predicted proteins | sample 1672831 | NCBI WGS metagenome assembly OLPO01 (sample SAMEA3136728, study PRJEB25190) | human gut metagenome
TGTCCAGACCAAGGGGGCGGGCGTCTGCCGAACGCCCGCCCCCTTGGGGAATGGATCCATTATGATTTTGCCTTGCCGCCCATCCAGAAAGCCAGGGCAAAGCCCCCGGCGAAGGTGAGGCAGCTCAGCGCCAGGGTCCCAGGCCCGGCAAAGGAGGTGGGGAGGATCATCAGGGTGGAGGCCAGGGCAAACCCCAGCAGCACCCGGGTCAGGCCCACGTAGTACCGCTCCAGCAGCCAAGACACCAACCGGGCCAGCAGCAGGATGGTCAGCAAAAACCCTGCCCCCATGGGCAGGAGCACCGTCAAGTCCAGATGGCCAATCCCCTGGGCCATGGGCTGGTAGAGCCCCAGGAAGAGGAGGACGGAGGAGGAGCTTAGCCCTGGCAGGAGCATGCTCAACCCCCACACCGCTCCGCAGAACAGGAACAGCCCCGGTCCCGGCTGGAGGAAGGCGTCCTTGGGCCCCTCGTCCAGCACCTGGAAGAGGGTGAACGACAGAGCCAGAGAGAGGACGAACCCCACCCAGGCGGCCGCCTTCCGCTCTTCCCCCCGGACGGTCTTATGGAAGAGGGCGGGCATGGTGCCGAAAATGAGCCCGGCGAAGAGGGTCATGGTGGGCCCCGAGGAGACGGTAAGCAGGTATTCCACCACCCGGGCCAGGAGGATAAACCCCACCAGTCCCCCGCCGATCAGAGGGAGGAAGAGACGCAGGTGCCGCCGCAAGGTGGGCAGGGGGTGGGTGAACAGCTGGATCATAGGCTCATACAGCCCGAAGGCCAGGCAGAGCACCCCGCCGCTGACCCCGGGGAGAATGGCCCCGGTGCCGATGATCATCCCCTGGAGCAGCAGGAGCCACATCCGCGTGGTGGGTCTGGGAGCTGGTTTGGAAGCTGGTGCCATTGGGATTCCTCCTCCAGCGTACCGGCGAAACAAAAGTCGTAGGAAATCAAAAAAGCTCCCTGATGGTCAGGGAGCTTTTTGGTGGACGATACAGGACTTGAACCTGTGACCTCCCGCACGTCAAGCGGATGCTCATACCAGCTGAGCTAATCGTCCGTGAACCAATCGCACAGAAAAGCACTGGTTTTATTGGGTTTCCCTGCCTGGGAGTATAGCATAGTTCCTGGACGAATGCAAGGGATAACCGCGGGGAAGCAGGCGATTTGACGCGGTTTGTTGACCCAGTTGTTGACCTAAAATGCGGGGTGTTTTCCTTGGTAGGTAAGGGGGGCTTGGGAAAAGTGAGCGAAAAAACAGGTAGGATTTTTAAGGGTTTGCTTGGTTGGGGGGACAGTATCCAACCAATGAAACCCAGGAAACCACAGGGGGCAGGGGGTAGAACGGTCTGGGAAGCACGTAATCAGGGAATCGATACGCCCATATGCCACAAGTATCCTAGCGTCCTGCTTGCTATGATCCTTCGCCCACCCAAGAGAGGCTTCGGTCCACGCGTCATGAAAATTTTTCTGTCCCTAGGGGGTGTCTGGGAGAATATGTTGCCCCTGCTGATATCTGCGTAGAAAAAGCAGCGTTTTCTCTCTTCTGGAGGAGCAATAAAAAAACCAAAAATAAAAAATTTTTTCAGCATGTGTGAAGAAAATGATCGGTGGATGCTATGAGAACGCCCTAGCGTAGGGCATCCTCGTAACACGACAGCCTTGGTAAGATAGAACAAACAGCAGCATCAAAAATCTTGACAAATTATACAAAATGGTGTATACTATCATGCAGTAAAGAATGTGCTTCACAGAAAATAACTTCACATAAATATCTGCCAATTTCATCTTCCTTATGATCACCTATAGGAAAAATTTGTGCGTTCATTGTTTTATTCACATGGTGACACGCAACTATCAGCAGATAAATTTAATAACAAAGGACACATTTATGAAAATTAATAACGGAAGTTTACTGTTAAGATCTGCAAAAAGTTACGCCGAAGACTTTGGACTCCAGGTTTTTCCCTGCAAAGGGAAGAAACCGGTTACAAAACATGGATACAAAGACGCAACCGATGACTTCACCCAAATTGAACAGTGGTGGGATGAGGATAGTACCCACAATATCGCCATTGCCACAGGCCATGGGATTGTTGTACTAGACGTGGACATCGACCACAATGCTGGGAAATATGGGGATGAGACCCTCTCCCACTTAGAGGAAGAATATGGCCCCCTGCCAGACACCTGGATGTGCTTAACTGGTGGAGGCGGTGTCCACTATTATTTCCAATGCGACGACCCAGACCTTACCGTAGCGGCAGGATTTCTGCCGGGGTTGGATTATCGGGGAACCGGAGGATATGTGATTGCACCCCCTTCGATCCATCCAGCCAGTGGGCGGCGCTATGAATGGGAAGTCAACCATCTCCCGGAAGATACCCCCCTTGCGCCATTGCCTGATTGGCTTCACGATCTTATGGAACCCAAGCACAAGGGGAAGAGAGCATCTATTACCCCGGGCAAAACAGAGGGGAATCCCGAGGGAAAAATTCCTGTAGGGACAAGAAATGACACGCTCTTCCGTTATGGATGTTCCCTCCGGGGCAAGGGCGCTACCACAGAGGAAATTCATGCGGCACTGCAGCAAAAAAATGCGGACCTCTGCATGTCCCCTCTCTCAGAGGCGGAAATTGCTTCCATTGCAAAGAGTATTGAACGGTATGAACCGGGGTATCGTCAGGAAGTACTGCCCAGTATTATTCCGCCGGACTATTCCGACGCAGGCAATGCAGAGGTATTTACGAAGGTATATCAAGAGAATTTGCTTTGGGTTGGCGCTTTGGGCTGGTTTCAATGGAACGATCAGGTCTGGGAGCAGAACGACTATTGTGCCATGGCATGTGCAATCAGGCTTTCGGAAGAAATGCTCAACAGTGCTATCCAGCGAAATCAAACCGCCCATAGCGAGTATGCAAGGGCCTCTGCTGCCTATGATGCGAGTGGAGATTCCAAGGATGAAATGGACCAGGCGCAGAAGAAGAAAGTTCTTTCCCAATCCAAAGAATTTCTATCCCATGCAAAAGCATCGAGAGGGGCATCCCGCCTCAAAAATATGATAGAGCTATCTAAACCAGCTTTGGCTCTTCCTGCGGCCCAATTGGACGCAAATCCCTTTGTGCTCAATACACCAGACGGTATTGTGGATCTGCGTACCGGCACCATTCGCCCCCACGAGGCTGGCGCATACTGCACCAAAATCACAGCAGCAACAATGGATCACCATGGAGCAGACGTTTGGGCTGATTTCTTGGACACGATTACTTGTGGAGATAGGAGCATTCAGCATTTCCTTCAACAGATCGCTGGGATGTCTCTCTTTGGTGAGGTATATCACGAAGGAATCGTGATTGCCTACGGAAGTGGGAGAAACGGAAAAAGCACCTATTTCAATGCACTCAGTGAGGTCCTCGGTGATTACGCCGGCAGCATAGATATCAAGGTTATTTCGACCGACCGCTCGAACAAAGGGGCCGCTCTTGCCACCCTGCGGGGAAAGCGTTTAGTGGTAACAGGGGAGCTGGAGGAATCCCAACGGCTTTCCGTGTCCACCTTAAAGCAGATCTCCAGCACAGATAAGCTGGTGATTGAAGAAAAGTTTAAGCAACCGGAAACCGTTAAACCGACTCACACCTTAGTGCTGTTTACCAATCACTTGCCTAAGGTGGCCTCTACGGATGAAGGCACTTGGCGTCGGCTGTTGGTGATTCCCTTCAATGCAACCATTCCGGAAGCGGATGGAATTCCCAACTACGCTCAGTTTCTCATTGAGCACGCAGGCGGGGCAATCCTCGCCTGGGCAGTAGAAGGTGCCGTGCACTTTTCTGATTCGGGATATCGTTTATCCATCCCCGATGCAGTCAGACAAGCGACAGAGAATTATCGGGAACAAGAAAACTGGCTGCTCAATTTTGTGGAGGATCGATGCATTCAGGATCCCAATGCCCGTGTTGGAGCTATGGAGCTATACCGGGATTATCAAAATTGGGCAGAGCATTCTGGCGAGATGATTCGCCGACAGAACGATTTTAACGCCGCTATGGAGTGCATGGGATTTCAGAAAATCCGGCCTCAGAACAAAAAGACATGGCTTGGTTTATGTTTAAATCTCAACGAAAGGTATCAACTTCCAGGTTTTTCGTCAGAGAATCGAGAGGATAAACAGAAAACTACGCAACAGAGTTGACTCTGTTAAGAGAGTTACTCCAGGTTACGCCACACAACACACCTTTACCAATATTTATTCTTCTGCGCGCCTTGGAAAAAGTATGTATGGTAGTGTAACCTGGGGTAACCAGAAGCATGCGGGGATGATACGAGATCTCCCCAAATAATAGAAGATGAGAAATCGCCCTTTGATACAGAACACAACCCGTTCTATATCAAAGGGCGATTTCTGTCCCTATCGGGAAGAGTTTCAGATTACCACAGAAGCGCATCCCTTGCTCAATGCATCCAGAAAAGACAACATACAGCTTACTATACTATAGTTATCCCATGGCACTTGAAATTCACCGCGCCATCATCACTTATTTTCTGTGCTTATAGTACACAATCTGTTCCAAGATAAGAAGTAAATCCTCCTGCTCTTTCGTGGGCTGTGCTTGAATAATATCGTAACATCTGGATGGAATATCCTGCGCAGAGGCGGAGGGAGAAATGTTTTCAAACAGCTGTGACAGGGAGATATCTAGCGCAGCGCTGACCTTAGAAATGCTCTCTATCGTGGCGTTTTTCTCGCCCCGCTCTAATTGTCCGATATACGTTGGATGTAAATTGGCCCGTTCTGCCAGTCGTTCTTGGCTCCATCCGAGTTGATTGCGGTATCCCCGTAGTCTTTCGCCAATGATTTTGGAAAGGTTCAATGGTATTCCCTCCTTTGGAGGATATACTATTGATATTTTTTTGATTTTTACATAGACTATTGATTCCGAACCTATAGAACGATATACTATAAATATTGAAAATGGGATTTTCATACGCTTTACCGCAGTAAAAAACGGAACCTCGGCTGTGAGAAGGAAAGAGGGAGTCTACCATGCGCCATTTTGAAGGAACCTTGCAAACCATCCTCATTTTTGCCGTTCTACTCTCTACCATCCTCATCTCCTGGGTGGTAATCCGCTGGGCCAAGGGACCCTCCGCCAAAAACCGGGACCTGCCCAAACTCAAGTTCCGGCAATTTCAGGCGTTATATTACTTAAACCCAGAGTCCTGGACTTTGGGAGAGCTCACCGCCACCTATGAAGGCGTGGGGGAATTTCGGTTCAGTTACTTGGGTGAGATCCGCTACAGCTTCTTCAAAAAGGAAGTGATTCACCAGAGAAAAAACCGGGCAAAAGCAGACCAAATTGAAAAACTGCTGCTAAAAATCAACGCAGACATCGCCAAAGAGAAGCAGAAAAGCAACCGGTACTATCGGGAGTCTGCGGAGATTTTGGGAAAAGTAAGCTGTGACAATGTAAAGAACACGGAGCAATCCATGAAAAGAAATCAATAATTGGCATAGTAAAGGTTTTGCGGGTTTTTCAAGATTGGAAAATGGAGCGAAAACTGTGGAGAGGATACGCATTTATTATGGTGGCTTAACCGCAGAACAGTTTCTTTTCCGTGAGATACGTACTGTGGCTAAGCTATATCTCGCCAAAAAAGGAATGACTGAAGCGATAGACGAAATAAAAGCCAACAATTTATTTCAATACCCCACAGAGCGAGAAGTGTCCCGAATTGCCAGGGCATGCTACAAGCGGCTGGAGGCGTTGGACAATGACATGCTGCGGCAAGAACTTGCTTACGGGCCTAGCCCAGTGGCCAAACAGATCAACCTCTATGCCATGATGCGGTACAACGCTCTGATCTGGGACTTTATGTTGCAGGTGATCGGAGAGAAGTTCCAGGATCAAGATTTTTCCTTTTCTCGCAAGGATTTACATGCCTTTTTTGCTCGTCTACAAGAGCAGAACGATCGTGTAGCCGCTTGGAGTGCGGGAACGGTTCAAAAGATCAAGAGTGTCCTAGTACGTTCCCTGATGGAGACAGAATACCTGGACAGCATACAGGCGAATACGCTGAACCGTGTGATCTTGTCCCCGGAACTGGAGCAGGGCATTCGCGCCAATGGGGATGAGGATGCTCTGCCTGCGTTTCATTGTCTGAAGTAAGGAGGGCCGTTGTGGAGACCATCAAACAGAAGCTGGATCAGATCAAGGGCAGAATCTCTGATCCCAGTTTTCTAGCCAATCAAGGGTTGAGCAATGAGGTAGGGATTCATGTCTTTTGCTACGATCCCAAAGAGGAAATGACCATACAAGAGTACATTCATTGGCTGAAGAAAGAGGCCAATCCACCGTATCGCATCCTAGAGTATGACCTCTATGAAATTTTCCTCACGTTGCTAGAGGAAAAACGGATCTTAACGTCCATTGAAGGAATTGAGGATCGGAAGGGATCCGCGTATCTCCTCGGTCAGCTGCAAAAAATTGCAACGCCAGATGCGTTCTTAAAACGCATGGAGTATTCCCCCCATGTGAGGGGACAGGACGTTTTATTCCTGACAGGGATTGGGAAAGTACACCCCTTTATGCGTGCCCATAGAATCCTAGACAGCATGCAGCATCTTTTTGCAGATATTCCTATTGTGATGTTTTATCCAGGAACCTTCGATGGGCAGACGCTAAGTTTGTTTGGCGCCTTCGAGGAAGGCCATTATTACCGTGCATTCAATTTGCTGTAATGGAGGAAGACCATGAAAATCCAAACCATGTTTGAAAAAGATATCAACCGGGATATCAATGGCGTGATTAAAGTCCGACAGGACGATGAACACAGCTTACAGCAGGAACTCAGTGAGTACATTATCACCAAAGAATTACGGAAACATTTTCGGACGTTTTTTGATCACTATACCAAGGCAATCGATACCCCCACAGACAAAATTGGGGTGTGGATTTCCGGTTTCTTTGGAAGCGGTAAATCTCACTTCTTAAAAATGCTTTCCTATCTGCTTAGCAATGCCGAGGTTGGAGGGAAATATGCCATCGACTACTTTGCTGATAAGTTTGACGATGCCATGATGTACGCGCAGGCAGTGAAGAGTGTGTCGGTTCCCACTGAGTCTATCCTATTTAATATTGACATTGAAGGCCCCAGCAACAAAGACAAAACCGCAGTTTTGCGCACCTTTGCCAAGGTGTTTTATACCCACTGTGGCTTTTATGGCGATGACTTGAAGGTCGTACGTCTGGAACAATTTTTGGAAGAGCAAGGAAAAACCGCGGCATTCCGCGCTGCCTTTGAACAGGTGAACGGTGCACCTTGGGTAGAAGCACGCGACTCCTTTGCGTTTTTCGAGGATGACGTGGTAGCAGTGCTGCAATCCGTCCTTGGCATGAGTGAGCAAGCCGCTCGCAATTGGTTCAACGGAGAGGAGACCAAGGAGCTAAACATCGCACAGCTTGTTGCGGACATTCAGAAGTATGTGGACAGCAAGGGAAAGCAGTTCCGGCTGCTGTTCATGGTAGACGAAGTGGGGCAGTACATTGGTGATGACGGGGATCTGATGATCAACCTTCAATCCCTAGTAGAAGAGATCGGTACCCGCTGTATGGGAAAGGTTTGGGTCATGGTCACGAGTCAGGAAGCCATTGACTCCGTGGTTCACATCACCGGGGATGACTTTTCTAAGATCCAAGGCCGGTTCAACACACGTCTGAGCCTCTCCTCCTCGTCGGTGGATGAGGTGATCAAAAAGCGTGTGCTTGCCAAAACGGAGGAGGCCGATCATCTCCTTCACACAGTCTATGATAAGGAACATGCCGTCCTCAAAAATCTCTATACCTTTAATAATCAAGTGCTGGACGTCAAGGGATTCTCCGACGGGGAGGAGTTCGCGGCGACCTTCCCCTTTGTCCCCTATCAGTTCCTCATCATCCAAGATGTGCTCCAGGAGATTCGAAAGCATGGCAACTCCGGCAAGCACCTGTCTGGGGGCGAGCGGTCAATGCTTTCTGGTTTCCAGGAGGCCGCCCAAAAAGTGCAAGATAAGGATGAAAATGCACTGGTCCCCTTCTGCCTGTTCTATGACACCGTACATACCTTCCTGGAAAGCGCCATTCGCCGGGTGATCGATCGCTGCCAAACTGCGGCCGACAACCAGGATGGCATCGAGCAGCAGGACGTCAGCATCCTGAAGCTCCTCTACCTGATCCGGTACATTGACGACATTCCTTCAAACATCGACAACATTGCAACCTTGATGATTGAGGATCTCCGGACCGACAAGATTTCCCTGCGTACTTCTGTCGCGGAATCGCTGGAGCGCTTACTCTCCCAAAACTACATTTCCCGCAACGGGGATACCTATGCCTTCCTCACCGACGAAGAACAAGATGTGGCCATGGAAATCAAAAACACCTCGGTGGATACGGCACAAATCACCCAGAGCATCGGCAGTACCGTGTTCGGAGAGATCTATCCCGCCAAGAAATACAAGCACGGGGAGTATGACTTCCCCTATGACCAATACATAGACGAGACCCTCATTGGTTCTGCCAGTGGAGGCATTCGGCTGCGTCTGGTCACGGTAGCTGGAGACTACTATGGCGCCGCAGAACAGCAGCTGAAAATGGATTCCCAAGTAAATAAGGAAGCCATTCTCGTCCTCTCCAACGACCTGCCCTATTTTGAGGAATTGGAGCAGGCCATGAAGATTCGCCGTTACGTCAAACAGCGAAATGTCAGCCAATTGCCGGACAACATTCAAGACATCATCCGCAAACGCCAGCACGAGGCGCGCAATCTAGAGACCCAGGCTCGGGACCATCTGGAGAAGGCCATCGCAGGGGCGCAAGTGGTCGTGCACGGCGAAGTACTAGACCTCAAAGCGGCCCATGCCAAGGACAAGCTGGACGCAGCCCTCCAGAGCTTGGTGGAGAGCGTCTATGACAAGCTCCCCATGGTCAACCGCTTTGCCAAGAGCGATGCAGACATCTTAGCCATTCTCAACGGCACAGCCCAGGAACCCGCCGGCATCGCTGGCAGCGGCGCCAACAACGAGGATGCCCTCAACGAGATCAGCCAGTGGCTGGAGTTGAAGGCCAATGGTCCCACCATTTCTGTGGGAGATGTCCAGCGCCGCTACCAGGCCATCCCCTTCGGTTGGAAGGAGATTGACATCGCTGCTCTCCTGGCCCGGCTCATTGCGCAGCAAAAGATCTCCATCAAGTATGGCGGGGCCATTGTGAACCGGGAGGAAAAACGGCTGGTGGATTATCTGCGGAAAAAGTCTGAGGTAGATAAGGCCGTAGTCACCCGCCGGATCGCCCCTTCGGAGGACCTCATGCGCAAGAGCATCGCCTTCCTTCGGGAGTACCAAGGGGCCATGAGCATTCCCGAGGACGAAGACGGCCTGATCCAGTATGTGCTGGCCACCTTTGAGGACAAGCTGGCCCACTACCAAAAGCTGCTCCAGGCCTACGAAGGCCACCGCTACCCGGACAAAGACTTGGTCACCCAGGCCCGGGACCTGATGCAGGATGTGCTCAGCCAGCGAAAGGACAATGTGGCCCTCCTCACCCGCATGGTGCAGCGGCAAGATGACCTGTTGGACAGCAGCGAGGACCTGGAAGAGGTGGAGGCCTTCTTCCAGAGCCAACGCCCCGTGTATGACAGTGCCATACAGCAGATGAACCGCATCAGCAAGGAGCGGGATTACTTTTCCACCGATCTGAATACCCAGGACACCTTCAAAACCATCGCGGAGATCCTGTCCATGCCCAAGCCCTATCGGCGGATCGGGGAGCTGCCAGAGCTCCTATCCCAGGTGAAAGCCGCCTATGAAGCTCTCCTGAACCAGAAGAAGGAGGAAGTGGCCGAGATCATCCGCCAGTGTATGGAGGACGTCCACCAGCTGGCTGGGGAGGCCCGCAACGCCGACCAACTCCTCCGCCAAGCCGATGACCACTTTGCCAACAAACGCACCGTGGCCAAGACAGCCACCGCCCTCACCGACCTGGACGCCATGACCACCCAGCTGCTGGCCTACAAGGACAACATCTGCAAGCGGATGGAGGTCCTAGCCGCCCCCGCGCCGGAACCGGAGCCCCCCAAGCCTGCAGCGGCAGGGACAACGCAGCCCAGCGCCCCCCAACCGGCCCCCAAGCCCAAAAAGATTGCCACCGTCCGCCGGTACGATTTGTGCGCGGCCAAACGCCTGCAAACCAAGGCAGACATCGACAAATACGTGGAAAGCATCCGGGACAAACTTTACCAAACCCTGGAAGCCTGTGACGGCGTGCAGATCAGCTAAAGGAGCGAATCACCATGAACAAAAAAGCCATCCAAACCTTCGCCATGTGGGCCCGGGAGGAACTCCTCTCCCAGGTGGCCCAGCGGGCCTACCAATATGGCATCACCGCCGAGGGATCCGGGGAGGCCAGTGCAGCCGCCGTCAATGGCCAAGCCCTCACGACAGAGGAACAGCAGCAGCGCCGGGACCTCCTCCACGCCATCGCCCAAAAGGGCTATGACCAGGTGATGGAGGAGGTGGCCTACACCTGGTTCAACCGCTTCATCGCCCTGCGATTCATGGAGGTGAACAACTACCTCCCCTCCCACGTCCGGGTGTTCTCCGACGGGAGCGGGGCCTTTAAGCCGGAGATCCTCCATGACGTGCTCCACCTGGACCTGCCCGGGCTGGACCGGGAGAAAGTGGCCCAGTACCTGGAGCAGAACCAGACCGAGGCCCTCTACCGCTACCTCCTCCTCACCCAGTGCAACGCCCTCAACGAAGCCCTGCCCCAGATGTTTGAACGGATGGGGAGCTACACCGAGCTCCTCTTCCCCAACAACATCCTCCGGCCGGACAGCGTGCTGGGCCATCTGGTGGCGGACATCCCGGAGGAGGATTGGACGGACCTGACCATTGGATGGCTGTATCAGTTCTATGAATCGGAAAAGCACGACCAGGTGGTGAACATCAACAAAAGCGCTGTGAGTCGGGAGGACATTCCTGCCGCTACCCAGCTGTTTACAACAGACTGGGTGGTGCACTACATCGTAGACAACTCTCTGGGGCGGTATTGGATAGAGCGCCATCCAGAAAGCAAGCTGAGAGAAAAACTGGAATACCTCGTGCTGCCCAAAAACGGAGCACTCCCCCTCGTAGAAGAAACGGTCACACCCCAAGAATTGACCTTCCTCGATCCCTGCGTAGGCAGCGGCCATGTCTTGGTCTATGCCTTTGAGGTTCTGATGGAGATTTACAAGGAATGCGGCTACAGCGAGCGGGATGCGGTATCCGAAATTCTCCAACACAACCTGTTCGGCCTGGACATTGACCCGCGAGCCATTCAGCTGGCCCACCTTGCCGTAATGATGAAAGCCCGGCAATATGACCGGCGTATTCTCACCCGTGGCATTCAAGCGCAGGTCTATGCGCCAACCCCCTCCGACGAGGAACTGTGGGAATTTGGATCCCTGGTTCAGGAGGAAGCCCTGAGGACCATGCCGCAGCAGACGGACGAGCTCTCCCTGTTCCAGCCAAACGCTGAGGACCAGTTGCGCAACTGGAACTATCGGCGGCTGCTGGCACAGAAGTATACCGCAGTCTGCACCAATCCCCCCTATTTGAACAAGTACAATCCAAAATTGAAAGAGTTCATCAACCGGCACTACAAGGACTATGCCGGAGACCTGTTTAGCGTGTTCATCTACCGGAACCTGTTGCTCTGCCAGCCCGGAGGGTATTGCGGCTTTATGAGCCCCTTTGTCTGGATGTTCATCAAAACCTATCAAAACCTGCGAGAATACATCATCCAGAATGCCACCATTACCACGCTGATTCAGATGGAATACTCCGCCTTTGAGGAGGCCACCGTGCCGATCTGCTCCTTTGTGCTGAAAAACAGCAGCGCAGGGGAAAAGGGCCTATATTTCCGCCTATCTGAGTTCAAAGGCGGCATGGAAGTTCAGCGGCAGAAGGTGCTGGAGGCCATCGCAGACCCGGACTGTGGATATTTTTACGAGGCCCAGCAGTCCAACTTCTCCAAAATCCCTGGGTCGCCGGTGGCGTATTGGGTGAGTGAGAAATTGTTCTCCGCTTTTGCAACTTATCCTAGCCTAAATGACTATGCTATACCACGCCAAGGTTTGATTACAGGTGATAATGATCGTTTTTTAAGATTTTGGTTTGAAGTTTCAAGAATAAAAACTTCGTTTGAAAAACAGGTGGGGCGAAAATGGTATCCTATAAATAAGGGTGGTGAATATCGGAGATGGTATGGGAATCAAGAGTATGTGGTTAATTGGGAAAGCAACGGTAAGGAGATCTCAAACTTTGTTGATGACAGAGGGAAGCTTAGATCAAGACCACAAAACCTTATATATAATTTTCAAAAAAGTATAAGTTGGTCACTTGTGACTAGTGGAGGGTTTTCTGTGCGATTTTACCCGGAAACCTTTATGTTCAATGTTGCTGGTATTAGTTGTTTTCCTAATCATCACCTGTATTATCTGTTGGGCCTCCTGAACTCAAATTTAGTAGAGAATATCACACGGATCCTTAACCCAACGCTCAACATGAACGCAGGTGATGTCGGAAAGATTCCTGTAAAAATAGATACAAAAAAAGAAAGCATGGTAGAAAACATAGTTCTAATTGCTATAAATACGTCATCTAATGATTGGTATTCCTACGAAACCTCCTGGGATTTCAAACGGCACCCTCTCATTTAATGTTAAATTCAAAAGGGAGATTATGGTTATGGAAATAATCGAAAGAATTGAGTTCCTTGAGAAAGAAAATAAAAAGCTGCAGGGGCAAATTGATTTCTTATCTTTCAGGCTAGATTTGATTGCATATAAGGGGCCCGTGAACGAACTTCTGTATGAGTACGGGGTAACAGAAGAACAATACAAAAAAATTATGGACTTGATGGATGCTCTGCGCGAAAAAATCGATAATGGTCAAAAAATATCTCATGGTGAGTATGAAACTGAGATTAACAAAATTATGCTTGACCCAAAGTATGATTACCATTTTGCAGAATCTATTGCAAGAGCATTTATGGAAGAACGGCGATGGGAAGAAATATTCCCTGCGTTATATGGAAGTTTTTCTAAATATAGGGCTTACTTTGATGATAGAAGGAAGGATGAGTGATCTGTGTGGGCTGCTATTTCCAATATCTCAGCATTGCTATCTATTATAAGTGCGATTGTTACTGCTAAATCCGCACTATCTATAAAAAGTTATTATGAGAAAATTGTAAACCAATACTCCGTTGAAAAAATAACTGTTGCTGAGCAAAAGGTATTTGAAGCAAAAAAGAAATATCAACGTATTAAAAGAATGTATCTGAACAGCCGCGGCATCAAAGAGGACGCATTCTTTGATGAATACATGGACTTGGATAGCGCATTAGATGAAATTCAACATGCACTCCCAGTTGGATATGGTGACTTGATCGATATAGTTAAGGGAACAAAAAGGTTGCTTGACACTGCAACTGTACCTGAGTATATCAAAAATAGGAGTCGAGCGTTCTTGGACATTGGCGGCTATCTTGACAGCATAAGCGAAGGAATCAAGATAGAAAAGGCCAAGCTACAAGAACAAAATGTCAAAAACATATTGTAGATAGCTATTTTATATCAGAGATATTATCAAACAATTATGTGGTGCTTCGATCGAAGAAGTACACGCATTTTGCGCCGGTATAGTTTCTTTGATTGCAATGTTAATAAAAACTCTTGGATAAAAATGAGGTGAGATGATTGGGAATACTTATCTCTGACAAATTCACCGCCTGGCAAGCGGAGTGCGAATCCCGCTTCCAACAGCTTAAGGCCAACGAGGAGGAGCTCAACCGCATCTTCATCGACATCTACGGCCTCCAGGAGGAACTCACCCCCGAGGTGGCGGACAAGGACGTCACCGTCCACCGGATCTTCCGCACCAAGGAGGACGTCCCCGAGAGCATGCAGGGCAGCAGCTACGTCCGCACCCTCCGGGATGAGATCGTCTCCCTGCTCTCCTATGCCGTGGGCTGCATGTTTGGCCGCTATGCTCTGGAACGGGAGGGCCTCGTCTTTGCCGGAGGCGCGTTTGAGGATGCGTTTCGCCGGGAAGAGGGCGCAGGCGCATCCTCCTCCAAGGAATACCGATACATCCAAGTGGAGGGGCAGTGGGTGGAGGCCTCGTTCCCCCCTGACCCAGACAACATCATCCCCATCTGCGATGACGACTACTTCGATGACGACATCACCGGCCGCTTCGTGAAGTGGGTGGAAACGGTCTATGGCAGCGACACCCTGGAGGAAAACCTCCGCTTCATTGCCGATGCCCTGGAGGGCAAGGGGACGTCCCGAGAGGTCATTCGCCGGTACTTCCTCAACGACTTCTACAAGGACCACTGCAAGACCTACCAAAAGCGGCCCATCTACTGGCTCTTTGACTCGGGCAAGAAGAATGGGTTTAAAGCGCTCATCTACCTGCACCGGTACCAGAGCGACCTCCTGGCCCGGATGCGCACCGACTACGTCCACGAGCAGCAGGAGCGCTACCGCACCCAGCTGGCCCACCTCACCGAGAACCTGGAGCATGCCACCGGGTCCGCGCGGGTCAAGCTCACCAAGCAGCAGAAAAAACTCCAGGAGCAGTCCCTGGAGATCCAGAAATACGAGGAGAAGATCCACCATCTGGCTGACCAGAACATCGCAATCGACCTGGATGATGGGGTAAAGCACAACTATGCCCTGTTTGGGGATGTGTTGGCGAAGATCAAGTGAGGGATGCCCATGTCCACAGAATCCATTCAATCCACCTTACAGGCCCGCTTTGCGGCGCCCTTGCCGGAGTTTTACCAGCGCCGCATCCTGTTCTGGCACGACGAGGACGGAGAGTTTGCGGACCTGGTGGACAGCCTGGACCTCCCCGGCGTAACCGTGGTCAAGCGCACCGGGAGCAACAACTTTGCGATAAAAAAGCTGCTGCTCCACGATGATCCCCAGGGAAACTATTTGATCTATGATCCCTTCTCCTATGCACACCCCCAGGACAACTGGCTGTTGGATATGGAGAAGTACAGCGAGTCTTTCCGGGCAGACTATACCTCTCTGCTCATGGAGGACCTGCATATCGAGCCCAGCCCGCCCCTGCGCAAGACCATGAAGCGGTATGCCACCTTCTTCGCCAACAAGGAGCGGGTGGACAAGCTGCGCCGACTGGGGCGGGAGTCCTACCAGACTCCTTTGCAGCTTCACATTGCCATTCTGGCCGTTTTAGCCGGGCAGAAGAAGCAAGGGAGCACAGCCCAGGATATCCTCCAGGCTGTGCTGTCTGGCGGCCTAGAGGAAGAAGACAATGCACCCCTGAACCAGATCAAAAAGTTTGGGGACATCGAGGTCTTTTGGCAGCTTGCGCGGAAATACACCGGTTATCTCCAGGAGGAAGACAAGCCGTTGGGCTTTTTTGCCGCCCACGTCCTGCTGACAGCCCAGGCCCAGACCATGCCAATGGAGGTTTGGAAAGGGTTGGAGCGGTTCGTCTCCCAGTCCAACACAGCCTACTGCTACAGCCTGGTCAGCGAGTGGAGAGAGCGAGGGGACCGGGACACCCTTTGGGCACTTTGCCGCTCGGTGGAACAGGAACTCCGTCTGCCCGAACGCTTTGACAAGCTGGAGGTGGAGACCTTGCTCACCGGAGATATCTTCCCCGCCATCCACGAGAGCATCCTGAAACGGTTCTTCCAGGAGACAGCAGAACAGGTGGTGAAAATCGACGGGATGCTAAAGGCCGCAGAACACCAGCGCACGGCGGGCTGGTACCTTTCCTTCGCGCCCTATTACGAATGTCTGTATGCCATTGCCAAGATGCAGGCCTTTTACCGAGACCACAGCGAAGGCTTCCACCTCGTAGAGCCCAAAGCCGTCTGGAAGCTATATACCGAAACCGCTTGGGAAATGGACCGGTTTTACCGCCAGTTTCACACCGCTTTCGGGGCCTCCCTCAAAGATAGCAACGTAGTCCTGGAGGACAAACTCAAGGGGGCCACGGACTATGTGGAAGGGCTCTACCAAAACTGGTTCCTCCAAGAACTGACCCGATGCTGGACCACTGCGGCCGAAGAAGAGCTGGCTCACCTGGGATACCTCTCAGAGATTGGCAGGCAGCGGGATTTCTACACACACTATGTCCGTCCCCTTACTGGGAAAGGGGGCCGGGTGTTCGTGATCCTCTCCGATGCCCTGCGATTTGAAGTGGCGGAGGAACTGAGTGAGTCCCTCCCTCGCACCACCAAGGGGACGGTGAAGCTGGAGGCGGTGCAGAGCATGTTCCCGTCCATTACCAAGTTCGGCATGGCAGCGCTGCTCCCGGGTAAAACGTTGTCTGTAACGGAAGACATGCATGTGTTCGTCGATGGAATGCCTACCCGGACTACGGCAGACCGGGAAAAGATCCTATGCGCCAGCAACCCCAACAGTGTTGCTGTACAGTATGGAGATATTATTGGCATGAAACGAGCCCAGCGACGGGAACTGATCCAGGGGAAAGAAGTCGTATATATCTATCACAATACCATTGATGCCATCGGAGACAAGGCTCCTACAGAGCAAAAGGTATTTGAAGCCTGTACCGATGCCCTGGAAGAACTGGCCGGCCTAGTGCGGGTGATTGTCAACGACATGCAGGGGACAGACATTTTGATCACGGCAGACCACGGCTTCCTGTATACCTACCGCCCTTTGACGGAAGGGGACAAAGTGGGCCGGGAGGTCATGACTGGCACAATCTATGAAATCGGTAGGCGATATGCCCTCACATCCCCGGAGGCTCAGGCAGAGCATCTGCTGCCCGTACAACGGACCGGCGTGCTGGAGGGGTTCCCCCTCAATGGGTATACCCCCAGAGACGCAACACGGATCAAGGTCTCCGGTGGGGGAGAGAACTACGTACATGGTGGCGTGAGTCTGCAAGAGATGGCGGTCCCTGTGATTGCCTTTAAGAATTTGCGGAGCAAAAGCAAGCAGTATGTGGAAGTAAAAAACGCGGGGTTGAAGCTGCTCAGCGAAAGCCGCAAAATCACAAACCTGTTGTTTTCCCTGGATTTCCTCCAGGAACAACCTGTGGGAGACAAGATACAGCCCTGTACTTATACCATTTATATGACGGACGGCGGAGGTGTGGTAGTCAGCGACCGACAGACGGTGATCGCAGACCGTACCAGTGCCAATGCTTCCGAGCGAGTGTTTCGGGTTCGCTTTAACTTAAAGGCGGGGACCTACGACAGGAAGCAAGAATACCGCTTGGTGATTGCCAATGGGACGGATGTGCCGGAAGAGGTTGGGTTCCAGATTGACGTTGCCTTTGCGGATGACTTCGGATTTGATTTGTAAAGGGGGATGTTAGGATGCAGGACCATACACAAACTGCGGTTCCAGAGGATGCCAACGCAGAGATCAACCGAAAGTTGCGGCAAATGTTTGATGGCAGGATTGTCCGGAAAGACTTGACCAAGAAAATCAAAGAGGGGGCCAATGTGCCTGTCTATGTCTTGGAATTTCTGCTGGGGCAGTATTGCAGTTCGGATGACCCTGATGTGATTGATACGGGGGTCAACAATGTAAAACGCATTCTCGCGGAAAACTACGTGCGACCGGATGAAGCCCAGAAGATCCTTTCCGTGCTCCGCCAGAGAGGAAGCTATACAGTAATTGATAAGATTACCGTCAACTTAAACATCAAAACAGACCGGTATGAGGCAGAGTTTTCTAACCTGGGTGTCAAGAACATTCCTATTTCGGAAGAATATCCCACCAAATATGACCGCCTGCTTTGCGGTGGGATCTGGTGCATTGTGCAGCTGGAATATGAGTACATCGAGGAGGACAAAAAGGCTTCCCCGATCCGTATCCACAAGCTGACCCCCATTCAAATGCCGCATGTCGACATTGAGGAGCTAAAACAAGGGCGGAAATCTTTTACCCAAGAGGAATGGATGAAGGTGTTGCTGCGCTCCGTGGGCATGGAACCTGACAAGTTTACCGAGCGGGAACGGTGGCTCCTGTTGGCCCGTGTGCTTCCTCTGGTAGAGAACAATTTTAACCTCTGTGAATTGGGACCTCGGAGCACAGGTAAGTCCCACATTTACAAAGAGATTTCCCCCAATAGCATTTTGGTCTCTGGTGGGCAGACGACCGTAGCCAATTTGTTCTATAACATGGGACGGAAAACCGTAGGGTTGGTTGGCCTTTGGGACTGTGTGGCATTCGATGAAGTGGCAGGCATCCAATTTAAGGACAAAGATGGCATCCAAATTATGAAAGACTATATGGCGTCTGGTTCCTTTGCGCGAGGGAAAGAGGAAAAGTCTGCCAGTGCATCCATGGTGTTCGTGGGAAACATCAACCAGAGTGTGGATGTGTTGCTGAAGACTTCTAACCTCTTTGAGCCATTTCCGCCAGAGATGGGAACAGACACCGCTTTTTTGGACCGTATGCACTGCTATATTCCTGGATGGGAGATCCCCAAATTCCGTCCGGAACACTTTACGGATGACTACGGCTTTATCACTGACTACTTGGCGGAGTTTATTCGCGAGCTCCGAAAGGAACATTACGGGGATGCCCTGGATAAGCACTTTCGTCTGGGGAAAAATTTAAATCAACGAGATACCATCGCCGTCCGAAAAATGGTAGGTGGCCTTATCAAGCTGATGTATCCAGATGGAGAATACACCAAAGAGCAACTAGAAGAGATTCTAAAGATTTCCCTCGAAATGCGGCGCCGGGTGAAGGAGCAGCTGAAAAAATTAGGCGGCATGG
>OLPO01001151.1_pt1 | contig 18793 bp, 17 predicted proteins | sample 1672831 | NCBI WGS metagenome assembly OLPO01 (sample SAMEA3136728, study PRJEB25190) | human gut metagenome
TACCAGGTATCGTCATTCATCACCATATTGAGAAGCACATAGCCTGGAAACATCTTTTTCTGAACCTGTCTTGAGGTTCCGTTCTTCATCTCCACTACATCCTGCAGCGGAACACGTACCTCCAGGATCTGGTCTTCCAGGTGTCTGTTCTCGATCGTCTTTTCAATGTTGGCTTTTACCTTGTTCTCATACCCGGAATAGGTATGGACAACGTACCATTTTGCTGCTTCTGACATATAATCACCTTGTCCTTACTTCATTAAGAAATTAATGCATTCCAGAATTCCGGAATCCATTACACTGATAACCACTGCCAGGATGATCGTGATGATCACGACCACAACAGTCTGCTTTGCCAGTGTGGGACGGTCTGTCCAGACAATCTTCTCAAATTCTGACTGAAGTCCCTGAAACCAACTTTTCTTCTGCGGCTTATCCGCAGATTTCTGTTTTTCCATAGCATAACCTCACAAATCTCTGTGATTACTTTGTTTCCTTGTGCAGAGTGTGTGTATGACAGAACTTACAATATTTCTTGGTCTCCATTCTCTCAGGATGGTTCTTTTTCTCCTTCGTCATATTGTAGTTACGCTGCTTGCACTCGGTGCATGCTAATGTAATCTTAACGCGCACAACTTCCACCTCCAGTGTTTTCATTTGCATGGTCTTCTATGCCGCCCGGAACGTATATCCGTCGTCATTTTCGGGCATAAAAAAAAGACCTAACTTCCATGTCGCTCGTCAATTTTAGCACAGAGCAGGCATACAAGTCAAGCCTTTTTAACATTTTCCTAATAATAATCATAACCCCCGTGGATATCCACAACACTGCCGTTCATGTATCCGTTGGAAAGCACTGCAAACGCCATATCTGCTACCTCTTCCACTGTTCCGAAGCGGTGCAGGGCGATCTTTTTGTTGATGCGGTCGTAGCTCTCCTGGGTACGGGCCTGATGCCATGGTGTCTCGATGAAGCCTGGGGCAATGGCATTCACGGTAATACCTTTTGGCTCGAATTCCTTTACCAGCGATTTCGTCAGGAAATGAATTGCTGCCTTTGTGACTCCGTATACCAGAGAAGAAGAATACGCCTGCTGTCCTGCATAAGAACCTGTAAAAAGTACACTTCCACCTTTCACAAGCATCGGACGCAGCTCCTGGATCATAAACACCGGCACAGAAAGGTTGGTATTGACGATACTTGTCCACTCCTCAAAGGTGTAATTCTCATATTTTTCGTAGGTGCTCACACCTGCGTTGCTTACCAGCCAGTCGATATGATCTGTCTGTGCTTTCAGCTTTGCAACAAATTTCAGCATTTCTTCATAGGAAGACATATCTGCCTTCATCAGGATCACCTGAGATCTTTTTTCCCCAGGAAGGTCATTCAGAAATTCCTCTGCCTTCTTCTGATCATGCCCGTATGTTACGAATATCCTATCCTCTGCACCTGAATCCTTCAGAATCCGCTCGGCGATCCCTCTTCCGATTCCGGAGGTTCCGCCTGTGATCACAGTTACTTTTCCCATCTTATATCTCCATCAGTTCATCAAATATCTGTTTCGGTATATAAGGCTGCTGATTGTGGATCGGCTCTCCCAGACAGGTCTTCGGATACGCATAGGTTCCGTTTTCCAGCATGATCTCCAGAAGTCCCGGTCCATTCTGCTCCAGGAATTCTCCGGAAGCATCCTCAACCTCTTCTCTCTGTATCCTCTTTGACGGAATTCCATAGGCTTTTGCCACATCGGCAAAAGCACAGGAAGAAAATCCGCTGCCATCTGAAGTATCTGCAAACACACAGTCGAAATAATCCCTCTGGAGATGGCGGATCATACCAAGCGCCTCGTTGTTCATTACGATCATTTTTACCGGAATATTCTCTCGCTTCACCCACTGCAGCTCCTGAATATTCATCTGAAATGCTCCGTCGCCACAGATACAGGCTACCGGTTTTCCGGTCGCATAATACGCGCCGATGGCTGCCGGAAGAGCATATCCCATGGCACCGTGTCCGCCGGAAAAAAGCAGTTTCTGGTTCTGTTTATTATGAAAGGACTGATAGCTCCATACCATATGCTGTCCCACATCCACCGCCACAGCTCCGGTATCTCCAAGCTGCCCGCTTAAATACGCGATCATGCGGTTCGGATAACGCTCCGGTGTTGCATCGTCCACCTGGGTAAGCTCTTTGCGGATTCTCTGGCATACAGACAGCCATTCTCCATAGGAACCAATCTCCTTCTCATCTGTAAGTAGTTTCTCCGCTACTTCCTCTGCGCTTACGCAAAAGCATTTCTCGTCTTTTCCGCCTTCGTGGATCTCTCTCTGAAGGTTATAAGGATCAATATCCACCCGGACGATCTCTGCATTCTTCGCAAACTCATGTACCTTAGTTCCGATCTGACGTGTACACAGAGAGATTCCGAAGCATACCAGAAGATCACTTTTCGCATTGGCGATCATGTTCGCATAACGATGTCCGTATGCACCACCGATACAGCCACAGTTCAGCGGATCATCCCAGGAGAGGACTGATCTCGCCAGAACACTTGTGATCACTGGAATATGATGTTCACGGGCAATACGGACGAGATTTTTTTCCGCAGAGCCTGCTGCTCCATGTCCGATCATAAATACCGGCCGTCTGGCTTTCTTCAGTTTACATAAAATATCTTCTGCTGCCACATCAGCATCTGCAGAATCTGCTTTATCCACAGCCTTCCTGTAAAAAGCAGCTCCGTTTCCACTGTTTTTCTGACCGTATACTGCTGTTTCTGTCTCCTCCTCCGGAAACTCCATATCATAAACCGGATCACAGACCTCACCTCTCTGAACATTCATGGGAAGATCAATGAGAACCGGTCCCTTACGTCCCGTATTGGCGATCTGCCATGCCAGATTCAGCTCGCGGATGATATCCTGTGGTTCACGGATCTGCACTGCATATTTCGTCACCGGCTTTGCCATGGAAACAATATCGATCTCCTGAAAGCCCTGCTGGCGAAGTCCGTTGATTCCGGAATATTCATAGGTATTCAGCTGTCCTGTGATAAAGATTATCGGCAACGAATCAAAATACGCATCTGCCACACCGGAAAGCAGGTTTACAGCTCCCGGGCCGCTGGTAGCGTACGCGCAGGCGCAGGCATCCTTAGCCTGTGCATAACCGCAGGCTGCAAAAGCCGCTCCCTGCTCATTGTAGCTGGAATGGCTTCTGGTATTGGGATTGTGTTCAATAGAATCTACCAGGTGCGCGATCATGGTTCCCTGATAGCCGAAAAAATCATGAATTCCTTTTCGCTGAAGGAATTCAGTCACATAATCTGTAAGTTTTATTTTAGACATATTTTTTTACCTTTTCCATATATGAAATTCTTCCTGTTTTTTCCAGATATTGCAAATATAATTCAAATATTTCCGGATCTGTATCAAATGCCTCCTCGTATTTCAGGCATCGGTTCATCATTCGTGTATATTCTGCAAATGTCTTTTCCAGCTGAACGTAATCTTCATTTTTCAGCAGATTCTGAATATAACTCTGTTTTTTTCTGTATGCTGCCGAACACTCACATTTTGCCCCGCAAAATTTCACATAATCCCAGCACTGCTCAAAATATTTCCGGTAATTCAAACCGAATTTCCTGCGTCTTACTACTCTCTTTCTGTCTGCTGCAAACTTCTTCAGCTCCTTTGACTGCTGCATAAATTCTTCACACGGAATCAATGCACTGCATACTGACATGGAATCAGGAACATATTTCTCCGGTGACTTGTTTCTGTACTTCTTTCCATATGCAGTAACAAGATATTTCTCCACATCCTCCGGAATGCTGAATCGTTCTCCTTCCAGCTCGATCTCCTGCGTTCTTTCAAAAACAGAAGCAGAAAAATAAAGGTTCATTTCAAAGTAACGGATCACATAAGTTCTGACATTTTCCTGTGGCTGGTGGAGCAGATCCCGGAATATACTTTTTCCAAGCCATCCTCTTCCGCAAAGTGACAGAAAACGTACCATCCATATGCAGGCAAGTTCTCTTCTGTTTCTCCATGTTCCTTTTTTTCCATATATTCTTTTCCAGCCTTCTTCTCTCATACGGTTCCAATGATATTTTAATTTGGGACCATATTCACATTGCAATGGCAAAATAGTGACCGAAATCCCCGGATACCTGTATTTTCCATACTCATCCATTCTGTAAAGTAATGTATCCTTATCTGTATACCGGAGAAAAAATCCAGGAAAGCGACTGTTATTTTCCATAGATTCCAGAGTTCTTCTAAGTTCCGGCTCTTCTTCGAAGATATTTTTGAATCTTTCCATATCTCCGGTTTTCATATATACAACGCCAGCACTCGGATTCTGAGGAAAAGGTCGCTTCATTACCGCACAAAAAGTAAGATACGGCGATAGAAAATATGGGATCTTGTTTTTTTTGCATATAATATCTATTTCTTTAAGAAGTTCCAATATTTTCTGCTGTTCTCTGTTCAACACACTTTGCCTCATTTCTATTGATTTTTGCGGTTATATAAGCTGCTTCAGAAGTGCCTGAAGTTCTTTTTGTCCTTTATATTTATCCAGCCAGACATTCATAAACTCTGACACATCTGCCTTTTTTGCAAAAAACCTGATTCTCCTGCTTCCCTCGTACATATCTTCAAGAAAAATTCTGGAAAGTTCTCTTTTTATATAAGGCTGCTGTACATATTCCAGTGCTTTGAAATAATTCTCAAAAGCTTGTACTGTCTGCCCCTGTTTTCTACGTACATCACCAAGGAGTTTATACGCTTCTCCCTTCCACTGTTTATGAACCAGGAGACTTCTGAGCTCCTCTGCCAGATATTCCAGTTCGCTCTCTTCTTCTGTACATAACAGTCTGGTTCTGCACTCAGCCACTGCTTTGGGATACCCGAATCTTCTCCATCCAAAAGTAAGCGCCTCTCTGTAAAATTTCTCACCGGAAGCTTCTCTCTTCACTATCTTATTGGAAATGCCTGTTTTTTTGTAAAGCTCATCCATCAGTGCTTCCAGTTCTGTACGCTTCTGTGCACAGGCTACTTTAGCCATATAAAAAGCCGCATCTATTTCCTCATCTTCCGGCATCAGTCTGCTCCACAGTCCCATCATGGAAAAAGCCTCTGCATTTCTGTGCCTTTCCAGAAGCTCCCTGCACTTCTTTATTGTCTGTTCTTTCTTTTCTCCGAAAAATTTATCAAGTTCAAGCTGTACAATTCCATTGGCAGTCTTCTCTCTGGCCTGTACATAACAGCCCACGGCTTCGTCTGTAAGACCCCTTTCCCAGAGAATGTCTCCTTTATACTTGATAAAATATCCATCCTCCGGAAAAATTTTCATGCAATGTAAAAAGAAATTTTCTGCTTCCGAAAATTTACCCGTTTTCTTTGCATAAGCTGCCACAAAACGACATTTAAACTTCAGAAATCCAGGTGCATCCGGATATTTATTAAGAAGATCATCTACAATCTCTTCTGCTTCTTTCATTTCATGAAATTCATAATGGCCTGCAGCTTTTCGAAACAAACGGATATCTTCCATTGTCTGTTCCATTTCTGAAGTAAGATGATCCAGCTTTTTTCGCACTTCATACATACGATACGCTTTTGCAACCCGCTCTGTATAAATCAGTGTAAGCATAGCCGCCTGAAAAACAGTATCTTCCGTCCTGATCAGCGTCGGATAATAAAACGGTCTGATCCCCTTATAATCCTCACGTCCAATAAATTCCGGACTGAGCTGTACCCGATAATAATCTTCAAAAATTCTGTTTAATATATCATATCGTTTCTCTTTCAAAAGAGTTTCCAGAGATTTTTCCGACCGTAAAATTCTCGCTTCCAGATCTTTAGCCGTCACCTCTGCTTTGATCCGGTTACGTTTCATGTCCAGTTTGTGCTCTTTCTTCGCATTCATAAGACAGTAAAATTTGCGAAATGACATCTGCCTTCGTATACGTCCTTTATCGATTCTCGGCATATACTCATCTCTGATCTCCTGATAGGACACATCCGGTACATAAACAGACTCATGGGACTCCCTATCCCCATGAGGCGGTATATACGACCATTCATCTCCGTAATGCCAGATCAGATAATCACTGGTCCTGTGCGGAACCATGACTTTGTCCCCTTCAAAGTTCATGTATTTCACAGGAAACATCATATCTTTGTCAAAAAGAAACGGACAGCCTCCCCAGCGCATGGCATATCGGCTGCATTCTTCCTCTTTATAAGAAAACATGATTTTTTCCAGTTTTTTAAGTGTTCTGTCTTTTCCCAAAAATTTATAACGAAAAAGCCAATACAGATACTGAAAAACAGGTATCTCCCATCTTGCCCCTACAACCATGCTGATATTAAGAAGATCTGTATAGATCATCATATGTGTTCGATACTTTTCATACTCGCGGTCATCATCTGGAATCGGATCCAGCGTCAGCACATCTATGATCTCACCGGCCTTATCATCTCCGATGATCTGATGTTTATGGATTGAACAGCTGTCTGTACTGCCATAACGTGGAAATCCATTTGTATACGTACGGTCCACATCAGAACAGTAAATTGCCCGGTTAGATGGCATTTCCGTCTTACAGATATCCACAAATCTGTCCCAGTCACTTTTGGGCATATAAATATCTACATCATCGTCCCACGGAATAAAACCCTCATTTCGAAGAACACCGATCAGTGTTCCTCCCGCCATCACGTATCTAAGATTATGCTTTTTGCAGATTACATCTACCTCCCGGAAAAGCTGCAAAAGAAGCTTCTGTTTCTCTGTCATCTGTCAACCTCTTTGATCAATAATTTTCAAAAGCTCCGCCAGTGTCTCTGATTCCTCATAAAAAAGTCTCGTACATTCTATACGTTTATCACGTATCATGATCGTCAACTCCTGAAGAAGATAACGAAGTCCATTTCCCTCAAAATTAAAGCTGTATCTCTTTAAAAATTCCTGGCCTTCCACTTTTGCCTCAAAATAACCTGTATTCCACCAGTCATTGGGAACGGTAATCCGTCCCCGGTCTCCGATGATAACAAGCTCATTTTCCACGTCCACAGTTGTTCCGATCTCTATCGTTGCAAGTGCTCCCTGATATTTCACAGTGATCATATCATAGACAAATTCACCACTGCTGCCCCTTACAGCATTGGTATTCACCTCCTGATAATCCCTTCCCAACAGCTTAATGCACGCACAAAGTGCCTGACTCACCGTTTCGTTGAATGATTTTCCTCCCTCGAAATCATCCTGTGAAATTGCACATTTCACAGCTACCACATTACCAACAAGTGCACCGTGCGTCATCCATACAAGCTGTGTAAAAGCACGCAGATAAACAAGTGTGAGCTTCTCTACAAGAACTACACCTTGCTTCTTGGCCAGTGTAAACAACGCCTTCAGCTCCCCAGTATCCAGCGTTATCGGTGTATCACTGATCACATGTTTTCCATTCTGCAATGCCTTTCTTATATATGCTGCTCTGTTCTTCATACCGGATCGGATATAGACAATATCCAGTCCGTCCAGAAACTGCTCATAGTCTGTGCCGTAAGAATCCAGCTCATACCTGTCACAGAATTCTCTTGCAGCAAAAATATCTTCGGAATAAACACTTTCTACATGAAGTCCGCTTACGAATTTCGATTCCTGAACCATCCCGTTATCTTCTGTATCATCGGTTACGACGCCGATGCTGTAGATCGTTCCCTCACTTCTCAGCTTCGTACTGGAAATATTCTTGGTACGCTCCAGATACACAACATCACAGTAGTTTTTGAGATAGTCGAATTTACCCTTCCAGTCGGATCCCAGAACCAGAAGATCAATATTATATTTGATAACATCACTGATCTTCTGCCCCTGATATTCCTCTACAATAATTTCATCAGCAAAACCTGTTTTCCGCACATTCTCAATTCGTTTCAGCAGACTGTCCTTGACATTCAGTTTCCCTCTTTCAATGTCATAACTCTCACTGGTGACTCCTACAATCAGATAATCGCCCAGCTCTCTTGCCCTTTTCAGAATATTATAGTGGCCCTGATGAAACAGATCGAACGTGCCATAAGTAATGACTTTCTTCATTATTTATCCTGCTCTTTCTGTTATTCCTTTTCCGTCTGCGTTTCCTCTTCTTCTTGTGGCGTTTCAAGCTCCAGCAATTCATCCAGCTCCTGCAGTTTCTCAAATGCCTGTGGAGATTCTGCATCTTCGCTGTCTGCCTCCATATCAAAATCCTCATCTACAAAAAACTCTTCCTTGTTCAGTTTCTCAAGAGGATCTTCTTTTTCCAATACAACTGCCACATTATCTTCAACCTTACGGGCATTCTCCTCTTCCTCCAGAGTCGCCGCAAGCTCTTCGATCGCTTTTTTTCTTTTTCGTATGATTTCGTAATGCTCATCTTCATCATACTCGTCTTCCAGACCTTCATCCTGAACCTGTTTTTCTCTCTTGAAGAAAATAAAAATAAGCAGATTCAGCATTCCATTATAAATGAAAGATACCGGTGCACTTCCAAGTACAAGTACAAAGATCCATGATACGCCAAACAGTACCCAGACATTCAGCATCTTCGGAATGCTCAGAAGAAGCAGGCCGTTCAGCACAATCATAATCGGATAATGGAAGAAATAAATTCCCATAGTATTTCTTCCGATAAAAGTAATCGGCAATTTTATATCCGGTATCAATGCAAGAAATGTCAGTACCAGCACAAAAGACACCAGATACATCAGAAGGCGGATCAACATTCCCGTAATATTATCCATTCCGCATAACTGATACGTATGATTTCCCCTGAAAATATCAATCGGAATATTATTCTCCATCATAAAATTAGGAATCGCATAGAGAAGCAGGCCCGAAATCGGAATCAGAACCCATTTCCCTTTAAATTTACGTACAACTTTTGTGTAATCACTCTTCCACAGATAGCCTGCCACAAAAAACGGAAAAAATACAACAATCCTTGAACTGGAAAGATATGTTGTAAATTCCGGCCTTGTTCCTGCCCATAACGCAAAAATAATACTTAACGGCACAATAAAACGCACCTTTCCAAGGGCCTCTATAGTCAGTCTGTAGATAAAAAGCGCAAGCACATACCACATAACTGTTCCTGACGGGCGAAGAAGCTCATAGTCCATACTCCTTCCAAGCCAGACATAGGCATACCATGTCAGACTATATCCAAGAATATAAGGAATCAGCAGATTCTTCACATTTTTCAGCACATCCTGCGGCTTCTTGGACAGATATCCGGACATAAAAACAAAAGCAGGCATATGGAATATTGTGATCGCATACCACACATAACGTACGATCACATCAACCTTAACCAGCTGAAATGCAATTATATGATTAAATACAACCAGGAAAATCAGTAACACCTTAATATTATCAACCAGATAGGAATACGGAACTCCCTGGCTATCTGTTTTCTGTTTCATCTGTTCTCACCTTGTAATAAAATTATGAATAAATAATAACATATATTTATGAACTTGGAAATAGAAAATTAACATTTACCAGGATTATTCTGTTTTTCCAGTTTTTTTCAACGATATTTCCAAATCCCATGGACAGCATAAGATACAAAGAAAAACAGGCTTTTTACATGTCCGTAGCCCATATACCGGTAGACCTGATAGGTCATAGCAGCGGATTTCAGCTTATTTCTGGACTTTCCGCCCTCGCTGAGCCTGCATTTCAGATACGGCTTGTTAATCCCCACTGCAAAGCCGCCTTTTCTGAGGATTCGAAGCCAGGTAATATAGTCCTCATGGCTTTCATCATGCTCCATAGGAAAAGCAAGTGCAGTCTCTCTTCGCAGCAGAACGGAGGAACAGTTAATACTATTATGTTTCAAAAGATCACGATAGGTAATACGCTCCCCGACCGGAATATATTTCCCTGTCGTATGTCCGTCCGGCCTCATCAGTTCTCTTCCTGTGGAACAGATCACGCATCCTGTGATTTCCATAGTCTCGGTCTGCGCTGAAAGCTTTCCTTCTTCCCACCAGTCATCCGCATCCAGAAAAGCAACATATTTTCCCCTTGCTTCCTTTACACCGCGGTTCCTGGAACCTGCAGCTCCCAGGTTCTCATTATTGCGGATATATCGAATATTCCCACTGTCCATAAATTTCATCACAGCCAGCTCTGTTCCATCGGTTGAACAGTCGTCGATCACAAGAAGCTCTGTGGAAATCTTCTGCGCCAGAACAGATTCGATTGCTTTTCCTATATATTTCTCGCCATTGTATACAGGCATGATCACTGACACTAACGGCTTTTCCATAAAAAACCTCCTTCTTACCTTACAAAAAATGTGCATCAGATCCTGTCTGATGCACAGATTAGCGGTTTAAACTTCTTATTTATTATCCTGTGAATCCTTCAGCGCATTCTTCTGGTCATCATCCACACCCTCGGATACTTCTTTCTGGAAAAAGATCTTCACTGTCATAAACAGGAGCTTGATATCCAGAAGAAATGAATAATTCTCGATATAAAACAGGTCAAGTTTCAGCTTATCATACGGTGTTGTATTGTATTTACCGTACACCTGTGCATAACCGGTAAGTCCTGCCTTTACTTTCAGTCTGTAATGAAATTCCGGAATTTCCTGCTCGTATTCTTTCATTATCACATCACGCTCCGGACGGGGACCCACCAGCGACATATCTCCCATAAATACATTAAAAAGCTGCGGCAGCTCATCCAGATGCAGATTACGTAAAACATGTCCCACCGGTGTGATACGGGAATCATGCTTGGACGCAAGTCTTGCACCGTTTTTCTCAGAGTCCACACACATACTGCGGAATTTACGGATCCGGAATTCTTTACCCTTATAGGTAAGACGGTCCTGGAGATAAAATACCGGGCCACCATCATATGCTTTCACCGCAATGGCGATGATCAGCATGATCGGAGAGGAAACAACGATTCCAATTCCTGAAATAATAATATCCATGACCCTCTTGGCAGCTCTCTGCTCCATGGAAAGTCCCTGATTTCTGCACATCAGAAGCGGGGTATCAAACAGATGAATCCTGTCTGTTCCCAGCAAAATGATATCCGAAATTTTCGGGCTCATATAACAGCGGATTGAATGAGAAAAGCAGTATTTCAGATACCTGTTACGAATCTCGGACGGAAGATCCCAGATGATCACACCTTCATAGTTCTCCATCATGGCATGAATCTTCTCTTCACCTTCGCGAATATGAACCTTGCCGCTGATATCATATTTATCCTTGCGTGTATTCATCTTGTGAATTACATCACCCGGATCACGGTCACCGTAAATCACCAGTAATCGTCTGGCTCCGTACAGTTTAGAATAAATATATCTGGAGCCCCATATCCATAAAATCGTTACAATGATCTGAACCAGTGTCATCTCTACAATTGGTCCTGCATCAAGAAACCATCGGTTGATCAGTGTAATCTGAAAATATGTCACTACATTCGTACATATAGTGGCCAGAGTCATTGAATAAAAAACATCAATTCGTTTCAGATATCCTACCTTCAGTCCGCCATATAGCTTGGCAAACAGCAGATAGAGCAACGCATAAATCAAAATCAGAACCCAGTTACCTTTTCGCCAGAACGGTTTCGAAATCAGTCCTCTGTAAAAATCATACCATACATAAGCAAAGATTGCGGACTGTGCGATCACGATCAGACTTGCAAGGCAAAATACCACAAATCTCTTATAGTCTTCTCTTTTACTTCTGTTCACAGATTTTTCTCCCTTCCTTGAGGAGTAAATATTAGCCTTATCATTATAGCCAATATGAGCACCCACGTCCAGCGATTCCTCTGATTTTTGTCCTGTTATTTTCTGGTATTACCCAGATTCTTTCCACTTCATCAGAAAGACCCTGGATATTTTCCAGGGTCTTTCTGATGTTTCTTTTTATTTTTCTTTTTCAAATTTACGCGTTTTTTCTGTTTTATTCGTTTACAAGATTGTACTCTTCAATGGATTTATTGATGGAATCAGCCATGTTCTTCACTGCTGCATCCACATCCTCTTTTCCATTAAGCATGCTCTCGATCTCAGACTCAACAGTAGCTCTTGCCTCCGGGAATACGCTTAACAGTGCGCCAACATAGTCTGCGGAAGAATCATGGAGCTGGTCGATCGCTGTCTGGAACTGCGGATATTTTGCAACGTTATCCTTAAATACCTGCTCGTCCTGTGCTTTTACTGTTACAGGGAAGTATCCGGTCTGTGCGTTCCAGTAAGCCTGGGATTCCGGAGAGATCAGGAATTTTACGAATTCCCATGTTGCACGGAGTTTTTTCGGATCGTTATTGTTCAGAGCCCAGAGAGATGCACCACCGATGGAAACACCACCCTCATCGCTGGATTTGATCTTCGGGAAGTATGCTGTACCAACCTCAAATTTTCCGTTTACATCCTGAAGAATCTGTTTCAGGGATGCTGTAGAACCAAGTGTGATTGCTGCTTTTCCTGCGGAAAAGTCTGCAAGTCCTGCGTCGCCGCCTTTACCTACGATCGGTGCAAAACCTTTGTCGTTAAGGTCTTTCCATGCTGTGAGGATGTTCTTTGCAGCGCCATTCTCATCGAATGCTACAGCTGTTGCAGCCTCTTTACGTCCGTTACCGTTGTTTGCATATTCAAGACCCTGTTTTCCGATGAACTGCTCGAAGAACCATCCGTAGATTCCAAGAGACATTACCTCACCGGCGCCGCCTTTGTCAAGAAGATCCTGGCCAACCTCACTGATTCCTTCCAGGCTGTCCGGAATCTCTGTGATTCCTGCTTTGTCGAACATATCCTTGTTGTAGTACATGATCGGTGTAGAAGAGTTAAATGGCATGGAATACAGCTCATTATCAATTGTATAGTATGCAGCCAGGTTTGGCTCGATTTCAGATACATCGTAGCTGTCTGTATCGATCATCTGCTGCATTGGAACGATCCATCCGGAATCGATCATGAATCTTGAACCGATCTCATATACCTGCACAAGATCTGCACCCATGTTTCCGATCTGAGCACTTTTCAGTTTGTTCAAGGAATCATCATACTCACCCTGATACTGAGCGTCTACTGTAATTCCGTACTGGTTCTCATCGTTGAATTTTTTTACTAATGTGTCGATAGCCTCACCATTGACACCACCCATGGAATGCCAGAAAGTAATGGTAGTTCCATTTACATCTGCTGCATCTGCCATCTCCACCTTTGCGTCTGTGCTGGCATCTGCTGCAAATACAGTCACTCCGGAAAGTGATCCCACAGTCATTGCTGCAGTAAGTAAAGCTGCGATCATTTTTTTCTTCATAATTTTTTTTCTCCTCTTGTTGAAAAATTACTTTTTCTTCCTATATATAAGATGAACTGCAGGGCTTATCGCCTTTACAGTATCTTTTCTTATTGTTATCAGCCCTTGACTGCTCCTGAGAACATTCCCCGGATCAGCTGTTTCTGTCCAATGATAAAGATGGAAATCGACGGGATGATGATCATGACAACACCTGCGATCATCAGTGTTATGGACTGAGAATCCACGCTGTCCAGCATACTGATACCGATCTGAACAGTTCTCATGTTGTTGGATCCTGTAACAAGCAGCGGCCACATGTACATGTTCCATGCGTTGATGAATGTGTATACAGCCATGGCTCCGATTGCGGATTTTGTCAGCGGAAGCAGGATCTTTACGATAAATTTCAGGTTGCTGCAGCCGTCAAGCTTCGCCGACTCATACAGAGAGATCGGGAATGTCATATAAAACTGACGGAACAGGAAAATTCCCATCGCGGATGTCAGGTAAGGCACGATCAGCACCTGGTAGGTATCCAGCATTCCCCAGCTTGATACAGTCAGGTAGTTGGAAATGATCGTTGCCTCTCCCGGAACCATCATGGTCGCCATCACAACCATGAATAAAATACCTTTTCCCTTGAATTCCAGGAAAGAAAACGCGAAGGCAGCAAGAGAACAGGTGATGATCTGTCCGATGGTAATGCATCCCGCCATGATAAAGGAATTCAATATGAAACGGAGAAGCGGTACGGTGCGGAATGCATTAATAAAGTTGGAAAAGGTCGGATTTTTAGGAAACAGATTTAACTCTGTTGTAAAAAGTTCGTTGGAAGGCATCAGTGCAATGCTGATCGCGTAAAGCAACGGAAGCAGGATCAGAACTGCAAATACGATATTTGCCGTAACACGAAGGGCTGTTCTTGTTCTTCTTTTTGTGAGGGCTTTGGCATTCATTGCCTTTTTCAGCTCCAGAAGCTCCTCCTTAGACATGTTTCCCACTGCGGGAACTGCCACATTTTCAATCTGACTCATCAGTAATTAACTCCCTTCTTCTCAATACGGAACATGATCAGTGTAATGATCATGATGATCACAAACAGGATAACAGACTGGGCTGCTGCGCTTCCGAATCTGTAGTTAAAAAATGCGTCCCTGTAAATAGAATACACGATTACGTTGGTAGACTCATTCGGGCCACCCTCTGTCAGGATCTTGATCTGTCCAAAGGACTGGAACGCCTGAATAATATTTACGACCAGAGTGTAAAACATGATCGGAGAAAGTCCCGGAAGTGTCAGGCTGAAAAACTGCTGTACACTGCTGGCTCCATCCACAGAAGCTCTCTCATAGATCGTCTCATCGATATTTCCAAGTCCTGCGGAAAAATACAGGAAATTGATTCCGCTGTTCAGCCATGCTGTAAGAACTGCAACACAGATGAGCGCTGTTTTCGGATCATTCAGCCAGTTGATATCCAGCCCCAGCAGCTTGTTCACAATACCAACTGCCGGATGGAGCATGATCTGGAAAATCATTGCCGCGGAGCTGGATGCGATCGCCATTGGTAACGCATAAGAAGTACTGAATACACGGATTCCCGGAAATGCTTTGTTACAAAGCACTGCCGCGATCAGTCCCAGAAGCATGCCGCCGATTACAACGATCAGCACAAAGATCAAAGTTACTTTTAAGCTGTTGATAAAAGAAGCGGACTGAAGCAGTTCCTTATAATTGCCTAAGCCTACATAAATTTTTGCCTGTCCCATCTTATTGGTCTTATAGAGACTTAAATAGATGGTTTTTACAAACGGATAAAACAGAAAGATTCCGAAGATCAGCATACACGGCACCAGATACAGGTACGGTGTGATCTTGCTTTTGCTGTTATTTCCCATGATCAGTTCTCCCCTCTGTAAAAAATATTCTCTTCTGTTTCCGGATCAAACACATGCGCCTTATCCATATCAAAATATAATGAAACTTTTTCGCCCACCTGAGTCTGATTCTCCGGACTTAAGCGGACTGCAAGAGTTTTTCCCTGCTCATCAAAATAGAGGATCACTTCTGCGCCAAGCATCTCTCTGTTTACCACCGGCTCATCCACATCTACGCTGTCTTTTTCGATGCCAAGCTTTTTCGCCTCATCGAGTTCGTAGATATCCTCCGGACGGATTCCCAGGATCACATGTCTGCCGTTATATTTCTTTGCAACCTGTTTTCCGCGGGCACCATCCAGATAAACCTTTTTCACAGTTTTCGCATCATCCAGGATAAGGGCTGTACGGTTGTTCTCCTCTTCCTTTACAGTACACTGGAAAAAGTTCATGGACGGGGAACCAAGGAAACCTGCCACAAAAAGATTGATCGGGTCATCATAAATATTCTGCGGTGCACCCACCTGCTGGATCAGACCGTCTTTCATAACAACGATCTTTGTTCCCAGGGTCATTGCCTCTGTCTGGTCATGTGTAACATAAATGATCGTTGTATCCAGCTGCTTATGTAATTTCACAAGCTCCACACGCATCTGTGCGCGAAGCTTTGCATCCAGGTTGGAAAGCGGCTCATCCATGAGAAAAGCCTTCGGCTTACGGATAATGGCACTTCCAATGGCAACACGCTGTTTCTGACCTCCGGAAAGAGCGGCCGGCTTACGGTCAAGCAGCTGCTCGATCTCCAGGATCTTCGCTACCTCATGAACCTTTCTGTCGATCTCATCCTTCGGTACCTTGCGGATTTTCAGGGCATACGCCATATTTCCGTAAACAGTCATGTTTGGATACAGGGCATAATTCTGGAACACCATAGACATTCCTCTTTCCTTTGGTTCCAGATAATTGGAAAGCTGACCATTGATCCACAGCTCTCCGTCTGTGATCTCCTCCAGGCCTGCGATAATTCTCAAAGTCGTTGATTTTCCGCATCCTGACGGACCTACGAAAATCACAAATTCTTTATCATGTATATCAAGGTTAAAATCCTTTACACCGTAATGCTCCGAATCAAATTGCTTACATACATTTCTAAGTGCAATTTCTGACATCACTCTTCTCCTTTCACTTCTCTCGCTCGCATGGTTCTTAGTATAGAGGAATCGTAAAATGTCAGATACCGCAGTTGGGAAAAGGATTTATCAAATGTGTGTAAAATTATTTTTTGGTTTATGTGGAATTGTGTAAAACAAAAAAATTCCTGTCTTTCAGGTTTTAATCCTCACTGAATTTATGCAATTTTTCGCGGTTTTTCAATTTTTTCTGTAAAATATTGATTTTTGAATTTGTTTTTGTCTAATATTACTCTTGAATTTTTCTATATAAGTCAAACAATACAAAATATTACTTTTAAATTTTCAAGCTTTTTGTTAGCCACCTCGCCCGAGAAGTGCTATAATAATCACAGTCAGAAAAGAAATGCAGAATTCGTGTTACTGCGAACAGCGCGAACAGCAACATTACCGGAATCCATGCATCAGGAGGAGGAATTTGACATGATCACATTGAAAGCAGAGAAAAGAAACCCAAATGTAAAGGCTAAAAAATTAAGACGTGAGGGTTACGTCACAGGAATTCTTAGTGGAAAAGAAATGAAAGAGCCTGTAGCACTTCAGTTTAACGGTGCCGAGGCAGCCAAATTCATTAAAGCAAATAAAGAAGGTACACAGGTTTACCTGGACATCGAAGGCGAAAAAGTTGATGCCCTGGTAAAAAATATTGACTATAATCCAATTGAAAAACAGCTGATGGCTCTGGATTTCCAGGCACTGGTAGCCGGTGAGAAGGTTTCCACAACAGTCGCTGTCAAACTGGAGCACACCGACATGGTTCAGGGTATCGTTGAGCAGGAGATGGAAGAGATCCACTACAAAGCAGATCCGTCCAACCTTCTTGACACCATCGTCATCGACTTCAACGGCTATCCTGCAGACGTCCGTGATATCCATGTAAAAGACCTCCCGATCCCGGAAGGCAAACACGTCCACTTCATCACTCCTGAGGATGCAGTTGTTGTTCATATCGGTGAGTATGAGGCAGCTCCGGAAGAGGATGAGGACGCTGAAGGCGCTGAAGCTGAAGCGAAATAATTTTATAATTTCATATGAAATATTTCAGGGGATTGCTTTGTGGCAATCCCCTGGTTTTGTTTACATAATTCTAAGAATGTTATTTCATTTGTAATTTCTTTATCTCATCCAGCGGCAACCCGAAAAAATTAGAGATATCTTCCAGTGTGAATCTGCTTTCTTTGAGCATTTTCTGTGCGGTAAGCAGCGCCTGTTTCTGAAGCCCAATACTTTCGCCCTCTGTACCCCCTGTGTTCTGCCTTCTGCTCTTGCATCATCACACATTTCCTGTACAGCCTGACACATATCAACACTCCTTAATAAATTTTTGTTAGCGATCTATAAACGCTCCGTCAAAAACTTCCCTACGGCGTATCGGCTTTGCCTTGTTTCTTAACCTCACTCTACTACTAAACGATTATATACAGATTTTATTATCACATTACTATATGTATCGGAAGCAAGGTTCTCTTTAATGTTCCTTATTTCCTTATGATAATCTCCTTTATCAATCTGATTTCTATAAATGACTTTCTTACAATTTGCAAATGAATAGTCACTTCCGAAAATATTTCTTCACCATCTATATCAGTAATGATGCCTTCTCCCAGTTCTTTGTGGATAAGATGTTGTCCCACCATAATTTCTTTTTGATTTATATTTCCAGAATAATTGTCCACTATATATTGAATAAATGAATTTAATATGTAAATATAATCTTCAAAATTGTTTTCTATTTTTTTAAAACACCTATTTCTCCATTCTACAGAACTTCCATTTTGGTCATACAACAAATTTATTTCTGAACAAATATAAGAAACACCTGGAACAATGAAATAAGAAAATTGCTTAGGTGCAATTAACTTTTGACGTTTAGACCAAAAAGCGTTTTTTCCAATCAATATATGAAGTAATAAATGTTCAATATAATTACAATAAACTAGACGTTCTGCTTTTTGGTACTCAAACGGTTGTTCTAATGCACATCCTGTATGCGAAAGCATATAGCCTTTATCTTCATCTATATGATGACAAAATAACCCTTCTTTAGTTCTTGAAATTCGCTTACTTTTAGTTTTACAAGTAGCATTTGTAAAATAATCATATTTAGCTGGTCCATATTTCTTTAATAAATATGACACAAATTCATCGTAATTCATTTCCATCTCTTGCTCAAAATGTTCTAATTTGCAATCATACCGGGGAAGAAATCTTTGACGTGCAACCTCCTTTTTGTCTGGATTTTGGCAGGGCCCCAAAGTTGGTACCCTGCCCTTTTTGGACAAAACAAAAGAGCCTGAATGCCTTGATTTTAAAGGCTTTCAGGCTCCTAAGGAGCAGGGGATGAGAGAATCGAACTCCCACCAAAGGTTTTGGAGACCCCTATCAT